>PPYF01527096.1_pt1 | contig 13921 bp, 14 predicted proteins | sample 1559871 | NCBI WGS metagenome assembly PPYF01 (sample SAMN08240021, study PRJNA423297) | Human gut metagenome, whole genome shotgun sequencing project. | reverse complement strand
CCATATTTGTATATAGCCGTATGATACGCTATCCGGATAATGCTATCACAGAATTGCGATATAGCCGGATATCAAAATAAGGATAGCCGGGAGTGAAGGGAGCAAGCACCCTTCCGGATACAGATATCTCAAAATCTCCATTTGCAGAAGTGTATAAATATCAATCCATTAATGGAGACTATAAAGAAAAAACATAAGTCATACACGACTACCTGTTATTCTCCATTTGTAGAAGTGTAGAAGTAGCAATCTGTTAATGGAGATAATGAAGAAAAAACAATGAGGTATATACGGCTACATGTCCATTTCTCCATTTGCAGAAGTGTAGAAGTAGCAATCCATTAATGGACAATAGAGCATGTAAAGGGCCGATTTCCCGTATATTCGCCTCCTTATCCCCGAATTATGGGCGTAAGTCACATGGTTATGGAGATATATCCATCCTTTAATGGGGAGAACAGCCGGCAAATATCTGATAGAAATGCCCCGCAAACCACAGGAAAATAGCCTTACAATGAGCTGATACACAATAATTATTGGATAAACGTGGTCCGCTCCTGCGGACAGCAAGTTGTGTTTTCGTTATTGCCTATCTTTGTAAAGTCGTGCAAACGACTGACATATATAGTTGATGTGTTTCGCTAACACCTTGTATTAGAAATCTAGTAAATCAGTTATCAAAAGAAGAAGTAAAGTATATAGTCCTTTGTGCAAGGATATAACAAAAAAGAGAGCCTACCGTTTCTCAGCGGCAGACTCTCACGGACAGAGTTCTTTAAAAGTGGCTTAGAATTTGTATCCCAAAGTAATACCGATACTGGCATTATGTGGAGCGTTTCCGTTCATCACTTTGCAGAAACCGAGCTGGGTATCGAGACCGACCAAAATTTTGCCGAATTCTACCCCTAATCCGATGTTCCATCCGGCATCAAAACGGTTGTAGTCAAGGCCGTCGCTGCCAAAAGTATTGACTTTGTCTCCCCCATTGACTGTAATGCCACCAATAGAAGCTCCTCCGTCAAATTTTGTCTTACCACCTACACCGCAAGCAAGGTAAGGACCGGTCGCGATGACCAGATTGGTGTTATCTGCAAGGTTAAAGCGGAATTGTACATTGATAGGAAGTTCCAGATAGAGTTGGTTGATCTTTACGTCTGCATCGGCATCAACGACGGTTCCTTCATAGCCGCTAGAGTATTTGGTCCCTTTTTGTGAGAAGAAGAGAGAAGGCTGCAGAGAAATAAGGTCTGTAAACTGGTATTCCATACCTACTCCGATGCGTGCTCCGGGCTTGAATTTGGAATGGTCGGAATTTTCACCGATATAGCTGCTCAGATTCAGACCGGCTTTTACCTGAAAGGAGACTTGTGCGAATCCAATGGTGCTGCATAACGCAAACAAGACAGTTAAAATACTTTTTTTCATGATTATGTTCATTTTAAGTTTCAATCAAAAAGAAGTCGGACACTTGGTATGTCCGAACTTTCACACACAATGTAGCTTCCAAGCGGATTAGTTTTCATGGATGGTGCAGATGCTTACCCGATTCCAATCCGGTTCTTCAAACATGTTTCCTACACCTTGTCCTTCGGCTGTAATCCGGTTCTCGGCTATTTTATACCGTTTCACTAACAAACTCTTGACGGCATCCGCACGTTGTTGGGCGATACGGGCATTTACTTCGACCTTTCCTTCCGGAGAAGCATATCCTTTGATGGATACAGTAGCCTTTTCATGATTTTTCAAGTAAGTCGCTATACGTTCCACATTAGGGGTCTGAGAAGCTACTACACTGACACCTCCTTGGCGGAAGGTTACCACAGATTCCAATGTTTTCTTGTGGCTGGTGATGGTATCTGTTACGATAACCGGACCCTGATTCTTGCAGTCGGCTAACTGTTGTTCCAATTCAGCATTTCGTTGGTTGGCAGCAGTCAGTTTAGCTTCTTGATCTACGTTGGTTTGTCTCAGGTTATTTATCTGCCCGTTCAGCGCATCCACTTCTGCCTGGTCATACAGTTTGGCAAAAGAGATATGGTGTTTGCCATTGCTGCAACGGAAGTGGTATTTCAGACCGGCTGTAATTTCCCAGGCTGCCCGGTTGGCGTTAAATCCTACGTTTCGTTCACCACATGCGTTCAGGTCATATACCAAGGCTGGTTTGATACCAATGGTCCAAGCTTTGGCTTCACCTAAATTGAAATTGAAGTTGAGTCCCAGTTTGCTGGAGATGCTGTTACGGTCTCCGTCACCGTTTTGGGCATAATGTAGCCAACCGAGTCCAGCTACGGTTTCTATTTCGAATAATCGGGGTGTTCCCCAATATCCTGCAAATAGGTTGCTCAGATTGACGGAAGTCAATAAACTTACATTGGTGTTGTCAAATGCCGTTTTACTGGCAGTCGTATTGATGCTGGTCATGGCTTCCACACCCATACCGAAAAAGGGTGTGAGCTGTTTGCCTATTCCAAGTCCCCATGTGGCTCGCATGTTCGGGAAAAATGCACTGTGGGTCAATGGAGTGGTAACACCGGCATGGATGCCAATAGACCAGTTATCTCCCAAGTTGGCTCCTTCATAAGCTCTTTGAGCATAGATGCCACTACAAGTAAGGCAAGCTACGGTTACTGCAATAAATTTCTTCATAAGAATGAGTTGTTAAAAGTTTAGGGTTGCAATATTAGCATCAATTATAATCCGTTATTATCGACAGGTCTTCTAATTAACAAATATTAAGCACAAACTGTGTTTTGAGTCAATTTTGCATATTTAATAATAAAGTGATCCGAAGGAAAGTATTACATAGGTTATGTTGAGTCAGTACAATGATTCTATGATTTCGTGTTGTATATTTTATCCGGGTGGTTTTCTTTGACGTTTCTGCCTTTATTGATATCTTTGTTGGGGATAATTGGCAAGGAAGAAAGACGATTTCCACACTATAGTAATAAAGACGATAAATATGTGTATACAGAGATTGATTCGGTTTATTTTGAATGTGTTGTTGCTGATGGTAGCTATCACCGCTATGTTGGCATGCATCACCAAAGCGGATATATATTCAAAGATGGTGCATGTAGCCTTGGCTGTAGCTTGTGTGAGTGCGGCCTTTTCCAAAAGATACAGATATGTGTGGTGTAGCATGGCTTTGCTGATTATGTTCATAAGCTTTCTTTGCCATAAAGATATGCTGTAGGACATGGAATCAGATGAATTTCAGAATGTCTGTCTCCTTTTTTATAAGCTATGACCATATTTCCCAAGAAAAAAGTTTGAACCTTTATTTTTATTTATACATTTGTAAGTTACATAGGTTAAACAGCCTGTTTTTAAACCTTGTAGTATAATAGTATAGTTTAATCAAAATATTAAGAAAACATGAAAAAGTACATTGCTGAAATGTTGGGAACGATGGTTCTCGTTCTTATGGGATGTGGCACGGCGGTCAGTTTGTCGTGTACGTCAGCTAACCCTGATTTAGCTTCTACTGTTGTTGGTACGGCTCTTGCCTTCGGACTGTCTGTTGTGGCTATGGCTTACGCTATTGGCGGTATTTCCGGCTGTCATATCAATCCGGCTATTACACTGGGTTGTTTGTTGTCGGGACGTATCAGTGGAAAGGATGCCGGTATGTATATGCTGTTTCAAGTAATCGGTGCCTTTATCGGTTCAGCTATTTTGTGGGTGCTGACTTCCAATTCCGGACTGGTCGGTACAGGAGCCAATGCTTGTCAGGAAGGAGTTTCCGTAATCGGAGCTTTACTGGCGGAAATAGTCTTTACCTTTGTTTTTGTATTGGTGGTATTGGGTACAACAGATGCAAAGAAAGGAGCAGGCAACTTTGCAGGACTTGCTATCGGTCTTTCTTTGGTGCTGGTTCATCTCGCCTGCATTCGCTATACGGGAACTTCGGTTAATCCGGCCCGTAGTATAGCTCCTGCTATTTTCCAAGGTGGGGAAGCTTTAAGTCAGCTGTGGATATTCATCATCGGACCTTTCATCGGTGCTGCATTAAGTGCCGGAGTGTGGAAAGTGTTTGCCGACAAACAAGCCTGATAGAATTGAGTATTTAAAAATAGAATGAACGGATTAGTTACATTTAAAATTGAACGATTATGAAATTGAAAATGTATTTTATAATGTTGGCCTTGGGCCTGTTCAGCTTCGCAATGCAAAGTTGTGATGATGACGATGAGGATGCTCCTGTTTCAGAACAACTGGAGAAAGCCTTTATCAATGAATTTGGCAACGTAGCCCATAACTGGTCTACGCGGGGGACTAATCATGTTGCATCTTTCAATCAAGACAATACAGAAAAAGAAGCCTGGTTTGATGCAAATGGAGTCTGGCTGATAACAGAAACGGACATTGTTTATGATGATCTTCCTTTAATAGTAAAACAAGGATTTGAAGGGCTTACTCAATATGAGGAATGGAAGCGTGACGATGTGGATATGCTTGAGCGTAAGGGCATGGAGAAAGTATATGTGATTGAAATCGAAAAAGGCAAGGAGGAATTGGACCTCTATTTTGATGTCAATGGAAATCTGTTGAAGGAAGTGGCTGATAAAGACGATGATTCGTTCAACTATTTACCTTCTGAACTTCCTACTGCTGTAGCTCAGTTACTGAATGAGAAGTATGCCGGTTATAAGTTGTTGGAGGTTGAAGTGGATCCTGTTTCCAAACTTCTGGAAGTGGATGTCCTTTTGCAGTCTGCCCAGTTGGAGGTTTGCTTTGATGTTACAGCATCCTATGCGTGGGTTTCCACTTCAAAGGATGTGCTGTATACGTCTCTGCCTGATGCCGTGAAAACTGCTGCTAAGAATGCAGAAAAAGAACATGCCGGCTATGAGCTGGATGATGAGGAAGCTGAAAAGGTGGTTACTCCTACAGGCACCTATTATATCGTAGAATTGGAAATGGATGGAAAACCTGACATTCAAGTTGAAATTAAAGAAGACGGTACACTAAAACAATAAGATTCATGTAAATACTCAATTCCAATAAAAGAAGAGAGCCTTTTGCTGCATTTCAGTAAAAGGCTCTTTCTTGATTATACAAGTACGGCAAATTTAAAAACGATAAGCAAATCCGAGATTGAATACAGCCTGATCAAAATCACTGACCAGTTGATAACGGAACTCAAAGTTCATCATCCAGTTTCTGGCTATTGCGAAATCAACTCCACCACCAATATTCATGCCAAACCGGCATTCATTGTCGTTGTCGTTATCGCCATCTATATGGACATGATTTCCATGTATGTCCACATCCCAGTCATCATTCCAGTCAAACATCCAATTGGAAAATGTCAGACCAAGCAATGGGTAAAGCTTTACTTTACTTGCCACAGGAAACAAATAGTGGAAATTCAGGTTTACGTCTAACATGCTGACGTTGTCATTCTCAAAGAAATAGTTCAATGAGGGTTCCAGACGTATGGGGTTGGTGATATTGTACTGATATTTCAGTCCCAGACCAACACTCTCAATTTCTGTTCCATAACTTAAACCGAATCCGATTGCTTGTTTTCCCTTTTGTGCATAAGTGTTGCCAACAAGCATCAAAAAGCAAACTGCTAAAAATAAAATCTTTTTCATTTTGGTATGTATTTTGTGTTAAATTAGTCATCGTCATCATCCCAGTCGTCATCATCATCGTCATCATCATCCCATTTATGACGCTTGTATTTTTTAGGATGGTGATACCTGTCGTGATGGTCACAATAGGAACAATAATGTTTGTGCCAATATCTGCTATGGAAATCAATCCTGTCATAAAAAGGATTGTAGTAATCGCTTCCCGGTCTGATACCAATTTCAATCAAAACACGATTCCATTTCCGATAACGTTTATAATAATGGCAGATGTCACGCATGTGTTTGCCGGAAGTCCTTGCTATTTCAAGGGCTAAACCGACATTACCCCAGTCGCGTCCACATTGCCTGTAATAGTCATCCAGAAGACTGCCGCGTGTGTTATACTCCACGCACAATCGTTTCCGGTAGTCGGACAGTTCTACAGAGGCATATTTGTTTGCTCTGCTGATGAACAAGGATAGCCTGTCTTGCGCAAAGATGGAACAAGAAACGGCCATGAGCAATAGTAAAGTATAAAATTTCCTCATAAAACAAATGATTGGTATAATCGTGGACAAAGGTACTATAAAATCATGAGATAATGCAGTGCATCTGAAAAAATACAATCATTTGTTGTTTTTTTATTAGGACGGATGCTTCAAAGCAAGTCTTAGACAGAGGTGGATGGGTTAAATTAACCAAACGGAAGTCTTTTTATAAAAACAGATAGCTGATTTCTAATTCTATTTGTTACCTTTGAGAATCATTGTAAAATATGGCTTATGGGAACCTTAGGATGCATCAATGACATGTTGCAACGTGATAAGGAAAATCGGGAGTTGCGCAAACGAAACCGGGAGAGGCTAACAGCCACCTACCACCGGTTATTAGATACAGGAAAAGAGACTGACCTCTCTCAGATAACGGTGGAAAAGATGGAAGATATCCGCCGGAAAACTTTGGAAAAAGAAGAGCTGGATAAGGCTGCCAATTTTAAGGCGATGCTTTATTTAGCCTTGGGAATGGCATTAATTCTTCTCTTAGTATGGTTACTTGTGGGATGTAGCGGTAAACCGTCCGGAAACAATCAGTCTGCGGTAAAGAGTGATTCAGCTTCGATTACACAAGGTGCTCAAACAGTCTCCGTTCATACCCAAGACACGATCTGCCATCTTCCAGTAGCTACTCAGAATGTAAAGGATTCTGTGTTTACAGAGCAAGAATTGCAAAAGATACAGAACGAACTGCGAGAACGATATGTGCGTTCAGAAATAAAGGGCACTCGATTAGACGGCAATATATGGGGATCAACAATCAACGATACACTTCCGACACTTTGGGCATCCATTTATATCCTGAATTCTCTGCATACCCATACACGGCTCATGCCGCCACTTTTGTACTATTCAATCAGAGCGAGTACGAGATAGAGAGTGGAGACCCATACTGGATTACTTATGAAGACCAGCATGGAGTCTGGCGAACTCTTCCCATACATACGGTATTCAATAGTATAGCCTATAGTATTCAGCCTGGTAAGCAATTTCTGTTTAAAGCTAACCTCAACCCAAATGTCTTGCCTAACCGACCGGGCAGATACCGATTTTTCTATGAGGTAGAACTAATGGATAAGAAACAGAAAATCACACTTATGACCGAATTCCGGTTGGCAGACATCAAAGAAGCTGTTCTCGATTCCTCCGATGTAATCAGCGTGGAATATGTAAATTACCATAGAAAGAGTTGATTTAAAGCCTCTTGCGGATATTGTGCGTTTTCGAAAGAACTTTGTTTTTATATATTGTTTTGCCTATGAGAAGCTGTATTGTATTTTTGATAGCTTTTTGCCTTCTTTCAACCGGTTGCGTCCAGCAACGACAGAAAACAGAGACGAAAAAATGTTCTGCCATCCCAATGGATACTTCTCTTGTGGTGGTGGATTCAACCATATTGTTATATTCCAATTTGAAGACTTCCGATAAAGAAATCCATGCTATATTGGAAGAACGGCCTAAATATCCAGGCGGTATGGATGAAGTTGTAAAATACATACAGACTCACATTCAGTATCCTCCAACTGCCGTATACAAAAAAATGGAAGGAAAAGTTTGGCGAATGATACGGGAGCTGTAGAAATTGAGTATATTCCTCCCGTAAATTTCGATTCAGTTATCAAGAAATCACCCTCAGTAAAATGGGGTTTCTTAGAGGATGATACAGAAGGAGTGCCCAAGGTTCATTTGGACGATCGGACGCATCAGGAAATTAAAAGCAAAAGTGAAGACGTTAAAATCATTTCAAACTCCTTATCAAACGATAAGGTTTATGTGTCCATTTTCTGTACAAGCCATCGTCTTACGTATAAAGGTGAATACATTTTTTATCGGGAGGATAAGCAAGGAAAATTACATGAAATACACAGTAAAAACATAGACAAAGAGTCTGTGGCCCTTCAGGTGGTAAGAGGGAAGGAAGCCGAAATCGGGATTGATTTACCTAAGAATGCTCAGCCGGGTGATTACCTCTTGAAAATTAGAGTTTATGATGAAGATGAGACTTGCTTTTACAACATATATCAATGGTTTGAAGCTTACACTTCACAGCAGGTTTCAACCAGAGAAAGACCTATTCCTATAGGACCTGCCAATGATTCCGGTAATGAGTTTCTCCCAGACGAAGAAGATGTGTTTGATGTTGTGCAGCATATGCCTGAGTTTCCGGGTGGTATGCCCAAATTGATGGAATTTATCAGACAAAACATACAGTACCCACAGACTGCCAAGCGTAGCAAACTGGAAGGCAGGGTAATCATGCAGGTGGTGATTGATAAAGATGGAACGGTGACCCAGCCTCGAATTCTTCGCAGTGTCAACCCTGTTTTAAGTGCGGATGCTGCATTATGCGAAGAAGCATTTCGCATTGTTTCGATTATGCCCAAGTGGAAGCCGGGTCGTCAGCATGGAGTGAACCTCAAAGTGAGATATGCATTTCCAATCAAATTTGAATTACCGGTTAATTAATTGAACTAAAGTAAAGTATACTATGAGATCAATTACTTTTTATCTATTTAGTCTCAGTATCCTACTGATGGGATGCACCGAGAAAACAGCAAAGGATACTAAAAACATAGCTGATGCTGACACGACTGTAATTTGTAGTTCAGAATCGGTACTCGCCGGCTTCTATAATTTGGGTACAACCACTCAAATGAAAGTGATACAAGGACATTATACACCGGACAGTAAACTAATTTTTGCCGTAGTCCTAAACCCGCAGCATTTTCGATTAAGCTACGGCTATGATTGGACTTTGGAAAAATGGGAAAAGAACAAGTGGATTAGACCCAAAATGAAAGTAACAGAATTTGTATATAGCGACGAATTAATAGGTCCTATATCAGACTTTCTTTGCCTCCAATTTCCTATTGAACATTATGAGATAGCTCCCGGTAGGTATCGTATATTAACATCCGTAGATAATGACAGGGAAGAAATAAAATTAAGTGCTGAATTTGAAATAAAATGAATGTCATGAGAATACTATTCATAACTATACTCTGTGTTTTGCTGGTGGGATGCGCTAACAAATCCAGACAACAGGCAGCGGGGAATGCTCCGATTCCCGCAAAGGATTCTATTTATCACCTACCAGACCAGTATCCAGAGTATCCTGGAGGTATGAAGAAATTAATGGAGCAGATAGAAAACAGCATTCAATATCCGGAAGGAGCACGAAAGAAAGGAGTTGAGGGAAGAGTCATCGTTCAGTTTTTCGTAGATGAAAAAGGGAAGGTAATAGAGCCTCAAGTGTTGAAGAGCGTGGAGCCTTCTTTGAATAAAGAGGCTTTACGTATTGTCAGCATGCTTCCAACATGGAAACCGGGAACATGGAAGGGAAAGCCCGTAAAGGTGAAATATACAATGCCGGTTCTTTTTAAACTTGAAGAAACGGAGCCGAAGAAAAAGGAAGACAGCACAGTATCTGAACCAGCCATTTTGGGCTTGCAGCCGATGCCGAAGGATATTCCATCCGGAAAACGCATGAATCCGGATTCACTGTCCATGACCACGGAATTTGCCTATTATCCGCTGTCTGCTACCCAGGTGAACGTTTTTATCCATAACCATTCCCATAGAATGTATACGTGTGGAGATGAATACAGTCTCGCTTTCTATAATGAAAGCCTGCAGAAATGGGAACCTTTACCCACCAATCCTATTATCGAGGATATACTTTGGATGCTACATCCCGATTACCATCCATATCGTTTGCAAACTATTGAACTGTATACTTCTGAAATACCCAACCACCCCGGTAACTATCGGATTTATAAGACCTTTAATGGCGGCGAAGTAGCGTATGCGGAATTTGAACTGGTGGACCGAAAAGGAGTGAAAAGATTGAGGAAACTGATTGATGATTATTGGGACAAGAACTCTGCTAATCCGTGCGACACGGTTGCCCATAATATCAGTACTACTTGGATAGTACATGATGACGGGGATACCATATTTGTGGGCTTGATGAACAACACCCCTCGTTATCAGGAAATGTTTCGGCGAAAAGTGGTCAGCTATTCAGCGGTCAGTCACGGAAAGGTTGTAGAGAACGTAGTATTTGACAAGCCTTCTTTTTCTGACACCCTGCAAGTAACCATGCAGACCGAAAAAGCGGTCTATCCCGTAGGAACAGAAACTATTACGGTTCAACTTACAAACGAAAATCCCAAAGGTCTGTTCTTTGGAGAGGATTATTGGATTGTCCGCAAAGAAGGGCAGCAATGGATTTATCTGCACGATAATGGTTCGTGGACTGATATAGGATATGGTTTGGAGAAAGGGCATACCCTTACCTTTACCGCAAGGCTCCGTCCATTGATCAATGACAACCGTCCCGGGACTTACAGGGTCATCAAGGAAATCGGTTTTTCCGGATCTCAACAAAAGTGGTATATGGCGGCTGAATTCAGAATCGAATAGCAGGCGGAAAATGACGCATGGAAAAATGGTCTATCCGACATTCATCTTTCAGCGAGTCAGCTATCCTTGCTGACAAGCATTCCGAAGGTAGCCCTATGGCATAAGTTGAATCTCAAAACGTGCAAGTTATGAAAGCATTTCGACATATTCCGTTTCAATCACCCCCTAACAGCAATGGATTTTCCGTGTGTCTGTTTTTGTTATGCGCCCTGTTTACGGGATGCCAATCGACTTTAACCGTTCTATCTGATAAAGCTGAACAACCGGCTATCACTCAAAAGAAGGCAGGTGAGCAAGTAATTGAAGCATTAAACAAAGCCTACGGTGTAGATACCATAGGACTTTTCTTGGACAGTCCCCGATGCCCTGACTTCGTAGAAGGAATGTTTTACGAAGATTCTCTTCCCGTCTTTCAGATACGAGGAGACACTGCCAAAGCCAGACACATTCTGGAAACATCCGCAGGAAGCGGAGCCTTTCTACTGGAAGCCGACACAGAGCATACCTTTACCCAAAAAGGACTAAGGAGCATCCTGGACACCATCAGCAACCGGTTTCATAGGCTACCCGATGGACCTCTGAAATCCAACATGGACTTTTGGGGAATGGGCAATCATACCGCTTTAGTGTCTTTCAAATTGAATACTCCTGCTGCCAGACAAGCTTTCAGAAAGCACATCATCGATTCACCGGCAGTATCTTTTGAAGGACCTGAATCACCAATGCCTCATTCTGAAACGGGTGTTTCTGACACTTTAGGCATTTCACTAAGACCGGAATACCCGGTTTATTCCACACAAACCTCAAAAGCATCCTTTGTGCTTATCAACCAGAGCAATCGAAATATCATGTGTGGAGAAGAATATTGCATTACTTACGAGGATGAACAAGGCATATGGCGAAAACTGCCTACCGACAATTTTTTCTTTAGTGTGGGTTACCTTGTTCAACCAGGCGAATATCGTATCCGTACAGCTTCCCTTTATCCAGAGGTGCATCTGAACAAGCCGGGATGCTATCGTTTCCTTTATCACCTTACCCTATTGGACACCCGCACAAGAATACAAATGATGACCGAATTCCGCCTGAGTAGTGATGAGAAAGAGTGGAAACAGACCAAAAAATTAGAAATACCCATCCATCTTATCATCACACAAAACTCAGACAATTCAGCAACCTCTGAAACCTCAGCTGATGAAGAAACGTCCGGTCAATAACCCTAAAAAATATCCATTGATGAAAACGCTATCTGCATTTCGACGATTTGTATTCTTTACGACCCTGCTACTGAAACCCTTATCGGCTTGGAGCAGTGCACAGCTGGGAGAATGGATTTTCTTCCAAGGGGAGAAATGGATACTGCTGGACAAACCCATTGAAAAGGATGCTGCTTTAGCCCAGGCACTGAACCGGTCTTTACCAGATGACATCTGCTGTTCTATGGCCAACAGCAGCGGCTATGCAGCTACGTGGGCCATTGAGAAAGGTGAACTGCTATTGTACCGCATCGATTTGGAGACCGATACAAAAGCCGATGTCAGATTCGAAACCAAGCAGCTGAAACAAGTGTTCCGTTCCTATTACCGGAAAGGCAAAATCCATGCCCGGTGGTTCAATGGCACACTCAGGATGGCCAAAGGGAAAGTAATCGAATACATTCACGACGGATACCTTCGTATGTTTGAAACAGAATGTATCCTGACCATACAGGAAGGGATAGTGACCTGCACTCAAGTCTATCACAACGATAAGCGGGAAGGCATGCGACTGATAGAGGCTCATGAAGAACTTAGCCGCCTGTTTCCGTGGAGTCAATTTCCCAACTACAAGGATAAACATATCGTGTTCAGTGTAAGAGATTTCAAACTAACACGCGACGGGAAGCTGTTGGATGTATCTGTCTATAACATCTACACGAAGCCGGACACCTTATTGACAGAGGACAAACAGCACTCTCTCATGCTTGCCATAAAAGAAACCCTGAAATCCATCTATCCATGGGAAATGATCTGCTACAATGGCAAGTATGTCATGCATCCCGAATCTGAGACATTGAGCATTGTAAGGAAGAAAAAATAGCTTTGACAGGCAGAAAGATTATCTTCAGGATAAATACAGTATTGTGCAACCATTAAAATTAGAACGTGATATGAAAAGCTTTTTACTATTTGCTACCGGAATAAGTTTGTGCATCCTTGTCAGCTGCCAACAGACTTCATCCCACAAACCTTTTGTAGAGTTATCATCCTTGGAACTTTCGGAAGAGGAGAAGCCTATGGTATCCATCAGTAATGACTTTGCTTGCAGCTTTTTTCAGAAGATGAATGAACAGGAGAAAGGACAAAGTTTTTTCATTTCTCCTCTGAGTGCCCAATTCAATTTAGGGATGCTTGCCAATGGTGCTGCAGGAAAAACGTTAGAAGAAATAGCTTCAGTACTTTCCGTTTCTAAGAGTAAGCCTTCATTGGCCAATAACTACTTTTTAAAACTGATAAGCAATCTGCCTCGATTGGATTCTACGACTGTCTTTCAGTCAGCCAATTCCATCTGGATTCATGACAAGTCACCTGTGAAGGATTCCTTTCAACAAATGAACCGGCAGTATTTTCTTGCAGAAATACAGAATCTGGATTTTTCTGAACCGAAATCAACAGGCATTATCAACCGATGGGCAAAGGAACAAACGCAAGGGCGTATTCCTCACATCTTGGATCAGGCACAAGGTAACTGTATTCTCATCAATACGTTGTTCTTCAAAGGTAGATGGATTTTCCCTTTTGAACCGGCTGAAACCCGGCAGGAAAACTTTTATCCTGTGGGTGGAAAGAAGCATCCGGTCAACATGATGCACCTGTCTGATCAATGGTTTGCCTTTCATAAAGCGGAATTGTTTGAAATGGCTACCCTCCCTTACGGAAACGATTCGTATGCCATGACAGTGATTCTTCCCAAGAAAGGTGTATCCATTGACTCCTGCATAGCCACATTCAGTGAAGCAAATTGGAAAGCATGGCTGTCCGCATCAGATAGTATAAGTTGTATGCTGGACCTCAAATTACCTTCTATCAAATTGGATTACAAAGCCGATATCATTCCTGCCTTCCAGGAAATGGGAATCCATGATGCTTTTAATGAAAATTGTGCAGACTTTTCACGTATGACAGATATGTCTGCTTATATTTCTGAAATCAAACAATTTACCCGATTGGAAGTAACGGAAACAGGCACAGTTGCAGCAGCAGCGACTATTACAAATGTTGTTTGTGAATCAGAAATAGTGCCAGAGATTACACCTTATCCATTCCATGTCAATCGTCCATTCTTGTTAGTTATCCATGAAAATAAAACAGGTTTAATTTT
>PPYF01613750.1_pt1 | contig 13922 bp, 16 predicted proteins | sample 1559871 | NCBI WGS metagenome assembly PPYF01 (sample SAMN08240021, study PRJNA423297) | Human gut metagenome, whole genome shotgun sequencing project. | reverse complement strand
TAGCGAACTGCCGACTGGCGCAGGATCCCGCGCACCAGGCGCCAGGTGCTCCACAGTCCGAGTCCGCGTTTGGTCCAGCGCATTAAAAAATGCGGATGTCGTACGGACCATACGGCCATCAGACCGCTGCCAACCATCAGCCACGAACGTAAACTCAGCAGCGTATGCCAGCCGCGGTCGAGGGGCGCAGTCGCCTCGTGCCAGTGACGGCGGCAGGCGCTGAGCTCCAGCCGTTGCTGCTGGATCTGGCGCAGCAGCTGCGCCTTTTGCCGTTCACGCTCCTGTCGGCCATTCACGATTTATCCTCCTCCAGAAGGGCACGGTCGTTCTCCAGCTCTTTACGCGTTAGACGCAGCAGCGTGGAGCGGCGCGCCTTACGTAGGGTTAGGATACCCACGATCGCGGCGGCGAGGAGCAGCACAACGGTGGTGGCGATCATCACGTGCAGGCGGTACTGAGCGTCAACGGCCCAGATAACCAGCACCAGCAGACTCATGAGGCCAAACGCGGCAAACAGCAGCGTCAGTCCGGTCATGATCAGCAGCTGGAAGAGGTTGGCTTTCTCCTCCTCCAGCTCCACGACGACCAGACGCAGCCGCGTTTCCACCATTTCGACCAGCAGCGTGACGATGCGCTGACCAATGGAGAAAACGCGCTGACCCGGTCCCTGCGTGTGTTGAGTATTCGCCATAATCAGCGACGCGACAGCAGGACACCCAGCACCAGCCCGACGGCGGCGCCAATTCCTACCCCAGTCCACGGATTTTCGCGAACATAATCATCCGCTCGCGCGGCGGTCTCACGAGTTTGACGAAGAATCGCTTCGCTGGTTTCACCCAAACGAGCGCGGCTCTCTTTCAGCGCGCTCTCGGCTTTACTGCGCAGTTTACCCATCTCTTCTTTCGACTTGTCCGCCGAGGAATTTAGTACTTCCTCCAGGGTATCCGCCAGCGTTTTCAGTTCTGCACGAAGGTCGTCAGTCACATTCTCTTTAGCCATGTCGTTCTCCTGTAGCGTGGTCCGTGTTGCGAAAGTTAATGGTGATTAGTAATCCCGAGACTCCAGCGTTTTTAACTCCTGTTGCGCTTCATTGAGTTTATGCTGGCGTTTGTTAATTTTGTCCGCATCGCCTTTCTTCCGGGCTTCCTGCAGATCGCGCTGACGTTCAGCGATCTCTTCCCGCTGTTTGGCAATTTTTTGCTGATGATCGGCTTTAAGTTTACTGTCGCTACAGTTTTCCCGAACCTGACGTAGCGCGGTATTTAGCCCATCAATGCGACTTTGATTATGATGCTTTTCGGCGTAGCTGATCTCTCGTTGAATATCCTGCTCTTTTTCCTGGCAGGGAGAGGCGGCTAGGGCGCTGGCGCTAAGTGAAGTCAGGACCAGAAGCAGAGCGATGCGGTGTTTCATGGATAGTACCTTCCATTGTCTGAGGGGATACCCGGAGGATATACCCGTTCCCGTTGGTGAACGTGAATGCGTTGATTCCCGCAGGTTTAAGCATAGTAACAAATGCGGGAAACCACCAGACTGGGTTAAAAACGCAGTCTGGCGGCAGCTTACCCGAGGCGATGCGGCGCGTCGCGCAGGCGGGATAGCCAGGCGGTGGGCGAGTTATCGTCCTCCAGCAGGGCAATAATATAACCATGTGGCAGAGCGCGGCCGAGAACTTCTTTCGCCGCCGCGCCCTGGGCGGTGGAATCGAACTTAATCAGCAGGCCATCCTTCTGTGGCGTGATGCTTTTAAAGCGGATGCCGTTGGCATCGAGATGATGCCAGACGGAGAAACCGTCCGGCATTCCGATACCCTGGCCAACCGGGCGTATCGCCAGCGTGGCCTCCTGCTGCTGCACCGCCAGCCAAAGCCAGAACAGGGCGCCGAGCAGAAGAGAACCACCCAGCAGCCAGCTGAACTGGCGCAGGGAAGGGCGTTTCATGACCATCATTAGCCCCGGCTTCTGTATTTTTTCTTCCACAGCACCACCAGCGAGCCGATCAGTCCGAAGACCAACAGGGCAACCGGCAGGAGCATCAGGCAGGACATCAGCTGATCTTCATACTTGAGGAATACCGGGGTTTTACCCAGCAGATAGCCAAGCGAGGTCAGGATGAGCACCCACAGCAGGCCGCTCATCCAGTTGAAAAACTGAAAACGGGCGTTATTAAGGCCGGAAAGCCCGGCGATGGTGGGCAGCAGCGTGCGTACGAAGGCGATAAAGCGGCCGATCAGCAGCGCGGAGAGCCCATGCTTATGAAACAAGTGATGCGCACGCTGGTGATAGTGCGAAGGCAGGTGTGACAGCCAGTTTTGCACGATCCGCGTATTACCCAGCCAACGCCCCTGAATATAGCTTAGCCAGCAGCCGAGGCTGGCGGCGGCGGTGAGCAGCAGCAAGGTTTCCGGAAAACCCATCGCCCCTTTGGCGATCAGCACGCCCACGAGCACGAGCAGACTATCCCCCGGTAAAAACGCGGCAGGCAATAACCCGTTCTCAAGGAACAAAATCATAAACAAGACAAAATACAGCATGCCTATCATGGAGGGATTCGCGAGCGTTTCGTAATCCTGAGCCCCCCCCAGAACGACAAAATGCATCTAATTGTAACAAATCACCTGACTTTCCGTCAGAGAAATTGCAAGGTGTTGCTCGTTGATTTTGCTGATTGCGGAGATGGGAGGCGAGAGGATTTACACAGGCTGACACTATATATGACTTGCTTACTCCAGCCTCACTGTCAGACAGGCGCGCAGGGGGGCGCGCCGGAGGGATAAGGCCTTATTTCGCGCCGTTGACTGCGGTATCGAGATGAACGACTGGGTTTTCGGCAAATAAGTAGCGATCGGCATTAAATTCAAAGTCATCGCTGGTTTCGTTGAACAACATTTGCTTGGTATTTTCCAGATGCTGCCACATCGCCAGCTTGGCGGCGTTGGGATCTTTTCGCAGCAGAGCTTTCAGGATCTGATCGTGGTCGTCGCACCAGTTATCGACCGTACGCAGGTCGATATGCTCATGCAGCTTTTTCCAGTAGGGGTTATGCACGCGCTGGGTCCACATCTTTTCCACGATCGCCGCCAGCGCGCTGTTCTGCGTCGCCAGCGCCACCTGGACGTGAAACTGCAGGTCCCACTCGGAGTCGCGGAAACATTTCTCGTTACGCGCTTTCTCCTGAATCTCCATCAGCTTCATGATGTCCTGTTTGGTCACCTGAGTCGCCGCGAATTCGGCAATATTGCTTTCAATTAGCTGCCGCGCCTGCAGCAGTTCAAAGGGGCCATAGTTGGCGAACTCAAGACTTTCATCGGCCACCTGCTGGTATTTCGGATGGTTGGAGATAACGTGGATACCCGACCCTTTGCGGACTTCGACATACCCTTCCACTTCCAGCATGATAATGGCTTCACGAACCACGGTGCGGCTGACGTTTTTTTCATCGGCGATGAAGCGCTCGGCGGGCAGCTTATCCCCTACAAGGTAGACACCTTGTTCGATGCGCGTCTTCAGCTCAGCGGCAAGCTGCTGATATAGACGGCGTGGTTCAATGATTTCCATATTCGCTCCCGGAAGATGGCGACAATATTCGATTTGTTATACCACTTTTACGCGCTTTCCACCACTGGCAGGCATGAAAAAGCCGCCTGAGAAGGCGGCTTGATCGGCGATTACCTTGCCATTCGATCTAACTCTGCGTGACCGGTTTGCGGCTGCTAAGCGGCGTCGAGTCATCGTCAGCCGGTTTGTTTTTCAGCACCGTCCAGATAACCAGCGCGCCCAGCAGGTCAAAGACGGCCAGTACCGCAAACAGCGGGCTAAAGCCGATGGTGTCTGCCAGCGCGCCGACAACCAGGGCGAACATGGTGCTCGCCAGCCAGGCGGCCATCCCGGTCAGACCGTTGGCGGTAGCGACTTCGTTACGGCCAAAGACGTCGGAAGAGAGGGTAATCAGCGCCCCGGACAGTGCCTGGTGAGCGAACCCGCCGATGCACAGCAGGGCAATCGCCACGTACGGGCTGGTGAACAGGCCGATCATCCCCGGGCCAATCATTAGCAGGGCGCCCATGGTGACCACCATTTTACGCGACACGATCAGGTTGACGCCAAACCAGCGCTGGAACAGCGGCGGCAGATATCCGCCGACGATGCAGCCGAGGTCGGCGAACAGCATCGGCATCCAGGCGAACATGGCGATCTCTTTCAGGTTAAAACCGTAAACTTTGAACATGAACAACGGGATCCAGGCGTTAAAGGTCCCCCAGGCCGGCTCGGCGAGGAAGCGCGGCAGGGCGATACCCCAGAACTGACGGTTGCGCAGGATTTGCCACGGTGACATTTTCTTCGCGTTATTGGTCTGATGCTGAGACTCCTGACCGCCAATGATGTAGTCACGTTCTTTCCGCTGCGCCGACTGCGCCACGGGCCAGCGCCAGTCCACCCCAGCTGCCGGCCAGCGCCGTTGAGCCGCAGAATACCGCCCAGGCGATGGCGAAGAAGGCATAGCCAATTTTGGTCCCCAGAATATCAAGGACATACCCCGCGACGGGCTGCATAACGGTATAGGCAGCGGAATAGGCTGCAATGATATAGGAGTACTGTTGGGTCGAAATGTGTAACTCTTCCATCAGCGTCGGCGCGGCCGCCGCTACGGTGTTACGGGTCAGGTAGCCCAGCACGGTGCCCAGCGTCACCAGCGCGATCATGTACCAACGTAACCCTTTAATTTTACGCATGTAAACCTCATCGTCTGTTATCTTTCCGCATCAGGTGCGGCCTTTACCGAGCGCAATAAGCGGCCGGGAAAGCGAAACGGAGGATTCAGGAGGGTAGTCCCCTCTGGCCTGAACCTTACCATCAGTTGTTATGTTGAAAGTCGGTATCCATTCCGTATAAGCCGATGCCATAAGCACCGGTAATGCATTCCGTCGGTTTATATGTTGCGACGGCAGAAAGATAACTTGTCATACAACTTTAAAAGTTGAGAGCTGTCACAAAAGTGGGAAAGTTAGTGTGGTCTTTATCCCTTGCCTGGAAAGCCAGAGATGGCGCGCTCTGGCGAGGTGTTTTGCTCCAGGGCGGTCATTTTTTTATCGACGTTTATTGATCTAACTCACGAAAAACAGTTCGGTCTGTAGAAATTGGTGTGATAACTTTGTCAGCATTGTAGTCAATCATCTGAAAGGCTCCCGCACTGGAGCGAAGAGGACACGCGAATGACATCGTTTATGACTGAAGATTTTCTACTTGATACCGAGTTTGCCCGCCGTCTGTACCATGATTACGCCAAAGATCAGCCGATTTTCGACTACCACTGCCACCTTCCGCCGCAGCAGGTTGCCGAAAACTATCGCTTTAAAAACCTGTATGACATCTGGCTGAAAGGCGATCACTATAAATGGCGCGCAATGCGCACTAACGGCGTGCCGGAGCGTCTGTGTACCGGTGATGCGTCCGATCGCGAGAAATTTGACGCCTGGGCGGCCACGGTTCCGCACACTATTGGCAACCCGTTATACCACTGGACCCATTTAGAGCTGCGTCGACCTTTTGGTATTACAGGTAAGCTGTTGTCGCCATCCACTGCCGATGAGATCTGGGACCAGTGTAATGATTTGCTGGCTCAGGATGCCTTCTCCGCCCGCGGAATCATGAAGCAGATGAATGTGAAGATGGTCGGTACCACCGACGATCCGATTGATTCTCTTGAGCACCACGCGGCTGTCGCCAAAGACAACTCCTTTGACATCAAAGTACTGCCGAGCTGGCGCCCGGATAAAGCGTTCAACATCGAGTTGGCGACCTTCAATGATTATATGGCTAAGCTGGGCGAGGTATCCGATACCGATATTCGCCGCTTCGCTGACCTGCAAAGCGCCCTGACCAAACGTCTGGATCATTTTGCCGCACACGGCTGCAAAGTCTCCGATCATGCGCTGGACGTGGTGCTGTTTGCCGAAGCGACCGACGCCGAGCTGGATGACATTCTGGCGCGCCGCCTGGCTGGCGAGACCCTTAGCGAACACGAAGTGGCGCAGTTCAAAACCGCGGTGCTGGTATTCCTCGGCGCAGAGTATGCCCGTCGCGGCTGGGTCCAGCAGTACCACATTGGCGCGCTGCGTAACAACAACCTCCGTCAGTTCAAACTGTTAGGGCCAGACGTCGGCTTCGACTCGATCAACGATCGTCCGATGGCGGAAGAGCTGTCTAAGCTGCTGAGCAAGCAGAACGAAGAAAACCTGCTGCCGAAAACGATTCTCTACTGCCTGAACCCGCGTGATAACGAAGTGCTGGGCACCATGATCGGTAACTTCCAGGGTGAAGGCATGCCAGGCAAGATGCAGTTCGGCTCCGGCTGGTGGTTCAACGATCAGAAAGACGGTATGGAGCGGCAGATGACCCAGCTGGCGCAGCTCGGGCTGCTGAGCCGCTTCGTCGGGATGTTGACCGACAGTCGCAGCTTCCTCTCCTACACGCGCCACGAATACTTCCGCCGCATTCTGTGCCAGATGATCGGCCGTTGGGTGGCTGCCGGCGAAGCGCCTGCGGATATCACGCTGCTGGGCGAGATGGTGAAAAACATTTGCTTTAACAATGCGCGTGACTATTTCGCCATTGAACTGAACTAAGGCCAGAGGTCGGTTGATATGCAATACATCAAAATCCATTCGCAGGATAACGTCGCGGTCGCGCTGACGGATATCGCTGCCGGTAGCGTGGTGACGATTGATAATGACTCGGTCACCCTCGGCCAGGATATCGTTCGCGGCCACAAGTTTGCACTGCGCGCTATCGCGAAAGGGGAAAACGTCGTTAAGTACGGGTTGCCGATTGGCCATGCGCTGGCGGATATCGCGCCGGGAGAGCATGTTCATCAACACTCGCACCATGCTGCAAAATATGGTTCGTCACCCGAACGCCGGGGCGGTGCTGGTGGTTGGCCTTGGCTGTGAAAACAACCAGGTGGAGGCCTTTCGCGAGACGCTGGGCGAGTTTGACCCGCAGCGCGTGCACTTTATGGTTTGCCAGCATCAGGACGATGAAGTGGAGGCGGGGGTTGAGCATCTGCATCAGCTGTATGAAGTGATGCGTCAGGATAAACGCCAGCCGGGCAAGCTCAGCGAGCTGAAGTTTGGCCTCGAGTGCGGGGGATCGGACGGCCTGTCGGGCATTACCGCTAATCCGATGCTGGGCCGCTTCTCAGACTATGTGATCGCCAACGGCGGCACTACCGTGCTGACCGAAGTGCCGGAGATGTTCGGCGCTGAACAGTTGCTGATGAGCCACTGCCGCGACGAAGCGACCTTCGACAAGCTGGTGACCATGGTCAATGACTTTAAGCAGTACTTTATTGCTCACGACCAGCCTATTTACGAAAACCCCTCGCCGGGTAATAAGGCCGGAGGGATCACTACCCTCGAAGATAAGTCGCTGGGCTGTACTCAGAAAGCGGGCTCCAGCCAGGTGGTGGATGTTCTGCGCTACGGCGAGCGCCTGAAGGTTCATGGTCTGAATTTACTGAGCGCGCCGGGCAACGACGCGGTCGCCACCAGCGCGCTGGCCGGCGCCGGCTGCCATATGGTGCTGTTCAGCACCGGTCGCGGCACGCCGTACGGCGGCTTTGTGCCAACGGTGAAGATCGCCACCAACAGCGAGCTGGCGGCGAAGAAAAAGCACTGGATCGACTTTGATGCCGGGCAGCTGCTCCACGGCAAAACGATGCCGCAGCTGCTGGAAGAGTTTGTGGATGCCATTGTAGCCTTCGCCAACGGTAAACCGACCTGTAATGAGCAGAATGACTTCCGCGAGCTGGCCATCTTTAAAAGCGGTGTTACCCTGTAAAGGCGTATTTGCGTTGGCGCCCAGAGGCTTGGTTTGTGTATCGGCCTGATAGCGTAGCGCCATCGGGCTCGTAACAGCGGCGTTTCAGCCAGTGAAGCGCCGTTTGTTTTTTTCAGTCAGGGAGCTTACATGACCGCGTATTGGCTGGCCCAGGGGGTCGGCGTCATCGCCTTTCTTATCGGCATTACCACCTTTATCAACCGCGATGAACGCCGTTTCAGGCTGCAGCTGGCGGTCTATAGCGCTATTATCGGCGTTCATTTTTTCCTGATGGGCGCCGGGCCGGCTGGAATGAGCGCCGGGCTCAATGCGCTTCGCACGGTCATTTCCTTACGCACCCGTAGCCTGTGGGTGATGACAGTCTTTATCCTCCTGACGTTGATTCTCGGCCTGGGTAAACTGCAGCATGCCATGGAGCTGCTGCCGATCATTGGCACCGTCGCCAGCACCTGGGCGCTGTTTCGCTGCAAAGGGCTAACCGTCCGCTGCGTGATGTGGTGCTCCACCGCCTGCTGGGTCACGCATAATCTGTGGTTGGGTTCCATTGGCGGGACGCTGATAGAAGGCAGTTTCCTGATCGTCAACGGGCTGAATATCATTCGCTTCCGCCGGATGCAAAAGCGCGGTATCGATCCGTTTAAGGTTGAAAACGCAGTACAGGAAGAGAGTCCCTCCGCCCGATAGCGGAGGGGAAAGGCGTTATCCGCGCAGGGCGTTTTTCGCCAGCTGGTCGTCTTCCGCCATGCAGGCCGCGGCGGTAAACAGGGCGTCGGTGGAGGAGTTCAGCGCGGTTTCGCAGGAGTCCTGCAGCACGCCGATAATAAAGCCAACGGCAACCACTTGCATCGCCACATCGTTCGGGATCCCAAACATATTACAGGCCAGCGGGATCAGCAGCAGCGAGCCGCCCGCCACGCCGGAGGCGCCGCAGGCGCACAGCGAAGCGACCACGCTCAGCAGCAGCGCCGTCGGCAGATCCACCGGAATATTCAGCGTATGCACCGCCGCCAGCGTCAGCACGGTGATGGTGATTGCCGCGCCAGCCATATTAATGGTCGCCCCCAGTGGAATAGAGACCGAATAGGTGTCGCGATCCAGATTCAGCTTCTCGCACAGCGCCATATTCACTGGAATGTTGGCGGCGGAGCTGCGGGTGAAGAACGCGTAAACGCCGCTTTCGCGCAGGCAGGTGAGCACCAGCGGATAGGGGTTGCGGCGGATCTTCCAGAACACCAGCAGCGGGTTAATCACCAGCGCTACCAGCAGCATACAGCCCACCAGCACCAGCAGCAGCTGGGCATAGCCCCACAGGGTCTCGAAACCGGTGGTCGCCAGGGTGGAAGATACCAGGCCGAAGATCCCCAGCGGCGCAAAGCGGATCACCACTTTAACGATAAAGGTCACCGCGTGGGAGACGTCGTTGATCAGGTTTTTGGTGGTGTCGTTACCATGACGCAGGGCGAAGCCAAGCCCCACCGCCCACACCAGAATGCCGATATAGTTGGCGTTCAGCAGAGCGTCGATCGGGTTGGACACCATGCTCATCAGCAGGCCGCGCAGCACCTCAACAATCCCCGACGGCGGCGTGATGCTGTCGGCGGCGGTGGTTAAGTGCAGGGTCGAGGGAAAGAGAAAACTGAACAACACCGCGGTCAGCGCCGCGCTAAAGGTGCCCAGCAGATAGAGAAACAGAATGGGGCGTATACTGGTTTTTTGTCCGTGCTGATGGTTGGCGATCGAGGCCATGACAAGCATCAATACCAGCACCGGCGCTACCGCTTTTAACGCGCCGACGAACAGGGTCCCCAGCAGACCGACGGCGATAGCCGCAGGCTTAGAGACCAGCGCCAACAGTACGCCAAGCACCAGGCCGATTAAAATTTGTTTCACCAGGCTGCCTTGCGCCAGGCGGGAGAGCCACCCTGATGAGGGAGTGCGTGTTGTCATAATTCATTCCTTCCAGTGATGTAGCAAGCCATCCCAGCCACGTATTATTTTTTACGTTTATGTCAGGATGTAAGTAGATGTTTGCATAGTCGAGTATACGGAAAGAAAGACTGGCGGGAAGCGTAAAATACTGTGATTTTAATATGGATCTTATTTTTTAACTGCGTAGTAACATAATTGTGACATGAGCAGGTATTCTCGTTACGAGAACGTCTGCTATAGCTGATTACCGCGCCGCCAGCGAGGGCCGACGGCGCGGTAGCAGATTACTCTGGCAGTTTGCGCTGCTTGTCGTGCTGCCTGTTGACCCAGGCGTTAATCAGCAGCGTGACGGCCAGGATGCCGCCCACCACGCCCAGCGAGATGGCAACCGGGATATGGTAGAAGTCGACGATCAGCATCTTCACGCCAATAAACACCAGAATCACCGACAGACCGTATTTGAGCATCGAGAAGCGCTCAGCGACCCCCGCCAGCAGGAAGTACATGGCGCGCAGGCCGAGGATGGCGAACAGGTTCGAGGTCAGCACGATAAACGGATCGGTGGTGACCGCGAAGATTGCCGGGATACTGTCGACGGCGAAAATCACGTCGCTCAGTTCCACCAGAATCAGCACCAGCAGCAGCGGGGTGGCGAACAGCACCCCGTTTTTACGGGTGAAGAAGCGCTCGCTCTCGATTTTATCGGTCATCCGCAGATGGCTGCGGATCCAGCGCACCAGCGGTTTATCGCCGATGCCGGAGTCGTCCTCTTTCGCCAGCGCCATCTTCACGCCGGTAAACAGCAGGAAGGCGCCAAAGACGTACAGCAGCCAGTCGAACTGCGAAATCAGCCAGCTGCCGGCGAAGATCATAATGGTACGCAGAACGATCGCGCCCAGTACGCCATACACCAACACCCGGCGCTGCAGAGCAGGCGGTACGGCGAAATAGCTGAACAGCATCAACCAGACGAAGACGTTATCGACCGCCAGCGCTTTTTCAATCAGATAACCGGTGAGGAAGGCTAAGGCCTGCGGATCGGCGACGGCCCGGCCCTGGGTTTGCACCAGATACCACCAGAAGGACGGCTGACGTCGGAAGACGGCAGCCGCTGCGCTTTTATGCATAGACCTCGCCTTCCGGCAAGGTCTCACTTACAACAACCAAAGTACATCGCGATGGGCTTTGGTTATTGCCCGGCGACCGGATGCGGTATTGCACGCATCGTAATGACGATCAACCGGCAAGGAAGTTACTCCCCTTTGCACGTAACAAAATATGTCACAGGGCGGTTTTCGTCAATGGCGGCCGGTCGGGCCTTTACACTCTTTTACGCCAGCGGCTGCGTATCGGCCGGGAAGATCACCCCGGTCTGGCGACGAATTTCGCTGGACAGTTTGGCGGTGATCCGGCTCACCGCCAGGCCCGGGTGATCCACATCCTGTGTCTCCACCAGCCGCGCAAAGGTCTCCGCCTCATACAGCATGGTATTAATGTGCTGGGGCTGCGTCAGGTCCTGGGCTTTACCGCCGCGCGGCACAAACGCCAGCTTCTGACATTCGGAGATTTTTTCGATCACTAACGCGCCGTCTTCGCCCTGAATTTCACTGGGGATCGCGGAATCGCTAACTTTGGAGTGATGCAGCGTCACGTCGAAGTCGCCATAGCTCAGCACCACGGTGCCCTGGGCGTCTACGCCGCTGTCCAGCAGGCTGGCGGTGGCAAGAACGGCCCGCGGCTCGCCCCACAGCGCCACAGCGGACGCCAGGCAATAGAAGCCGATATCCATAATCGAACCGGATAGTCTTTGGCGAAGGCTTGCGCCTGTTCGAGGCTGCGGGAGTAGATGGCGGTAAGTTTATATTTGCCGGTTTCATGGGCGGCATCGACAAACTGCTTGGTGATCCAGTTTGTGCCAACAACTGCGAAACGTATCATAAACGTTGACGAACTCCGTTAAAGGGAACCTGCCGCCACTCTATCATGCCGTCATGACAAAACCAGTGCGTCACTACGCAGAACGATTTAACGAAAGGTGCGTCAGCCACAGGCGGGTGTCGAACTCCAGCTGGTGGTACTGCGGCTCCATATGGCAGCACAGCTGATAAAAAGCCTTGTTGTGATCCTTCTCTTTCAGATGCGCCAGTTCATGAACCACGATCATCCGCAGAAAGGCTTCCGGCGCGTCGCGAAATACCGTCGCCACGCGAATTTCCGCTTTAGCTTTCAGCTTACCGCCCTGCACGCGGGAAATGGCGGTATGCAGGCCGAGCGCATTGTTCAGCACGTGGATCTTACTGTCATACATCACTTTGTTGATCGGCGCCGCGCCGCGCAGAAAGCGGTTTTTCAAGTCCTGGGTGTACTGATACAGCGCTTTATCGCTGTTAACGTCGTGCCCTTGCGGATAGCGCTTTTGCAGCACCTCGCCGAGGCGGTCTTGCTCGATTAACGTGGTCACCTGCGCCAGCAGCGATTCAGGATAGCCCTGTAAATAAATGAGTTTTGTCATCGTCTTATCATTATGTCTGTCAGGAGGGCAGTTCAGCCACGGTCATGGTAAAGACCAGCGGCGCGGTACCCTCATTGCGGTAACCGTGCTCTATTTCGGTGCGGGCCACCGCCGATTCCCCGGCCGCCACCGTGCGGCAGGTCTCGCCAAGCGTCAGCGTCAGCGCGCCGGCTTCCACGTGCAGCAGCTCGAAGGTTGTTGCCGGGTGGCCAGGCGAGGCAAAGGCTTCGCCGGGCTGCATCTCCCAGCGCCACAGCTCAATCATATTCGGCCCGGCGGTGCCGGCGAGGAGCCTGGCGCTGCCCCCCAGCGGGCCTTGCCAGAGGGTGGGGATCTGCTCGGCGGGAATAATATGCAACGCGGGTTCGCTTGACACATTGACAATATCCGCCACCGAGACGCCCAGCGCGGCGGCGAGTTTGCAGAGGATCGCAATGCTGGGATTGGCGGCCTCTTTTTCCATCTCGACCAGCATACCTTTGCTGATGCTGGCCCGGCGCGACAGCTCGTCCAGCGACATTTTTTTCGCTTTACGGTAGGCCTTCAGCCGCGTGGCGACGGCGCGACTTACCTGGTCGACATCAGATCCTGAATCGGTCGTTATATTGACTTTTACGTTCATTGGTCACTATGATGAAACAAATTGGTCATTACAGGATTATCGAATGCGTAGCGTAACGCCGTCAATCGAATCTGCGGTCAGCCGCCTGGCGCCGGGCTTTCGGGCATTAAGTATTGTGGTGGAGAGCGCGCCGGTGGCCGATCCCGCCGTCGCGGAGCAGGCGCTGGCCGAGGCCTGCCTGGCGGTGCAGCAGGATGATGTGCCCTGGGCGCAAGCGCACCTGGCGGCATGGGATGAAGCGTTCAGCGCCTTCGGCGCGAAGGCGAAACGTACCCCCTGTTCGGCGCAGGCGCTGCGCAAGCGGGTGCTGAAAGAGGGGAGCCTGCCGGCCATCGATCCGGTGGTGGATATCTACAACGCGATCAGCATTCGCTATGCCGTCCCGGTCGGTGGGGAAAATCTGGCCGCCTACCGTGGCGAACCGCGGCTGGCCATTGCCCGCGGCGATGAGCCATTCGATACGCTAAAATCGGCAGAGCCGGTAGTGGAATATCCGGAGCCGGGCGAAGTCATCTGGCGGGATGATATAGGCGTAACCTGCCGACGCTGGAACTGGCGACAGGGCGTGCGCACCCGGCTGGACAGCGGCGCGCAGACGATGTGGTTTATTCTCGAAAGCCTGCCGGCGATGCCGTTGTCGGCCCTGCATGAGGCGGGAGAGCGGCTGGTAGGTTATCTGCAGCAGCTGATGCCCGGCGCTCGCGCGTCGATAACGCTGCTGCGAGCCGATGACGAGGGCGATCTACGCTGAGCGGCGATGTTCAGCGATCTCTCTTCAACTGGACAGGATTTGCGTATAAACTCGCGGGTTTTACTATTCCGGAGGCGGAGAGGCGATGAGCCAGGCAGAGTTAAACGGTGAGTTATTCACATTAGAGCGGTTCCCACCTAACGCTGAAGAAGAAGCGCTTCAGGCATGGGAAGCGGCGGATGAATATCTGCTGCAACAGGTGAATGACGTCGACGGCCTGACGCTCATCTTCAACGACGGCTTCGGCGCGCTCGCCTGCGCGCTGGCGGA
>PPYF01268508.1_pt1 | contig 13922 bp, 9 predicted proteins | sample 1559871 | NCBI WGS metagenome assembly PPYF01 (sample SAMN08240021, study PRJNA423297) | Human gut metagenome, whole genome shotgun sequencing project. | reverse complement strand
GGACAAGTCCTTCAACCAGGGCACCTTTGACGGCGTAAAGCTGTATGCCGCCGCCAACGGTCTGAGCTACAAGTACTACCAGCCCGCCAACGGCAGCGAGGCCACCGACGATGACCGCTATGACGCCATGAAGGCCGCCGTCGAGGGCGGCGCTGACGTGGTGGTGTGCGCCGGCTACCTGCAGGAGGCCGCGCTGAGGAAGGCTGCCATCGAGTATCCCGACACCCCCTTCGTCTTCATCGACGGCTACCCCATTCAGGAGCAGGCTACCGAGTATGACGCCGCCGGCAACGCGCTTCCCAATGACAGCCCCGTGCTGACCAACGTGGCCGGCGTGGCCTTCCAGGAGCAGCAGGCCGGCTACCTGGCCGGTTACGCCGCCGTCAAGGACGGCTTTACCAAGCTGGGCTTCTCCGGCGGCGGCGGCGGCACCAATCCCGCCTGCTGCCGGTTCGGTTACGGCTATGTCCAGGGCGCCAACGCTGCGGCGCTTGAGAAGGGCATCACCGTGGATATGAACTACTCCTGGCAGTACGGCTCCAACTTCTCCGCCTCCACTGACCTGCAGACCATGATCAACGGCTGGTATGTGAATGGTACCGAGATCGTCTTCGCCTGCGGCGGCTCCATGTTCCAGTCCATCGTGGCCGCCGCCTCCGCCAATGACGGCTATGTTATCGGCGTAGACGTGGACCAGTCCGGCGAGTCCGAGTACGTCGTCACCTCCGCCATGAAGGGCCTGGCTGACGCCGTGCAGTGGGCCGTGGCCAAGGTCTATGACGGTACATTCGACACCATCGGCGGCCAGCAGGCCTCCCTGGGCGTCGCCGACAACGCCGTGCAGCTGCCCACCGGCGCGGATTCCTGGCGCTTCGAAACCTTCACAGTGGAGGAGTACGAGTCCCTGTACCAGCAGATGGTGGACAGCACCCTGGTGGTGGACGACGACTACACTGTGATGGACAACGCCGAGACCGCTACCAACTGGAGCAACGTGAATGTGAATATCATCTGATTCACACAATCACCTCAAAAAGAGGGAGAGGGCTTTGTGCCCTCTCCCTTTTCTTGTGACAGAAAAGGGACAAATTTCTTGTGTTTTCCATGGGGGTATTATATAATAAAACTATACTGTATAGAGGAGGCGGGATGAGGACTATGGAAGCGGAAAACGTCATTGAAATGCTTCACATTACCAAGGAATTCCCCGGTATCATCGCCAACGACGATATCACACTCCAACTCCGAAGAGGGGAAATCCACGCCCTCCTGGGGGAGAACGGCGCAGGCAAATCCACCCTGATGAGCGTGCTGTTCGGTCTGTATCAGCCGGAGGCGGGCGAAATCAAGAAAAACGGTAAGGTGGTGAAGATCAACAATCCCAACGATGCCACCGCGCTGGGCATCGGCATGGTGCACCAGCACTTCCAACTAGTGGATGTATTCACTGTGCTGGACAATATCATTCTGGGTGCCGAAACCACGAAGCTGGGCTTCCTGCAGAAGAAGGAGGCCCGCAAAAAGGTAGAGGCCCTGTCGGAGAAGTACGGCCTAAAGGTGGATCTGGACGCCAGGGTGGAAAACATCACCGTGGGCATGCAGCAGCGGGTGGAGATCCTCAAGATGCTCTACCGCGACAACGAGATTCTGATCTTTGACGAGCCCACCGCCGTCCTCACCCCCCAGGAGATTGATGAGCTGATGGCCACCATGAAGGAGTTTGCCAAGGAGGGCAAGAGTATTCTCTTCATCTCCCACAAGCTCAACGAGATTATGGCCGTGGCCGACCGCGTCACAGTGCTGCGCAAGGGCAAGTACATCGGCACCGTGGATACTAAGGACACCGACAAGCAGTCCCTGTCCAACATGATGGTGGGCCGCCCGGTGCAGCTTGAGGTGGTCAAGGAGAAGGCCAGACCCGGTGAGACGGTGCTCAAGGTGGAGCACCTGACGGTCCCCTCCCATACCCAAAAGAGGGATGCGGTCCATGATGTCAGCTTCGAGGCCCGGGCGGGTGAGATTCTGTGCATCGCCGGCATCGACGGCAACGGCCAGAGCGAGCTCATCTACGGCCTGACCGGCCTGGAGAAGTGCAGCGGCGGCACGGTGACCCTTTGCGGCCGTGATATCAGCCACGCCTCCATCCACCACCGGAGCGCGGACATGAGCCACATCCCGGAGGACCGCCATAAGCACGGACTGGTGCTGGACTTTACCCTGGAACAAAACATGGTGCTCCAGCGCTTCCGGGAGCCACGGTTCCAGCACATGGGCTTTGTCAAGCAGGGCGAGGTGCGCGCCTACGCGGAAAAGCTGATCGAGCAGTACGACGTGCGCTCCGGACAGGGGCCGGTGACCATTGCCCGCTCCATGTCCGGCGGCAACCAGCAGAAGGCCATCATTGCCCGCGAGGTCGACCGGGAGAAGCCGCTGATTGTGGCGGTGCAGCCCACCCGCGGCCTGGACGTGGGCGCCATTGAGTACATCCACAGCCAGTTGGTAGCCGAGCGGGACAAGGGCAAGGCGGTGCTGCTGGTCTCTCTGGAGCTGGACGAGGTCATGAGCCTGTCCGACCGCATCCTCGTGATGTATGAGGGCGAGATCGTGGGCGAGCTGGATCCCGCCGCCACCGACGTCCAGGAGCTGGGCCTCTATATGGCCGGCGCAAAACGAATGAAAAAGGAGGGCGAGGGGGCGTGAAGCAGAAGCTTTCCAACCTGTGGGGCAAAGACGGCACCAAGTCTGTACTGGCCTCGCTGATCTCCATCCTCATCGGCATGGTGGTGGGTGCGCTGATTATCATCATCGTGGGCGCCGCCAACCCGTCCCTGGGGCTGAACAGCGCGTGGGAGGGCATCCGCCTGGTGTTCGGCGGCCTGTTCAGCACCGGACGCGACGCGGCGGGCACGCTGACCTTCGGCTTTAACTCCACGAACTTGGGCAACATGCTCTTCCGGGCCACCCCGCTGATCCTTACCGGCCTGTCGGTGGCTGTGGCCTTCAAGACCGGCCTGTTCAACATCGGCGCGCCGGGCCAGTACCTGATGGGCACCGCCGCCACCCTGATTCTGGCACTCACCATCCCCACTGAAACGGTTCCAGCTCCGCTGGTGTGGCTCATTGCCTTCCTGGGCGGCATGCTGGCCGGCGCCCTGTGGGGCTGTATCCCCGGACTGGTGAAGGCCTTCCTCAACATCAACGAGGTGCTGGCCTGCATCATGACCAACTGGATTGCCGCCAACCTGGTGACCTGGCTGTTCGACAAGGGCAGCCTGTTTGAGAGCCTCCAGAATCACGTGGAGAACACCAAGACTGCCTATATCTACAAGACCAGTTTCAATGGTGTGGAGACCGCCAAGCTGGGTCTGGACAAACTGTTCCCCAACTCTCAGGTCAATGGCGGCATCCTGATTGCCATCGGTATCGCAATTCTGATCTATATCCTTATGAACAAGACCACCCTGGGCTACGAGCTCAAGGCCTGCGGCGCCAACCGCCACGCGGCCCGGTACGCCGGCATTGCCGACAAGCGGAACATCGTCCTGTCCATGGCCATCGCCGGGGCCCTGTCCGGCGCGGCCGCCTCCCTGTACTACCTGTCGGGCAACACGGAGTTTTTCTGGTCTACCTACCAGACCCTTCCCGCCACCGGCTTCAATGGCATTCCCGTGGCCCTGCTGGCCGTCAGCAATCCCATCGGTGTGATCTTTACCGGATGCTTCATGTCCATGCTGGATATTGTGGGTCTGCAGCTTACCAACCTGACGGCTTACAATGAGTATATCACCGATGTCATCATCGCCATCATCGTCTACCTCAGCGCTTTCTCCCTGGTCATCAAGATGTTCATCAGCGGCCAGCGGAAGCGCCGGAGCAAGGCTGCCCTGCCCGCGGCAGAGGCGGCGGCCAAACCGCCGGAGGGCGGAGGTGGCGCAGAAGTGGAGAAAGGAGGCGAGTCGGCATGACGTTCCTCATTCAGCAGACCCTGATCTATGCCGTCCCGCTGATGATCGTGGCGCTGGCCGGCGTGTTTGCTGAGCGCAGCGGCATTATCAACCTGGCCCTGGAAGGCATTATGATCTTCGGCGCGTTCGCGGGTGTCCTCTTTGTCAACGTGACCCAGAAGGCGGGTATCTTCTCCGAGGCCAAGGCGGCTGGGGACTGGGTGGCGCTCCAGGGCTTCATGCTGCTGGCCATGCTGGTGGCGGCCATCCTGGGCGCAGTGTTCTCCCTGCTGCTCTCCTTTGCTTCGGTCAACCTGAAGGCGGACCAGACCATCGGCGGTACCGCACTGAACCTGATGGCCCCCGCCCTGGTGCTGTTCTTCATCCGCATCATCGCCAACCAGAACACCCTGCAGATGGCGGAGGGCGACGCGGCAAGCTGGTTCATGCTCAAAAAGAGCTTCTTCGGCTACGGCCGCAGCGACGAAATGGGCTTCTTCGGAGACACCTTCATCAACAAAGCATATCTGCCCACCTACATCTGTATTATCCTGTTTGTGGTGCTGTCCATCCTGCTCTACAAGACCCGCTTCGGACTGCGGCTGCGCTCCTGTGGTGAGAATCCACAGGCGGCCGACTCCCTGGGCATCAACGTCTATGTGATGCGCTACGCCGGCACCACAATCTCCGGTGCGCTGGCGGGCATGGGTGGCTTCGTCTACGCTCTCACCACCGCCAACTGCGCCTCTACCGGTGACGTGGCCGGCTTCGGCTTCCTGGCGCTGGCCGTTATGATCTTCGGCAACTGGAAACCTTTGAACATCGCCGGCGCGGCCCTGCTGTTCGGCCTGTTCAAGTGCATCGCTGCCTCCTATGCCAGCATTGACATCAACGGCGACGGCGTATTCCTGCTGGCCGAGCTCGGCATCAGCCCCCACTTCTACCGGATGCTGCCCTATATTATCACGCTGGTCGTTCTGGCCTTCACCTCCAAGAAGTCCAGGGCTCCCAAGGCGGAGGGCATCCCCTACGACAAGGGAAAGCGGTAACGGAGTATACCTGTACTTTAGCAGATGTTCTCCACTGGAAGGTAGGCCATATGTCCTACCCCAGGAAAGAAAAGTGCCCCGCCGTTCCATCGGAACGGCGGGGCTTTTTTCAGAGAATGCGGGAGGGCTCCACGCTTTCGGCCAGGGCCCGCAGCGCGTCGGGCTCTTCCAGACGCCAGCCCTCGGGGGTACGGCGGAGGTATCCGGCCTGGGCAAAGCGGCTCATCACCCGGGTAAGCTGCCGGTAGCTGGTGCTCAGCGTCTCGGCGGTGCGGGTCAGGGTGCCATGGAACCAGCCGTCCTCCGCCTGGGAGAGCAGATAGGCGGCCAGACGGTTTTCCAGCGGAAGCAGCAGGTCGTTGGTGGCGCGGAAGGTATTCATTACCACAATGCGGGCCAGCCGCCGGGAGGCATAGCGCAGAAACCCCAGGTCGGAGCATAGAGCCTCCCGGTACTCCGCCAGTGGGAGGGCCGCACACAGCGCGCCGTCCTCCTGGGCGCGCTGGTCGGTGGTGGCCTGGATGTTGCCCAGCACCACCTCTACGTCGCCGCCCACCAGCTCCCCCGGCTGGGCGGTGGCCACCAGCCGGGTGCGGCCGGCGGCGTTGGTCAGGCTGGTCTGGATGCCGCCCTCCAGAAGCAGGTAGAGGCTCTGCATGGGTTCCCGCAGGCGGCAGAGGTATTCTCCCTTCTCATAGTACTGAAGTGTCCAGGGATAGGCGGCGGTCCAGGGAAGGCGCTCGGGAATCCGGCAGCGGGCAAACAGGGCCGCCAGCCGCTCCGGATCTTGGAAGCGTTCCATGCGATTCCCTCCTTGTGCAGTCAAATCACGCGGATGCGTTTCCATCTGCCCCGCCAGTAGCGGAACAGGAAGAATGCGGCCCGTACCACCCAGTCGGCGATCATGGCGAGCCATACCCCAAGCAGTCCCAGGTTCAGGCCCCAGGCGCAGGCAAACACATAGCTGAGCACTACCCGGCAGACAAACATGGAGCCCAGGGAGACCGCCATAGTGAAGATGGCGTCCCCAGCCGCCCGCAGGGAGTTGGGAAGGGTGAAGGCCAGGGGCCAGAACAGGACGTTGCCCACGGCGCAGGCCCGGAGCACTTGGGCAGCCATGGCGCAGGCCTCTGGGCTCAGGTGAAACAGGGTGACCAGTCCCCCAGCCGAGAAGAAGAGGGCGGCGCTCATGACCAGCATGCAAAGATAGCTGGCCCCCACGAGACGCTTGGTGTAGTAGACCGCCTGCCCTGTCTCGCCAGCCCCCATACACTGGCCGATAACGGTAATGATGGCCAGTCCCAGGGCCATGCCGGGCACATTGATGACCCCGGCCACACTGTTGGCGATGGCGTTGGCGGCCACGGCGGAGGTGCCGAAGGTGGTAATCAGGTTGAGGACCATCAGCTTGCCTGCCTGAAACATGCCGTTTTCCATACCGTTAGGGATGCCGATAAATAGGATGCGCTTGACGATGGCGCCCCGGAACTCAAAACGCAGCAGACCCTCCACCCGGAGCACATGGTCGGGGTGGTTGAGCAGCGCCATGATAATGACGGCCGCCGCGATGCGGGAGACCAGGGTGCCGATACCGGCGCCGGCGGCCCCCATGCCGAAGCCGAAGATCAGCACCGCATTGACTGTGATGTTGATTACATTCACAACCAGGGAGCAGAACATGGACACCTTGCTGTTGCCCATGGCCCGGAACAGGGCGGCCCCGGCGTTGTAAATGCCCATGAAGGGGTAGGCCGTGGCGGTGAGCAGGAAATAGACCAGGGCGTTCTCCATCACGTCGGCCTCCACGCGGCCGAAGATCAACGCCAGAATGTGCTGCCGGAGCACCAGCGCGGCCCCCATCAGCAGCAGGGACAGGGCGCACATGGCGTACAGAAGCTGCTTGGAGGCAGCCTTGGCGTTGTCGGTCTCCTGCCGCCCCAGATACTGGGAGACCACCACCGCGCCGCCGGTGGAGAGGGCGGAAAAGACCTGAATGATGAGTGTATTGATGTTGTCCACCAGCGAGACGCCGGATACGGCGGCCTCGCCGGAGGTGGTGACCATGACGGTATCCGCCATGCCGACAGTCATCAGCAGAAGCTGCTCAATGACCAGGGGAATGATGAGCCGCAGCAGTGCGTCGCGGGAAAAGAGCAGGCTGCTGCGGGCCGGTGCCTGTTCCGGCATTCTCCCGCCTCCTTTACATGAATTTTACATAGCTCTACCATTTTACTCCTGTGGGGCAGAAATACAAGCGCCGAACTGCACAAAAAACGGAGGCCGGGCGGAGAAAAACCGTCCGGCCTCCGGGCGTGGGCTCAGCAACGGCCCAGATAGCGGCACACCGCCGCATTGGCCCGGGCGGCCAGCTCCCCCTCGTCGGCGGTCACCAGCTCCCCGTTCTGCACCACGGCCACGCCGTTGACGATGGTGTAATCCACCGGGCCCTTGAGTCCCACAGTCCCCAGCAGGGAGAGGGGGTCGAACTGGGCGCCCGCCAGCTCAATGCGGTCCAGGCTGATCAGGAAGCAGTCGGCGGCCATGCCGGCGGCCAGGCAGCCGATGTCGTCCCGGCCCAGCAGGCGGGCGGAGCCGCGGGTGGCCAGCTTGAGGATGTCGTACCCGGTGGGGGCGCTCTGGCTGGACTGGAGGCGGTGGAGCAGGTAGCACACCCGCAGCTCCTCCAGCAGGTTGGAGCCGTCGTTGGAGGCGGCTCCGTCCACCGCCAGACCCACCGGCACCCCCAGGCGGAGCATCTCAGGCACCCGGCACACACCGGAGGAGAGCTTCATGTTGGAGATGGGGCAGTGGGCTACGCCGGTACCGGTGGCGGCCAGCGCCTTCAGCTCGTCATCGTTGAAGTGGATGCCATGGGCATACCACACGTCGGGGCCGGTCCAGCCCAGCCCCTCCAGGTAGGCAAGGGGGCGCAGGCCGAACCGCTCCAGGGTGTACTGCTCCTCGTCCCTGGTCTCCGCCACGTGGGTGTGCAGCCGTACCTCCAGGGAGCGGGCCAGGCGCGCACTCTCCCGCAGCAGGTCGGTGGACACGGAGAAGGGGGAGCAGGGGGCCAGGGCTACCTGGCGCATGGAGAAGCGGGACGGGTCGTGCCACACCCGCACCAGCCGCTCCGAGTCGGCCAGAATCTGGTCGATGGTCTGTACCACGCTGTCCGGCGGCAGGCCGCCGTCCTTCCGGGAGAGATCCATGGAGCCACGGGAGGCGTGGAAGCGCATGCCCACCAGCTCAGCCGCCCGGAACTGGGCGCCGATCAGATCCCCCGCCCGGGCGGGGAAGACATAGTGGTGGTCGAAGCAGGTGGTGCACCCCGTCTTGAGCAGCTCCGCCATGCCCACCAGGCTGGAGGTGGCCACCACCTCTTCGTCCAGGTTTTTCCACACATCGTACAGCGTCACCAGCCAGGGAAAGAGCTCCATCCGCTGCACTTCGGGCAGATTGCGGGAAAAGAGCTGGTATAGGTGGTGATGGGTATTGATGAGGCCGGGGTAGACCACCATGCGGGAGGCGTCGATAACCTGGTCGGCCTGCCGCAGCTCGGGGCCGATGTACTCGATGGCGTTGTCCCGGATGAACAGATTGCTCCGCTCATACAGGCGGTCGGTGTCGTCGCAGGAGACGATGTAGCGGGCGTTTTTAATCAGCAGAGTGGACATAAAAAACCTCCAATCCCCAATCAGGCGGGCGCATAGGTCAGCCGATAGAAGCTGCCGAGCTGGATGGTGATGGCGTCGGAGCGGAGAAAGAGAGCCCGGTCTACATACAGGGCGAACTGTTCACCTGGGCCCTGGCTGGCCAGCCGGGCCGCATCGGGGCGGTCCTCTCCGTCGGCCTGCACGGGCAGGTCGGAAACCCGGAGCTGGGCGGTGATGCCGCCGTCCTCGTCAATCCGGTAGGGGAGGAGAAGCTGTCCCCCTTCCCGGGAGAGCTGATGCTCCGGCTGAATGACGGCGTAGAGGGTGCCGGGGTCCTCGTCAGACCGGGCAAAGGCGGTGAGATAGAAGGTGGTGTCCCCGTCCTGGAGCAGGGGGAGCTTCAGCTCTCCCTCAGCCTGGCTGATGGGAACCTCCTCGGGAAAGCCCTCCGGCATCTGCTCCCTGGAAAGGGTGAGGGTGACGGTGGCCTCCTCCTGGCCGGTGATGGCGTAGCCCTGCCGGGCCGCGATGCGCTCCAGCGTGACGGGACGCCCCCGCAGGAGCAGAACGACCGCCCCGGCCAGAAGGACGAGGGTGATCAGAAAAAGTACAAGGGGAAGTTTTCTGCGTGACGCCATGGCAGCGCCTCCTTTCACCCCTTAATAATACCACAGGCCCGCGGGAAAAGAAAGTGCCCCGGACGTTGTCCGGGGCACTTCGGAGATTATTCGTCGGCAGTGATGGTGTAGCCGCTCAGGTCGATCTGGAAGGTATAGGTGGCGATGATATTGTCCTGGGAGCCGTCGGTGTCGATAAAGCAGAGGGTGTAGTCAAAGACGCCGCCGTCCTTGAGCCGGTAGCTCCCCTCCGCCTCCTCGGCGAAGACGGTGCCCCACTTGAAGTAGTAATTCTCGCCGTCACGGGTCCACCAGCCGGAGCCGGCATTGGCCTCGGTGGTGCTGGGCATGGCCCAGGCGTTCCACTTGCCGCCGTTGACAGAGCGGGCAATTTTGTCAAACTGGAGGGTGCCGCCGGGGATGGCCTGGGGCACGGTGTAGTAGACGGTATACTCGCCGCCGCCGCCCATGGAGGCCACCTGGGTGTGGGTCAGGGCGCCGGTGCCGCCGTTCTGCACCAGGGCGGTGCTGCCGTCAGAGCTCAGGCCCTCGGCGGTGGAGGAGACCCCGGAGGGCATCTCGTGGGTGGAGACGGTCACGCCGGTCAGCTTGACGGCGGGCGTCTGCACGCCGGACAGGTCCACCACGTACTGCACGGCCTCCTGTCCCTCCCACTTCACGGTGATGTGGGTCTTGGGCGCGGTGGAGGAGGCGTTGAGGAAGAACACCGCATACTTGCCCTGGCCGATGGAGGAGTCCTCCGTGATGGCCGCGCTTTGGGTGGCCTCGGCGCTGGCCTCGGTGCCGAAGTGGTACTGGAAGGTGCCCTGCTCATAGCCCTCGGGGGCCTCGATGGCCACGCCTACCCAGGCGCCCTTGCCGGCACCCTCGCTCTGGTGGATGGGCACCACGCCGTCGGTGGACAGGGCGATGCGGACAAAGTTCTCCCCGGTTTTCTTGGTGGCCTTGGCGGTGACGGAGGGCATGTCCTCCTCGACCCCGTCCTGATCCACTGGGCGGACGCCTACGATACCGGCTACGGCCTCCTCAGACACGGAGCCGCCGCCCCCGCCGGAACCGCCGCCACCCTGACCGGGTTCCTGGCTGTCCTCGGAGCCGGTGACCTCCTCGCCCTCACTGTTCTGGGGCGGGGCCACATCGTCGGCGACCTCCACGTGGGCGGGCCGCTTGCCGTCAAGCACCACGTCGTCGGCCTGTACCTCCGCCTTGTTAATGGCGCCCTGGTTGTCCACCTTGACGGCGGCGCGGGCGGTCAGGGTCTCCACAGAGGCGCCGCTCTTCACGGACACGGAGCTGCCGGCCCCGTCCACAGCCAGACGGGCAAGCTGCGCGCCGCTGCCCAGGGTCAGGCTGGCGCGGTCACCGGAGAGGGCCACGTCGCCCTCCACCTGGGAATCGGCCACAGTCAGGGTGGCGCCGTGGGTGGAAACTCGCAGATCCCGCTCCAGCCTGGCGTTCTTCACGGTCAGATTGGCCTCGCCGGCCTTGGGGGCTACAAGCAGATTGCCGGACACGGCGGCGCCGTCCACGGTGATATCATCGGCGGCCACCAGCAGGATGCCGTCCACATCCTGGTCGATGGTGGCGCCCTCCTCCACGGCATATTCGGCCACGGAGCTGTCCAGTATTTTGACCACGGAGCCGCGGGTGATGCTGGACCCGAGGGCCAGGGTCTGGTTGCCCACGCCCTGGATGATGCCATCCTTCGCCATGGCGTCAATGTACCCGGCCGACCAGTCGGCGGCGTCCTTGCCGTCCACAAAGCCGCTCAGATCCGGCTGGGCGGTGGGACGGATGCCCAGGGCCCGGGCAAAGAGCACGGTGGCCCGCTCCCGGTTCATGGGCTCCTCGGCGTTGCAGTTGGTGCCGTCGCCCTGGAGAATCCCGGCGGCGGTGAGCTGGAGGATGTAGGGGGCGTACCACTCGGTGCCCTTCAGATCGGCATAGGGGTTCTCCACCGTCTCGGTGTAGCTCATCGCGCGGCTCAGAATGGCGGCAAACTCGCCCACGGTCATGTTGGCGTCGGGACGCATGCCGCGGCTGTCACCCTCTACAATGCCGTAGGCGTGCCAGCGCTCGAAGGCGGACTGGCTCCAGTGGCCGTCCAGCTCCGGCAGAGTGCTTCCGGTTCCGGCGGCCGAGACCAGCGGGGCGGTCAGGGAGGCCGTCAGGGCCAGGGAGAGCAGGGCGGCAGGAATCTTTCGCATAGATGATGCTCCTTTTTGTTGAACGTCCCGGCCGGCGTCCGGCGCGGGCTGTGGTGCTATCATACTAAAACAGTAGGAGCATTTCAATGCAGAAGTTCTGGAAGGGGAGGGAGGGGCTGCACAGCCTGCCACAAGACTCCGGCAGGGGAAGGGCGGTTACAGTTCCTCGGTATGCAGCCTGAATTTCGCAGCCTGCTCCCTCAACAGCTCAGCCTGTCCGGACAGCTCCTCGCTGGCGGCGGCGCTCTCCTCCGCTGTAGCGGAGCTGGTCTGTACAACACTGGAGATCTGGTCAAATCCTGCCTTGGCCTGGTGAATGGAAGACTTCTGCTGTTGGGAGAGCTCACTGATGACCTGGGCGCTGTCGGACGCCAGGGTAACCCCTTGGGTGACGAGTCGGAAGGAAGCGGCGGTTTCATCGGCGAGAGCCTTGCCCTTCTCCACCACTGAGAGGGCATTGGCGATCAGCTCCGCAGTTTCCTTGGATGCCGCTGCGGTCTTGCCGGCCAAGCTCCGTACCTCGTCCGCCACCACTGCAAAGCCTTTTCCGGCGCTGCCGGCACGGGCGGCCTCTACCGCCGCGTTCAGGGCTAGAATATTGGTCTGGAAGGCGATATCCTCAATATTTTTGACAATCTGCCCGATTTCATTGGAGGTAGAGGTGATCTCATCCATAGCCGTCAGCATGCGCTCCATTTTGCGGCCGCCCTCCTGAACCTCCTGTGAAACCTCCTGCATTTTTTGGTTGACCTCAGTGATTTTTTCCGTGTTCAGATCGACATCGTGCTCCATTTCCGACATCATGGCAGCCAACTGCTGGACGCTGGATGCCTGCTCGGTGGCTCCCTGCGCCTGGGACTGGGCGCTGATGGCAATTTGTTCTGCTCCGGAGCTCACCTGGTCCGCAGACGACGCAATGGATTTCAGTGCATCGGATACCCGGCCTCTCGTGTTGAGGAGCCCCTCCTTGATGGAGGAGAATTCTCCGGCGTAATCATGCTGGAGGGCAAAGGAAAAGTCTCCGTCCGCCATTTGGGTCAGAACAGCAGATATCTCGGAGATGTAATCAATATACAGCCTTAACCGCTCCACCATCTGCTCCAGGGAAAGGCTTACAGACCCAAATTCATATTTGGAGTTGCGCGGGATCTCCACAGACAGGTTTCCGTCCGCGATTTTCTGTGTGGTAGCCTGGAGGGTGTGGAGGGGCCGGACGATGCTCCGCCGGAGATAGGCCAGAAGGATGAAAAACAGAAGGGCGGCAAATACCGCGCACAGGATGGAAAGCGTGATGCCAAGCGTATGGGCGTCCGCCATCAGCTCCTGCTCCGAGGCTGTGGTGACGATATACCAGCCGCTGTCCGGGATCTGGCGGTACCAGGCCAGATAGGTTTGACCGTCTGCCGTGTAGCTGCCGGAGCCCTCCTGCTGGCTCAGAATCTGCCGCCCAAGCGCGGCGAATGAAGGGTTGTCATCCTCCAATATGTTGGCGGACAGGAGCTTCTCGCTGTCCTCGTCTGCAATGTATACCCCGGTATCATCAATCAGAAAGGCACGGCCGTTGGCCACAACGTCCAGCGAGAGTACCATCTGCTGCATCTGAGTCAGGTCAATATCCGCTGTGGCGACTCCCAGAAAGCGGCCGGTCTCGTCGTAGATCGGGGCGGAGGAGGTCACCATGGAAATCTGGGCAAATTCATCGTAATATGGAGCAGACCAAACGGACTTTTGAGTGGTATTGGCGGCGTTTGTGTACCAATCCTGGTCGGTATAATAGACGCCCTCCCCCAGAGAATAGTTGTCTACATAAGTGACGGCTCCATTCTGGCGCATGCAATAGGGAGAGAAATACCGCTGCTCCGGTCGGTACTGGTAGGGCTCGAACCAAATCCCGCCGCCGAACGTCTCCGGGTTGCTCCCCACAAAGGAGGTCAGAATTTCCTGATAGGCTGCCGCATCCCAATCTGACGCGGTCTGCTCCCCCTTTACAGCCTGCCTTTGGACAGCCTCCACGCCGCGCGCCATAGTTTCAGCAACCATGCGGTTATTGGACAGCGACATTTCGATGGAACCCATGGCTACCGAAAGGCACTGGGACATTTCGTTGCCCGCGCTGGTTTGGATGATGGCCTTGGAGCTCAGGTATCCCATCAGCGAGAGGACTGCCATGGATATAATAACTGCCGGTACGATAACGAATAGAAGTGAGGTCTGAATGGAGCGAAACCGTGTTGCATGCTTTTCCTGTGTTCTCATAAGGCATGTTCTCCTTTATTCTCTATCTCTCATAACAGATGCATCCTTGAACGCGAATTGGCTGCTGCGCCGCGCCCTCCTTTCTGTTTGAAAACGTGTACTTTTTTAAAAATTTAACTCTGTCCCCATATTTCCGAATATGCTGCGTGTTTTACAAGAAATCAATTAGTAGCAA
>PPYF01196646.1_pt1 | contig 13922 bp, 14 predicted proteins | sample 1559871 | NCBI WGS metagenome assembly PPYF01 (sample SAMN08240021, study PRJNA423297) | Human gut metagenome, whole genome shotgun sequencing project. | reverse complement strand
ATCTGATGGAAATGGAAGCCACGCAAGCACCTTAAAATCACCATCATACACTAAATCAGTAAGTTGGCAGCATTACCGAAATCCCCATCCTTTAGGGCAGTGAGGATGTCAATAATAGCAGACCACATCATGAGTCATTCTGACCGACACATGCCAGAAGCAGAGGCTCCATCCCATTTTATACCTACCTTATAACACTTAGAAAAACAACATGTTAAAAATGTCTATTGGAAACAATTTTATTTCCAATTGTAATGATAACCATTCTCATATTAATATGACTACGTGATAATTAACTTTTGATGCACTCCGCATGTCTGACCGCGCCACTACCACAGCTTCCTTAACGTTCGAGTCGCTTTATGGCACACATCACGGCTGGTTGAAAAGCTGGCTGACGCGCAAACTCCAGTCTGCTTTTGATGCAGATGACATTGCCCAGGACACTTTTTTGCGGGTAATGGTCAGCGAAACGCTCTCGACGATCCGCGATCCTCGCTCCTTCCTCTGCACTATCGCCAAACGCGTGATGGTGGACCTGTTTCGCCGAAACGCGCTGGAAAAAGCGTATCTGGAGATGCTGGCGCTTATGCCGGAGGGGGGAGCGCCTTCACCTGAGGAACGCGAAAGCCAACTCGAGACCCTACAACTCCTCGACAGCATGCTGGACGGGCTAAACGGCAAAACACGTGAAGCGTTTCTGCTTTCGCAACTGGATGGTCTGACATACAGCGAGATTGCGCACAAACTCGGTGTTTCCATCAGCTCCGTGAAAAAATACGTGGCGAAAGCCGTCGAGCACTGCCTGCTGTTCCGTCTGGAGTATGGGTTATGAATCCTTTGTTAACCGATTCCCGCCGTCAGGCGCTGCGTTCAGCTTCCCACTGGTATGCCGTGCTAAGCGGCGAGCGCGTCAGCCCACAACAGGAAGCGCGCTGGCAACAGTGGTATGAACAGGATCAGGATAACCAGTGGGCCTGGCAGCAGGTTGAAAACCTGCGCAACCAGCTTGGCGGTGTGCCTGGCGACGTTGCCAGCCGGGCGTTGCACGATACCCGCCTCACCCGCCGTCACGTGATGAAAGGATTACTGCTGTTGCTCGGCGCTGGCGGAGGCTGGCAGCTCTGGCAGTCGGAAACCAGCGAAGGTCTGCGGGCAGATTACCGCACCGCCAAAGGCACAGTCAGCCGCCAGCAACTGGAAGATGGCTCCCTGCTCACGCTGAATACCCAAAGCGCGGCGGATGTGCGTTTTGATGCGCATCAGCGCACCGTCCGGCTCTGGTACGGTGAAATCGCCATTACTACCGCGAAAGATGCCCTGCAACGCCCCTTCCGTGTCCTGACCCGTCAGGGCCAGCTCACTGCTTTAGGGACAGAATTTACCGTCCGCCAGCAGGATAATTTCACGCAGCTTGACGTGCAGCAGCACGCTGTGGAAGTGCTTCTCGCCAGTGCCCCCGCGCAAAAACGCATCGTGAACGCTGGTGAAAGCCTGCAGTTCAGCGCCTCTGAGTTTGGCGCAGTGAAACCGCTGGATGACGAGAGTACAAGCTGGACGAAGGACATCCTGAGCTTCAGCGATAAACCGCTGGGTGAGGTGATAGCCACGCTAACCCGTTACCGCAACGGAGTGCTGCGCTGCGATCCCGCCGTTGCCGGGCTGCGCCTGAGCGGGACGTTCCCGCTGAAAAATACCGATGCGATCCTGAACGTTATCGCGCAAACGCTTCCCGTTAAAATTCAGTCTATTACGCGGTACTGGATAAACATTTCACCACTGTAAGGAAAATAATTCTTATTTCGATTGTCCTTTTTACCCTTCTCGTTCGACTCATAGCTGAACACAACAAAAATGATGATGGGGAAGGTATGACGCCGTTACGCGTTTTTCGTAAAACAACACCTTTGGTTAACGCCATTCGCCTGAGCCTGCTGCCGCTGGCCGGTCTCTCGTTTTCCGCTTTTGCTGCACAGGTTAATATCGCACCGGGATCGCTCGATAAAGCGCTCAATCAGTATGCCGCACACAGCGGATTTACCCTCTCGGTTGACGCCAGCCTGACGCGCGGCAAGCAGAGCAACGGCCTGCACGGCGATTACGACGTCGAGAGCGGCCTGCAACAACTGCTGGACGGCAGCGGACTGCAGGTAAAACCGCTGGGAAATAACAGCTGGACGCTGGAGCCCGCGCCCGCACCAAAAGAAGATGCCCTGACCGTGGTCGGCGACTGGCTGGGTGATGCGCGTGAAAACGACGTATTTGAACATGCTGGCGCGCGTGACGTGATCCGCCGTGAGGATTTCGCCAAAACCGGCGCAACCACCATGCGTGAGGTACTTAACCGCATCCCTGGCGTCAGCGCGCCGGAAAACAACGGCACCGGCAGCCACGACCTGGCGATGAACTTTGGCATCCGGGGCCTGAACCCACGCCTCGCCAGCCGCTCGACCGTCCTGATGGACGGCATCCCCGTCCCCTTCGCCCCTTACGGTCAGCCGCAGCTTTCACTGGCTCCCATTTCGCTCGGCAACATGGATGCCATTGACGTGGTACGCGGTGGTGGTGCGGTGCGTTACGGACCGCAGAGCGTGGGCGGCGTGGTGAACTTTGTTACCCGTGCCATTCCGCAGGACTTTGGTATCGAGGCGGGCGTGGAAGGTCAGCTCAGCCCAACCTCTTCACAAAACAACCCGAAAGAGACGCACAACCTGATGGTGGGCGGCACAGCGGACAACGGTTTTGGCACCGCGCTGCTCTACTCCGGCACGCGCGGCAGTGACTGGCGCGAGCACAGCGCCACCCGCATCGACGACCTGATGCTGAAAAGCAAATATGCGCCGGATGAGGTGCACACCTTCAACAGCCTGCTGCAATATTACGACGGTGAAGCCGACATGCCCGGTGGCCTGTCTCGCGCGGATTACGACGCCGATCGCTGGCAATCCACCCGCCCGTATGACCACTTCTGGGGTCGTCGCAAGCTGGCGAGCCTGGGCTACCAGTTCCAGCCAGACAGCCAGCATAAATTCAACATTCAGGGGTTCTACACCCAAACCCTGCGCAGCGGCTACCTGGAGCAAGGCAAACGCATCACCCTCTCGCCGCGTAACTACTGGGTGCGCGGTATTGAGCCACGCTACAGCCAGATCTTTATGATCGGCCCTTCCGCGCACGAAGTGGGCGTGGGCTATCGCTATGTGAATGAATCAACGCATGAAATGCGTTACTACACCGCCACCAGCAGCGGGCAGTTGCCGTCCGGCTCAAGCCCTTACGACCGCGATACGCGTTCCGGCACCGAGGCGCACGCCTGGTATCTGGATGACAAAATCGACATCGGCAACTGGACCATCACGCCGGGTATGCGTTTCGAACATATCGAGTCATACCAGAACAACGCCATCACAGGCACGCACGAAGAAGTGAGCTATAACGCACCGCTTCCGGCGTTGAACGTGCTCTATCACCTGACTGACAGCTGGAATCTTTATGCAAACACTGAAGGCTCGTTCGGCACCGTACAGTACAGCCAGATTGGCAAGGCTGTGCAAAGCGGCAATGTGGAACCGGAAAAAGCGCGAACCTGGGAACTCGGTACCCGCTACGACGACGGCGCGCTGACGGCGGAAATGGGGCTGTTCCTGATTAACTTTAACAATCAGTACGACTCCAACCAGACCAACGACACCGTCACTGCACGTGGCAAAACGCGCCATACCGGGCTGGAAACGCAGGCACGTTACGATCTGGGTACGCTAACGCCAACGCTTGATAACGTTTCCATCTACGCCAGCTATGCGTATGTGAACGCGGAAATCCGCGAGAAAGGCGACACCTACGGCAATCTGGTACCATTCTCCCCGAAACATAAAGGCACGCTGGGCGTGGACTACAAGCCAGGAAACTGGACGTTCAATCTGAACAGCGATTTCCAGTCCAGCCAGTTTGCGGATAACGCCAATACGGTGAAAGAGAGCGCCGACGGCAGTACCGGCCGCATTCCCGGCTTCATGCTCTGGGGCGCACGCGTGGCGTATGACTTTGGCCCGCAGATGGCAGATCTGAACCTGGCATTCGGTGTGAAAAACATCTTCGACCAGGACTACTTCATCCGCTCTTATGACGACAACAACAAAGGCATCTATGCAGGCCAGCCGCGCACGCTGTATATGCAGGGGTCGTTGAAGTTCTGATGTGTTAACGCCCGGCTTGCCGGGCTTTTAGCTGGAATGTGATTATGTTGGCATTTATCCGTTTTCTTTTTGCAGGCCTGCTGCTGGTGATCAGCCACGCCTTTGCCGCCATGGTTCAGGACGAACACGGCACGTTTACACTCGAAAAAACGCCACAACGGATTGTGGTGCTGGAACTCTCGTTCGCCGATGCGCTGGCCGCCGTGGACGTCAGCCCGATCGGTATTGCCGACGATAACGATGCAAAACGCATCCTGCCCGAAGTGCGTGCGCACCTGAAACCGTGGCAGTCCGTCGGAACGCGCGCGCAGCCGAGCCTGGAAGCCATTGCCGCTCTGAAACCAGACCTGATCATTGCCGACAGCAGTCGCCATGCGGGGGTTTACATCGCCTTGCAGCAAATCGCGCCGGTACTGCTGCTTAAGTCCCGCAACGAAACCTACGCTGAAAATTTGCAATCTGCGGCTATCATCGGCGAAATGGTGGGTAAAAAGCGAGAGATGCAGGCACGTCTGGAACAACATAAAGAGAGGATGGCGCAGTGGGCCAGCCAGCTTCCCAAAGGGACACGCGTGGCCTTTGGCACATCACGCGAACAGCAATTCAACCTGCATACTCAGGAGACCTGGACCGGCAGCGTGCTGGCCTCTCTGGGGCTGAACGTTCCCGCTGCGATGGCGGGTTCGTCCATGCCGTCCATCGGCCTGGAGCAACTGCTGGCGGTCAATCCTGCCTGGCTGCTGGTTGCCCACTATCGCGAAGAGAGCATTGTTAAACGCTGGCAACAAGATCCGCTCTGGCAGATGTTAACCGCCGCGCAGAAGCAGCAGGTTGCTTCGGTCGACAGTAACACCTGGGCGCGGATGCGCGGTATTTTTGCTGCAGAGCGTATTGCCGCTGACACGGTAAAAATCTTCCACCATCAGCCGCTTACCGTTGTGAAATGACCGCGATAAAACACCCGATGCTGCTGTGGGGGCTTCCCGTTGCAGCACTTATTATTATTTTCTGGCTGAGTCTGTTTTGCTACTCGGCCATTCCTGTTTCCGGAGCAGATGCAACCCGCGCCCTGCTGCCTGGACACACGCCAACGCTACCAGAAGCGCTGGTGCAAAACCTTCGTTTGCCACGAAGCCTGGTCGCCGTTCTGATCGGCGCAAGCCTGGCGCTCGCGGGCACGCTGCTGCAAACCCTGACCCACAACCCAATGGCCTCTCCTTCACTGCTCGGCATTAACAGCGGCGCGGCGCTGGCTATGGCGCTTACCAGCGCGCTGAGTCCGACGCCGATTGCAGGCTATTCTCTGTCGTTCATCGCGGCATGCGGGGGCGGCGTGAGCTGGCTGCTGGTCATGACCGCAGGAGGCGGATTTCGTCATACCCATGACAGAAACAAACTGATCCTCGCGGGTATCGCGCTGTCGGCCTTTTGTATGGGCCTTACCCGCATCACCCTGCTGCTGGCCGAAGATCATGCTTACGGCATCTTTTACTGGCTGGCAGGCGGAGTGTCCCACGCCCGCTGGCAGGATGTCTGGCAGCTCTTGCCGGTGGTGGTCACTGCAGTCCCTGTCGTGTTACTGCTGGCGAATCAACTGAACCTGCTCAACCTCAGCGACAGCACCGCCCATACGCTGGGAGTGAACCTGACGAGGCTACGTTTGGTCATCAATATGTTAGTGCTGCTTCTGGTTGGTGCGTGCGTCAGCGTGGCAGGTCCGGTGGCGTTTATCGGTCTGCTGGTGCCACATCTGGCGCGCTTCTGGGCAGGCTTCGATCAGCGCAACGTACTGCCAGTGAGCATGCTGCTGGGGGCCACGCTGATGTTGCTGGCAGATGTACTCGCACGCGCGCTGGCCTTCCCCGGAGATCTGCCCGCAGGCGCAGTGCTGGCGCTGATTGGCAGCCCTTGCTTTGTCTGGCTTGTGAGGAGGCGAGGATGAAAATTGCGCTGGTTATTTTCATCACCCTTGCCCTGGCGGGCTGTGCGCTGTTATCACTCCATATGGGAGTGATCCCCGTGCCGTGGCGCGCGCTGCTGACCGACTGGCAGGCCGGACGCGAGCATTATTATGTATTGATGGAGTACCGACTGCCGCGCTTGCTGCTGGCACTGTTTGTCGGTGCAGCCCTCGCCGTGGCGGGCGTGCTGATACAGGGGATTGTGCGCAACCCTCTGGCATCACCGGATATTCTCGGCGTTAACCATGCCGCCAGCCTGGCCTCTGTGGGGGCTCTACTTCTTATGCCGTCACTGCCCGTGATGGTGCTGCCGCTGCTGGCCTTTGCGGGCGGCATGGCGGGGTTGATATTACTGAAGATGCTGGCAAAGACCCACCAGCCGATGAAGCTGGCGCTCACCGGCGTGGCGCTTTCTGCATGCTGGGCCAGCCTGACGGATTATCTGATGCTCTCGCGCCCGCAGGATGTGAACAACGCCCTGCTGTGGCTGACCGGCAGCTTATGGGGCCGTGACTGGAGCTTTGTGAAGATTGCCATCCCGCTGATGATTTTATTTCTGCCGCTGAGCCTGAGTTTTTGCCGCGATCTCGACCTCCTTGCACTCGGCGATGCGCGCGCCACCACGCTCGGTGTGTCGGTGCCCCATACCCGATTCTGGGCTTTGTTACTAGCTGTCGCCATGACATCTACCGGCGTGGCCGCCTGCGGCCCGATTAGCTTTATTGGTCTCGTGGTGCCGCATATGATGCGTAGCATCACCGGTGGACGTCACCGCAGACTGCTGCCTGTTTCAGCCCTGACAGGTGCGTTGCTGTTGGTGGTTGCCGATCTGCTGGCGAGAATTATTCATCCCCCACTGGAGCTCCCGGTTGGCGTGCTGACCGCCATTATCGGTGCGCCGTGGTTTGTCTGGTTGCTTGTGAGAATGCGATAAATGACTTTACGAACTGAAAATCTGACGGTCAGTTACGGGACAGACAAGGTACTTAACGACGTTTCACTCTCACTGCCAACGGGGAAGATCACCGCCCTGATCGGCCCTAACGGTTGCGGGAAATCGACGCTGTTAAACTGTTTTTCGCGGCTTTTAATGCCGCAGTCTGGCACCGTATTTCTCGGCGATAATCCCATAAATATGCTCTCATCACGCCAGTTGGCCCGCAGGCTTTCGCTGCTGCCTCAGCACCATTTAACGCCAGAGGGGATCACAGTCCAGGAGCTGGTTTCGTATGGTCGTAATCCCTGGCTGTCACTCTGGGGGCGTCTCTCCGCTGAAGACAATGCACGAGTTAATGTCGCCATGAACCAGACCCGGATCAATCATCTTGCCGTTCGTCGGTTAACCGAGCTTTCCGGCGGTCAGCGCCAGCGCGCATTTCTGGCGATGGTCCTGGCCCAGAATACGCCCGTTGTATTACTTGATGAGCCAACCACCTATCTTGATATCAATCACCAGGTGGACCTGATGCGGTTGATGGGCGAACTCCGGACTCAGGGGAAAACGGTGGTCGCTGTGCTGCACGACCTTAATCAGGCTAGCCGGTACTGCGATCAACTGGTGGTAATGGCAAACGGACATGTTATGGCGCAAGGCACACCAGAAGAGGTGATGACCCCAGGATTGCTGAGAACAGTATTCAGCGTGGAAGCGGAAATACACCCCGAGCCGGTATCTGGCAGGCCGATGTGCCTAATGAGGTAGATTGCACAGGCCGTAAGAACCAAACCACGACTGAATGAAACTGGACTGGCGCCAGCAAGCCTGTTCAGACTGGGGCTGAACTTTTCCGGACTCTGAAAGATTACCAATACTCATCGTCCATCCGCTTGCTTTAGGCTGACAGGTTCATAATCAACGCAAACCAGAGCTGTACAGGCTTGGGCGCGGCTTTCAAACCAGTCGTGATCACGGCAATCAATTTTGAACTCTGCTTAACGGACATTTCTGTATAACCCTTACGGCAACGAAAAACGCGAAGTTAAAATTTTAGAAACCCAAAAACGTGACATGACTAAGTTTAGATTTCAGGGGGGGAGATCAAAAAATTTCGCTCTGTGCCAGAGCGGACATTCACGGAGCTGGTTCATTACCAATGAGGTTGGGCTTTTGAGGATAAATCAATGATCAGACGCCAACGTAAATCAAAAGCAACCCTGGAACGGAATTGCTAATCCAGTTTCTGACCATCGATTTTTCTAAAAAGTGTGCGTTTGCTACTACTTAGGTAGGTGCAGCTTTCTTAATCACCGGCAGCCACGTTATACAGGCCAGTTGATGGATCGATTGTTATCAATGATATCTTCATGAGTCGGTGTCTCACCCAGCTTACCGAAGCTGGCATAAAGTGAAGGCAGACGGGCCCGTCCTTCTCCCTTTTTCGCCAGAGGGAAAGCGCGAAGCATGGTGGCAGCCTCCCAGTCACAACAATAGGATGGTGTGCACGGCTGCTGACGCCATGATTCAGCGATAGAGCCGGAAAATACGGGGTCAAAGCCGGTATCATTAACCAGAGTCATCGTGACCTGTACTGCGGCTGGATGATCTCCTGCTACTGCAACTGCTAGGCGACCGCGGCTCCCTTCAGGTAGTCTGTTGTGGTCAACTAAAACTGGCCTCCGCGTTAGAGTTTTTCCAGTATCGGTTTTCTGATTCGTTTGGTGGTAACCCACCATTATATTCGTGCGGTCTTAGTGCGCTGTAATATCCAACGATATAGTCCGTTATTGCGTGAGCTGCATCGCTGAAGCTTACATAGCCCGTCGCTGGCACCCATTAGTTCTTCAGACTCCTGAAGAAGCGCTCCAGGTCGAGAACAACGGCGAGGTACGCCCAGCGCTTACCCGTCCAGATATAGGTCACATCACCGCACCACACCTGATTTGGTTCCGTTACGGCGAACTGTCGCTCAAGATGATTCGGGATAGCAACGTGCTCATGACCGCCACGCTTATACCGGTGAGTCGGCTGCTGGCAACTGACCAGCCCCAGCTCTTTCATGAGTCTGCCAGCAAGCCAGCGCCCCATCTGGTAGCCTCTCTGGGTTGCCATTGTGGCGATGCTTCTTGCTCCGGCAGAGCCGTGGCTGATGCCATGCAGTTCAAGTACCTGGCTGCGTAATACAGCCCGTCTGCCGTCTGGTTTTTCAGGACGGTTTTTCCAGTATTTGTAGCTGCTGCGATGGACCCCGAACACATGGCAGAGAGTGGCCACAGGATAACGCGCCCTGAGTTTCCCGATTATCGAAAACTGTTCAGGGAGTCTGACATCAAGAGCGCGGTAGCCTTTTTAATATTTCATTTTCCATTTCAATACGTTGTAGCTTTTTCCTGAGCTCACGGATTTCAATTTGTTCCGGGGTAATGGGGGAGGCTTTTGGTGTTTTTCCCTGCCGCTCATCACGTAATTGTTTCACCCATCGCGTCATTGTGGAAAGGCCGACATCCATAGCGCTGGCTGCATCTGCCACGGTGTATTTCTGGTCAACGACCAGTTGAGCGGATTCGCGTTTAAACTCTGCGCTGAAATTTCTTTTTTCATTATGGCACCTGTGTTGTTCTGAGGTGAGCATATCACCTCTGTTCAGGTAGCTAAATTTAGTGTGCCACCTCAAGGTTCTTAGTGAGCCGTTTTTAAAAGATATGATAATATATTATTGTTTATAAATTGTTGATGTTTGATTTAGTAGTATATAAAGTTCACCACCTTTATTAGGCTTTCCTTTTATCTCTACTTACTGGGTGCCAGAAACTTTAAATTTTAAACGGAGGGGGCATTTTGTTTAAAGCAAATCATGTTCCGGTATTAATGTATCATCATGTCAGCCATTGCCCAGGACTGGTTACACTTTCTCCCGAGACATTCCGGAAACAAATGAAATGGTTGGCTGAAAACAACTGGAAAACACTGTCATCAGATGAACTGGAGTTTTTTTATCGGGGCGGAAAACTTCCCCGTAAAAGCGTTATGTTGACATTTGATGATGGATACCTTGACAACTGGTTTCAGGTATATCCTTTATTAAACGAGTTTAATCTCAAGGCACATATTTTTTTAATTACCAGTTTTATTGGAAATGGTCCGGTTCGTCACTCTCCTGGAAAGGAATATTCTCATCGCGATTGCGAACATCAAATAGCAACCGGGAATGCTGATAATGTTATGCTTCGCTGGTCTGAAGTGAACGAAATGTTGCAATCTGGTCTGGTCGAATTTCATGTTCATACACATACTCATACACGTTGGGATAAAAAGTTCACTTCACGAGAAGAACAGTGTAAACATCTTCGGCAGGACTTATTGAGCGGGAGAGAATATTTAAAAAAAATGACAGGAAAATGCAGTAAACATTTGTGTTGGCCGGAAGGTTATTATAACAAGGATTATATTCAGATCGCTGAAGAACTTGGATTCCATTATTTATATACAACAGAAAGAAGAATGAATGCTCCTGCTAAAGGAACTACACGGATAGGAAGAATAAGCACCAAGGAACGGGAAAATTGCGTATGGCTGAAAAGACGACTTTTTTATTATACAACACCGTTTTTTTCATCGTTGCTGGCCCTTCATAAGGGGCCAAGATTACCGGATGACTAATAATGAATATACTATTTACGGAATCATCACCGAATATAGGTGGTCAGGAATTACAGGCTGTTGCTCAAATGAAGGCCCTGAAGAAAATGGGGCATTCAGTTCTGCTTGTCTGCAGGGAGAACAGCAAAATTGCTTTTGAAGCCAGTAAGTTTGGAATTGATATCACATTCGCGTTATTTCGAAACAGTCTTCACATTCCTACTGTATGGAGATTACTCGGAATAGTTCATAGTTTTCAGCCCGATGCAATCGTTTGTCACAGTGGACATGATAGTAATATTGTTGGTTTGGTACGGTTTTTTACCTGGAAACATCCATTCAGAATTATCAGGCAAAAGACATATTTGACACGAAAAACAAAATTTTTTTCAATAAATCATTTTTGCGATGAGGTGATTGTTCCCGGAACAAATATGAAGACACATCTGGAGCAGGAAGGATGTCGAACTCGGGTTACTGTTGTGCCTCCTGGCTTTGATTTCCAGGAATTATACGTTGATTCCCGAAACAGTTTGCCTCCGAGTGTTCTTTCCTGGCTGGCGTCCCGAAGAGGATGCCCCGTAATTGCTCAGGTAGGAATGTTGCGCCCGGAAAAAGGGCACGAATTTATGTTGAATTTACTGTTCCATTTAAAAATGAATGGACGACAGTTCTGTTGGTTGATTGTGGGGTCTGGTTCACCTGAACTGCGGGAACATTTACAGTATCAGATTGACAGTATGGGCATGCATGATGATGTTTTTATTGCTGACAATGTTTTTCCTGCCGCCCCCGTATATCGGGTTGCCAGTCTGGTGGTTCTGCCTTCAGAAAACGAATCTTTTGGTATGGTGCTGGCAGAAGCATCGGCATTTTCTGTGCCTGTAGTGGCCACTCAGATTGGTGGAATCCCTGAGGTTATTCAGAACAACCAGACCGGGACATTGTTACCAGCAAGTAATAAGCACGCATGGATGTGCGCCCTGAATGATTTTTTTAATGACCCTGGGCGTTTTTATCAGATGGTTCGCCTGGCAAAACAGGATATAGAAGAGCGGTTTGATATTAATAAAACTGCGTTAAAAATACTCACATTAGCGAAGCAAAAGTAACAATATGTTTTCTATAAGTAACTTATCATTTATCGGTTTCCTTAAAAGGATTATTTTTTCCTCAGATTCACTACCGGGGAAGTGGGAACACAGAAAATTTCGGTTCATGTACATTTTGCGATGTTCTATAAATCCGGTTGTCAGTATTCGATATTATTATGAACTGCGTTCCTTGCCGTGCATTGAGGATATTCTGGCAATACACCCCACGTTGCCAGCAAGAATTCATCGCCCTTATTTGCATAAAGGGGGGCGCGCCTGGACCCGTGGACAATATATTCTTGAGCATTATCGCTTTGTGCAAAATTTGCCAGAAAAATATTCTAAATTTTTGTTTCCACAAAAATCGGTATCATTAGTCCAATTCATCGGGAAAGATGGAGAGAATTTTGATATCCAGTGTTCTCCCAGTGGTTTTGACCGGGAAGGAGAGTTGATGTTGTCATTGTTTTACAATAAAACAGTTATTGCCCGGTTAACATTTTCAGTCATTCTGACTCAAAATGGACACATTGCTTTTATTGGCGGATTACAGGGAGCCCCTAAAAATACCGGACCTGATGTTATTCGGTGCGCAACCCGGGCCTGTTATGGGATTTTCCCAAAACGGATTATTTTTGAAGCATTTTGTGCGTTGATGAAAGCTTGCAATATCTCTGAGTGTCTGGCAGTCAGTGAGCACAGTCATGTTTTCCGGCAATTGAGATACTGGTATCAGAAACGCAAAACCTTTGTTGCGGTCTATAGTGATTTCTGGGAGTCTGTAGCAGGAAAAACCTGTGGTGACTGGTACAGATTACCAACCCAGGTGATTCGAAAGCCGCTAAGCGATATAGCCAGTAAAAAACGCTCTGAGTACCGAAAACGATACGCTTTGCTGGATTATATCCATGAAACTACTATCAGCTCTTTGGATGCATATCCTGTACACTCAGAACATCAGAATTTAAATTAAGGTTTGATGTATTCTCTGAATAAAACAGTAATGATAATTTTGGTAGAGGCATTCGCACTAAATAATGAAAAAATATAAATCTGAGTTTATTCCTGAATTTAAGAAAAATTACCTTTCCCCTGTTTACTGGTCTACATGGTTCCTTTTGGGAATGATTGCAGGTATTTCAATGTTTCCCCCTTCATTCAGAGATCCTGTCTTGGCAAAAATAGGGCGTTGGGCGGGCAGATTGAGCAAAAAAGCTCGTCGCAGGGCGACGATTAATTTATCGCTTTGTTTCCCAGAAAAGAGTGATACAGAACGGGAAATAATTGTCGACAAAATGTTTATCACAGCATTGCAATCCATAGTGATGATGGCAGAACTGGCAATTCGTGGTCCGGAAAAGTTCCAGAAACGAGTGTTCTGGAAAGGCCTCGAAATTCTTGAGGAAATTCGACACAATAATAGAAATGTGATTTTTCTGGTTCCCCATGGCTGGAGCGTGGATATTCCTGCAATGTTGCTGGCAGCTCAGGGAAAAAAAATGGCCGCCATGTTTCATCAGCAACGAAATCCAGTGATTGATTATGTCTGGAATTCAGTACGGCGTAAATTCGGGGGGCGCTTACATGCCCGGGAGGATGGGATAAAACCATTTATTCAGTCAGTACGCCAGGGATACTGGGGATATTACCTCCCAGATCAGGATCATGGTCCTGAATACAGTGAATTTGCTGATTTTTTTGCGACCTATAAAGCGACATTACCAATCATTGGACGTCTGATGAACATCAGTCAGGCTATGATTATACCACTTTTCCCGGTTTATGATGAAAAAAAACATCTACTGACTATTGAAATTCGGCCACCAATGGATGCTTGCATTGCCAGCGCGGACAATAAAACGATTGCCCGACAAATGAACAAAACAGTGGAAATTTTGGTGGGGCCACATCCGGAACAGTATGTCTGGGTTTTAAAATTGTTAAAAACACGCAAATCAAACGAAGCGGACCCGTACCCTTGAAATTATAAAGTACAAGTATTTCCACTAGTTGTTTGTAAGCGTACAGCCTGAACCGTCTGGTCAGAATCTGACGAATTAGACAAAGTGGTGTCCACCAAATAAGTAGTGGGAAC
>PPYF01547159.1_pt1 | contig 13925 bp, 10 predicted proteins | sample 1559871 | NCBI WGS metagenome assembly PPYF01 (sample SAMN08240021, study PRJNA423297) | Human gut metagenome, whole genome shotgun sequencing project. | reverse complement strand
CCATAGATACAAGTTCCCAAATGCTCTGCAAATTGGCCGTAGATTTCTTTGGGAATGATTTGCTCGCTCTGGTCTGTGTGTAAAGTGATAGTGGCACTTTTCTGTGCGAAGAGTGACAACGAGGTGGAGAGAAATATGCTACTGATAAATAACTTTGTGTTCATAGTTTTTTAGTGTTATTAAATACTTAGTTCTTGAATCTTACTGCTGCTTCTTCGATGGGCAAACCAGCTTTATAGCTTTCAATGTAGGTGTTGAATCCGCTTACATCTTCGGCTGTCGGTGAGATTTCAATACCGGCATTTCCGGTGAATACATGCTTGTCCAGGAAGTCGGCAAGGGATTGGTCGTTTCCGTTGTTTGCAAGGTAGGAAGCGAGGAGGGCAATACCCCAGGCACCACCTTCGCCAGCTGTTTCCATAACGGAAATGGGTGAATTGATGGCAGCTGCCAGTATTCTCTGGCCTACTCCTTTGGTTTTGAAGAGTCCTCCGTGACCGGTGATTCTGTCTACTCTGATTTTCTCTTCATTGAAAAGGATGTCGTTGCCGATTTTGAGAACTCCCACTGAAGCATACAGATGGGTGCGCATGAAGTTGGCAAGGTTGAACTTGTCGTTTGCCGAACGTACAAACAGTGGACGTCCGTCTGCCAGTCCCGTTATAGGTTCGCCTGATATGTAGTTGTATGAGATGAGGCCTCCGCAGTCTGCATTGCCTGTCAGGGCGTGGTTATAGAGCTTTCCGTAGATTTCGTCCATATCTACGGGGATACCCATCAGTTCCTGGTATTCTTTGAAAATATTGATCCAGGCATTGAGGTCGGAAGTGCAGTTGTTGCAATGCACCATAGCTACGAGGCTTCCGTCGGGGGTGGTTACCATGTCAATCATTTCGTAGGGCTTGGACAATTCTTTCTCCAATACAATCATTGAGAAAGAGGAGGTGCCTGCCGATACGTTTCCAGTGCGCTGCTTTACGGCGTTGGTGGCAACCATGCCGGTTCCAGCGTCACCTTCGGGCGGACAGACGGGAATTCCTGCTTTCAGATGTCCCGATACGTCGAGGCGACTGGCTCCTTCGGGAGTAAGGAAGCCTGCGTTTTCACCGGCCGACAATACCTTCGGCAGAATATCTCGAAGCTTCCAGTCGTATCCTTTCGGAGCAATAAGTTTGTCGAACTTATCCACCATTTCAGAAGAATAGTTTTTGGTGATGGGATCGATAGGGAGCATACCGGAGGCATCTCCTATGCCCAGTACCTTTTGGCCGGTTATTTGCCAGTGGACAAAACCTGCAAGGGTGGTCAGGTAATTGATGGATGGAACGTGCTCTTCATTATCCAGGATGGCTTGGTAGAGGTGGGAGATGCTCCAACGCAGAGGGATGTTGTAGACAAATAGTTCGGATAGGGCTGCGGCAGCCTGTCCGGTATTAGTATTTCTCCAGGTACGGAAGGGTACAAGGATTTCTTCTTTTTCATTGAATGCCATATAGCCGTGCATCATGGCACTGACACCGATAGCTGCCAAGGTCTCTATCTCTGTAGCGTAGAGGCTCTTTACATTGGTACGAAGGTCTGCGTAGCAATCCTGCAACCCATACCAGACAGCCTCGACGCTATATGTCCACAGTCCGTCGACTAACTGATTCTCCCAAGTATGGCTTCCCTGGGCGATGGGTTTGTTTTCCTGGTCAATCAAAACCGCCTTGATTCGTGTGGAACCGAGTTCTATACCAAGGATGGCCTTGCCTGCCTCAATGGTTGATTTTGCATCTAATTTCATGGTATTAATGATAATTTACGGATTTATAGTACGATTATAAACAACGGATTACTAATTGCAAACTACTAGTTACGTTTGTGGTACGTGTAATTAGTAGTCCGCAATCGGTAATCCGTAATGATTATCAGCAAAGTGCCTTGTTCAGCATATAGTAGACTTCATTCATGCGCAGTTCTTTTTTGAACTCGCTGATGGTGGTATTTTCATCGATGACTACCATTTCGATGCCGGCCATTTCGGCAAAGTCTTCCCAATATTCCACCGTCAGGTCGTAGGAGAAGCTGGTATGATGTGTACCTCCGGCCAGAATCCAGGCTGCAGCGCCCACCTCGAGGTTGGGCATTGGAATCCACAGTGCGCTGGCAACGGGCAACTTGGGCAGAGGCTTGCTCTTGATGCATTCTACTTTGTTCACAATGAGGCGGAAGCGATTGCCCAGGTCTACGATGGTAGCGGCTACACCTTCACCTTGCTTGCTGGTAAATACCAGGCGGGCTGTTTCGCTGTCGATACCGATGCTCAGACGGTGCACTTCCAGTTTCGGCTTCTGTTCGGCAATCAGTGGACAGACTTCCAACATGTGTGCCTGCAGGATGGCGCTCTTTTCTCCGTCGAAGTTCAGCGTATAGTCTTCGAGGAAGGAGCACCCCTTCGGCATGCCTTGACTCATCACCCAAGTGGTACGGTATAGTGCCGCAGTTTTCCAGTCGCCTTCGGCACCGAAGCCGTAACCTTCCGCCATCAGTCGCTGTGAGGCCAGTCCGGGGATTTGGTCAAAGTCGCCCAAATCGTTGAAGTTGGTGGTGAAGCCTTTGGCACCCGTGTCTTTCAGCACGCGGCGAATGGCGACTTCGGCCTTGGCGGAGTTCCATACTTTGGTGTAGGCTTCCGTACGTGCGTCTTCCAGTTCGGGAGCGTGGTCGTAGAGCTTGAAGTATTCTGCTACGAGTGCCTTCACGTCCTCGTCGCTGACAGCATTGTAGTGTGTCATCACATCATTGATGGGATAGTAGTCCACATGATAGCCCAATACTTGTTCGGCACTGACCTTGTCACCGTCTGTCACAGCCACGTTGTTCATCTGGTCGCCGAAGCGGATGATGAGCATATCCTGCGCATCAGCCCATGCAGCAGCTACGCGCATCCATGCGGCAATCTGGTTTTGGGCTTTTTCGTCCTGCCAGTGGCCTACTACCACTTTGCGGTTCTTTCGCATACGTGTCACGATGTGTCCGAACTCGCGGTCGCCGTGAGCCGATTGGTTCAGGTTCATAAAATCCATGTCCATCGTCTCCCAGGGAATTTCCTTGTTGAACTGTGTATGGAAGTGTAGTAATGGCTTCTTCAGTTCCTGCAAACCGTGAATCCACATTTTGGCAGGAGAGAAGGTGTGCATCCAGGTGATGACTCCGATACACTTATCGTCGTTGTTGGCGGCTTTGAAGGTAGCGGTTACTTCTTTGGATGAATTGACCGTACCTTTATATACTACCTTTACGGGCAGTTTCCCGGAATCATTCAGACCTTTCACCATTTCATTACTATGTGCGTCTACTGCGATAACTGCGTCACCTCCGTACAAGAGCTGTGCTCCGGTTACGAACCATACTTCATATTGTTCAAATGTGTTCATACAATTTATTTTTATAGTTTATATTTAAAGAATGATAGTTATTTCTGTCCATAATAAGCGTTAGGACCGTGCTTGCGGCTGAAATGTTTTTCTATCAGCAGCGGATTCATGGTCAGATTGGGGTTCACGGCATAGGCTATACTTGCCATTTTTGCCACCTGCTCCATCACTACGGCATTATGTACCGCTTCGTGTGCGTCTTTTCCCCACGAGAAAGGACCGTGGTTCTTTACCAATACTCCGGGAGTATGTACCGGGTTCAGCCCCTCAAAGCGTTTTACGATGACATTTCCCGTTTCCAGTTCATACGCTCCTTCCACTTCCTCCTTCGTCATGTCTGCTGTGCAGGGTATGGCGTCGTGGAAGTAATCGGCATGTGTTGTCCCGATATTCGGTATGTCACATCCGGCTTGTGCCCAGGCTGTGGCGTAAGTAGAGTGCGTGTGCACCACACCGCCGATTTCGGGGAATGCTTTATAGAGAACCAGGTGGGTCGGCGTGTCTGAAGAGGGCTTTAACCGTCCTTCCACGACCTTGCCGTCAAGATTCACTACCACCATATCCTCTGCTTTCATTTCATCGTAACTCACCCCACTGGGCTTGATGACTACCAGACCAGATTCGCGGTCAATGCCCGATACATTGCCCCATGTGAAGATAACCAATCCGTGCTTCACCAGTTCAAGGTTAGCATGGAATACTTTGTCTTTCAGTGCTTCCAGCATATTATTTAAATTACTAATTACAAGTTGTTGAATATTAGGTTCTCAGAGCTTAAATTTCGGAGCTTTGCGGTATGCCTTCTCATTAAACTGATATAAAGCAGCTCCACGTTTGGACCCCGTTTTGTCTATTTTGTCAGTTTTTTCTATATAGTCCATTTCTGCTATGCGTTTTCGGAAGTTCCGTTTGTCAATGCTCTCGCCGTATATAGCTTCGTATAAGCTTTGCAGTTGTGACAGCGTGAACAGTTTAGGTAGTAGATTAAAGCCGATTGGTTCGGTGGACGCTTTTTGTTGCATCAACTTCCGAGCTTTCTCCACCATTTGCGGATGATCAAAGATTAGCGCTGGCAGTTCATTGATATTTACCCAGAAAGCATTGTGTTGCTGTACGGATTCTTTGTCGTATTCGTTGATGTTGATGAGCGCATAGTAAACAATGGAGACTACGCGTTCTCCTGGGTCACGATCTATGGCTCCGAAAGCTTGGACTTGTTCCATATATACATCTTCCAGTCCGGTTAGTTCATTCAGGACTCGTTTGGCTGCATCATCCACGCTTTCGTCTTCCTGCACGAATCCACCCATCAGCGACCATTCGCCCATTGCCGGTTCGAAGTTACGCTTCAGCAACAGCAGGTTCAATTCTCCTTCATTGAAACCGAAAATAATGCAGTCGATACCTACATAAAGTTTCGGATTTGAACTATAGTAATTACTCATATCTTAATTTTTGTTTAAGGGGTATGCTGCATGGATATATATCATAGCAACATACCGATTTACCAGAAATACCAATAAAAAGCAGCAGTAATACCCAGGATGATAAGGGTATGAATGATATCCCATTTATTCCAACTCGCACGTGTAGCTGCTTTTTGTTCAGGAGTTGAAGTTCCGAATACCAGCCCTTGAATCTTTTCAGCGCTTGGGGCAGCTGTAAACATGCTGACTGCGATAACCACTACGATGCAGAACAAGAACATCCATCCGCAGAAAAACAGCCAGTTCATATCGTAGAACAGATACTTGAAGGTACTGCTTGACACATCTCCTACATTGCTGTAATATACTTTTGCCCCCAGACGGGTTAAACCGATAATCATTCCGGCAATCAGTCCCCACATACCGCCTTGTGCAGAGGTGCGTTTCCAGCAGATCCCCAAGAGGAAGGCTGCGGCAATGCCTGGTGCTAATACAGATTGTACATCTTGTAAGTAGGTGTAAAGTACATCGCCTACACTGCGCATAATGGGAATCCAGAGTATACCCAATATCACAATCGCAACAGTTGCCATCTGTCCAATTCCTACCAACTTTTTCTCAGAAGTGTTCGGCTTGAAACGTTTGTAGAAGTCAATGGTGAAAAGCATAGCAGATGAGTTGAACAAAGATGCGAGAGAACTCATCAATGCTGCAAGAATACCGCAAACAACCAAACCTTTGACTCCTGCAGGAAGCAATTTTGCTACTAGAGTTGGGAAAGCAGCATCTGCATTGGCATTTCCGTTTGCCAGCATAGGTAGAAAACCTTCTCCCCCGGTTCCGAGATATTTTTGGTGTAATGCGAAAGCAATCATGCCTGGGATAAGGAATAAGAATACGGGCAATAATTTCAGGTAAGCTCCGAAGATGGTACCGCGCCGTGCTTCCTTTTCATTCTTTCCGGAAAGTACGCGTTGCACGATGAACTGGTCTGTACACCAATACCAGAATCCGATAATGGCTGAACCAATCAGTGCACCCAACCAAGGGAAGTTAGGGTCGTTATTACTGCGTATAAGTTCTGTCATTGTGTTGCCATAATCGTTCACTGTGACTGCACCGCAGATTCTCATCATCTCATCCCAGCCTCCCAATTCTTTGAAGCCGAGTACAAGGATTATCAGTGAACCTAACAGCAAGATGGGGGTCTGCAGGATGGAGGTATAAAGTACCGACTTCATTCCTCCGAAGATTGTGTAGAGCGCAGTCAGTATAACCAGACCGATGGCGGCAATCCAAAAGAAGTCGATTCCCCAAAGTTCTTTTATACCGAATACTTGTTGGAATACCAATCCTCCTGCATAAACCGTCACGGCAACTTTTGTCAGTACATAGCTGATTAAAGATATTACAGACAATATTGTACGTGATTGTGGATTATAGCGGCGTTCTAGGAATTCAGGCATTGTGAATACCATACTTCGCGAATAGAACGGTACGAATACCCAACCTAAGATAAGGATCATCCAGCCTTGTATTTCCCAATGTGCCATCGCCATACCGCTGGAAGCACCGGCACCGGCTAATCCGATTAAGTGTTCCGAACCGATGTTGGATGCAAAGATAGATGCACCGATAGCGAGCCATGTGGCATCACGACCACCTAAAAAATAGTCTGCTGAGTCATTCTGTTTCTGTTTGACAACCCAGACAATAATTCCAATTAAAGCCAGGAAAAAGATTCCAATGACTAACCAATCTAATGTTTCCACGATAATAAATGATTTATAAGGTTATTGTTATTTTTCTACGGAAAATTTGAAAACACATTCACTGTTGTAAATTTGTCCGGGTTCCAGTACGACAGAAGGCCATTGGGATTTGTTGGGGCTATCCGGATAATGTTGTGTCTCGAGGCATACGGAAGCGCGCTGGTTGTAAGTAATGCCTTTTTTACCTTTTACGGTGCCATCCAGGAAATTCCCGGTATATACTTGTATGCCTGGCTCATTGGTATAAACTTCCAGGGTGATGCCGCTTATAGGCGATGTCAGTTTGGCTGCCACTTGGGATAGGTCACCTTTAGTATTCAGTACCCAATTGTGGTCATATCCGTTTCCGTTCTTTATTTGTTCAAAGTCCGTCCGGTTGATGTCTTGTGCCACACTCTTGGGAGTGGTAAAGTCCATTGGTGTTTCTTTGACGGAGATGATGTCACCCGTTGTCATGAAAGTACTGTCTACCGGAGTATAGTTGTCTGCATTGATGTATAAGATGTGGTCTGTTGCTGCCTTTGAAGGGTCACCTGATAAATTGAAATAAGAATGGTTAGTCATATTGATAACCGTCTTTTGGTCTGTTGTTGCACTGTATTTTATATCAATGGCATTGTCATCCGTTAACTTGAAAAGTACTTTTGCCGTAACATTACCCGGGAAATTCTCGTCTCCATCCGGTGAAATGCGGGTGAGCTTCAGAGTTGTGCTGTCAATGGGATTGGCACTGTATACTTGGTATTGCCATCCTTTGGGGCCACCGTGCAGGCAATGTCCGAAATTGTTCTGTGGTAACTGTATGGTATCTCCGTCAAGAACGATTTTCCCTTGGTTAATCCGGTTGGCGTAGCGTCCGATAGAAGCACCAAAGTCACTTGGTATGTTGATGTAATCGGCAATGCTGTCAAAGCCCAATACTACATCCTGCATAACTCCATTTTTGTCGGGTACCATAATGGATACAATACGTCCTCCAAAGTTTGTGATGCATACTTCCATGCCCGCTTTATTCTTCAGCGTATAAAGCTGGGAAACGCCTTTTATTTGAATGCTGATGTCTATTATTCTAATCTGCGGGCACCGTCGCTGATGACTACATCATATACTTTTGGGCTTCTGCCGAACTTCTTCTTGAATTCATCTTTTGCTTTTTCGATGAATGTACTGTACAATTCATCCTTTACCAGATTGATTGTACATCCACCGAATCCACCGCCCATGACACGTGAACCGGTAACTCCACAATCAAATGCAAGGTCATTCAGAAAATCGAGTTCTTCGCAGCTTACTTCATACAACTTACTCATGCCATGATGTGTTTCATACATCTTTTGGCCTACAGTTTCATAATCGCCTTTTTCCAGGGCGTCGCAAACGTCGAGTACGCGTTGAATCTCTTCGATGACATATTCTGCACGCATATAGTCTTCTGCGCTGATGTCGGCTTTGGCTTCTTCCAGCATGCCCATGGTAACGTCACGCAGGAATTCTACGTGTGGATGCTTCTTCTGAACAGCGGCAACAGCAGCTTCGCAGCTTTGACGACGTTTGTTGTATGCTGAAGATGCAAGTTCGTGTTTCACTACAGAATCTACAAGAACCAGACGATAGCCTTGCGGGTCGAATGGGAAATACTGATATTCCAGTGAACGGCAATCCAGGCGGATGAGGCTTCCTTTCTTTCCGAATACAGAAGCAAATTGGTCCATGATACCACAGTTTAGTATTGAAACCTTTTACATCTACACCGCGTTTCATCATTTCCCGGCACACGCCAAAGATATATCTTGCCCAGCTTGCGCGGGGTGCATCTTCTTCATTCAAGCCAAATTCCACATAATCTTTCAGGTCGATGGAATAAGCTTTTACTGTGTTTGTGCCGTTGGGCTTTATTTCTGCAATCATTCCCTTATCGATTGCTCCGGGGAATACAAAACCACCGTTATAGTCTGTATGCTCACCGATAAGGTTGATGCGACCCGGAGAAGCATAAACAGCTCCCGTTGTTCCGTCAAAGTGCTTGATGAAACGGCTTCTTACGTATTCTATATCCATGATATTTATATTTTATAAGGTGAATAAATAAATTACCTATATTTTCTTGTTAATCGACCTTGATGTCCTTATTGACATTTTTGCAGCCTACCAAACCGTAGAACAACAGATAGCCAAGGGCTGCGATGATAACCCAGTAACTCGGCATGAAACCTGCAATGTCGGCCACCAAACCTTGGATAACGGGCAAGATGCCGCCGCCGCATACCAATACCATGAACAGACCGGAAGCCGCTGTCAGATATTTACCCAATCCTTCTACGGCCAAATTAAAGATACCACCCCACATGATGGAAGTACACAGACCTACCAGTACCAGATACATTGCATTGATGGGTACTTCTGCAAATCCGAAAGAGAGACCTCCCGTAGCACTTTGTTGGAGTACCGGCAGATTGACAAGCGAACCGGTAGATGAGAAGATGGCAAGGAATACCAAAAGTAAGCCTAATGCGGAAGTAAAGGTAAGCATTGCCTTACTGGAGATTTTTGCACCCAATGAAGCGCCGGCCAGACGTCCAATCAGCATGAGGAACCAATATGTACCTACAACAAAACCGGAAATGGTGGAAGAAATGCCTGCTCCTCCCTTTTCAATCGGATCGGTCAAGAACAAGTTCAGAGTACCCGGTACACCAACTTCGACACCTACATATACAAAGATCGCTATAGCTCCCAAAATGAAGTGGCGGAATTTTAAAGCGCCTGACATCAACTTACCGATAGGTTCTGTTGAAGTTGCAGCATTGGGTTCCGGTATGGGCACAATCAAAAGAACGAAGAACGCGATGGCAAATACAGCCATTGCTGTGTACATTACAGGGAATATCTGAGAGATAGTAGCTTTTTCAATGGAACCGGCAATCAGGATACCTACGAACATCGGAGTAATGGTGGCCATTACGGAGTTGAAAGAACCACCCACTTGGATAAGCTGGTTTCCTTTGTTACCTTCGCCGCCGAGCTTGTTCAGCATCGGGTTGACTACCGTATTAAGCAAACACATGGAGAAACCGGCGATGAAAGCGCCAATCAAATATACGGCAAAAGCCATATCAGGGCTTGAATGACCTGATAAATATTGGATACCTACACCGATAAAGCCTACAGCTACTGCTATCAATGCCGTTTTTTTATACCCTACCCGTTGTAGTAAGATGCCGCTTGGTATTCCCATCACTGCATATGCAATAAAGTTACCAAAGTTACCCAACATCCCTAAAGCGTTGGATACTGAAAACTGATTTTTCAGTACGATTCCCATAGGGGCAGCAAGGTTGGTAACAAATGAAATCATACCAAAAAGGAAGATCATCGTGATAATTGCGATGAGTTTACCATTCTGTTTTTGTTGTGTCATGGTTTTGTAAAATTAATAAGTTTATAAATTGGATTAGTTATTTCATTCTTGTACACCAAACTTGTAGATTGTCACTTGCTGGTACTCATCACCCGGTAGCAATACTGCCGACGGAAAATGGGACTTGTTGGGCGTATCGGGAAAACACTGGGCCTCAAAGCAGACTGCACTTCTTGCAGGGAAAGTGGCTCCATGGGCACCTTCAAAGCCCCCGAGCCAGTTTCCTGTGTAGAGCTGGACGCCATTTTCAGTGGTATATACTTCCATCGTTCGCCCGCTGTTGGGCTCTATGCAGGTGGCTGCAAGGCTCAGCTCTCCACTTTCAGTCTTGTTCAGTACATAGCAATGGTCATATCCTGCGCCATTCACAATTTGTGTATGTTTTTCATCAATTCGTTCACCAAGAGTATGGGGAGTACGGAAATCCATAGGAGTACCTTCTACCTTCAATATCTCTCCGGTAGGAATGGATACTTCATCGATGGGTACATAAAAATCTGCGTTGATGGTAACGATATTGTTTAAGACTGTAGGGGAGGGATTGGCTATACCGGCAAGATTGAAGAAACCGTGATTGGTCAGATTGACGATGGTGGCTTTATCGGTAGTAGCCCGGTATTCGATGACCAGAGCATTGGTCTCATCCTCCAGGCGATAAGTCATTTCTACTTCGAGATTTCCGGGGAAGCCCTCTTCGCCGTCAGCGGATGTGTAGTTGAAGATGACTGTTGATGGCTCTGGCTGGACAGCATCCCATACACGGGTATGAAAACCAGTCGGACCGCCATGCAGTGAGTTGGGACCATTGTTGATTGCCAATTGGTGCTCTTCGCCGTATAAAGTAAACTTTCCTTTAGCTATCCGGTTACCGTAGCGTCCGATGGTAGTGTTTAGAAAAGGTTCCGGGCTGTTGATTACATGTTCAATACTGTCGTGTCCTAATACAACATTGGCATATTTGCCATTTTTGTCGGGTACCATGATGGAAAGTATTGCACAGCCGTAATTAGTAACTGCAACTTCCATTCCCTGGGCATTCTTCAGGATAAATAAATCTGTCTTTTTGTTATTTATATCCTTTTGAAAGTCTTTTTGGTTCAAACCGGACAAATTACTTTCTGTTGGAGTAGTGTTTATCATATCCATGGTATTAATTAAATTTCTTGCAAATAAAAAGAAATTCTTTTGTTCCCCCAAGTAATTGGAAGGAAATGTGGAGAACATTTTAGGAAAGTTTAGCGTTTAACAAATGGAATACAAATTGATATTTTTTGTATGTTTGCCCCCGGAATCTAAAAAAATCACATCATTAACAGAAAGTTCTAATAAAAACAACGAATGTATCCTCTAAAATTTGAGCCTATTCTGAAGCAGACGCTTTGGGGAGGCGACAAGATTATTCCATTCAAACATTTGAATGATACCCTTGCCAATGTAGGCGAGAGTTGGGAAGTGTCGGCAGTAGAAGGCAGTGAGTCTATAGTGGCCAATGGTGCAGACAAAGGATTGACGCTGCCGGATATGGTCAGAAAATATAAGGAAGACCTGGTAGGAGAAGCCAACTATGCACGTTTCGGAAATAAGTTTCCTTTATTGATAAAGTTTATTGATGCCAAGTTGGACTTGTCGATTCAGGTACACCCGGGTGACGAGTTGGCTAAGAAACGTCATAACAGTTTTGGTAAAAATGAAATGTGGTATGTTATTGCTGCTGACCAGGGTGCCAAGCTGATTTCCGGTTTTGCAGAGCAGATTACTCCGAAAGAATATAAGGAACGAGTGTATAATGGTACGTTTGCGGATGTTCTGCAGACTTGCGCCATTAAACCGGGCGATGTGTTTTATGTGCCTGCAGGTCGGGTACATGGAATCGGTGCGGGAGCTTTTGTAGCAGAAATACAGCAAACGTCGGATATCACTTACCGTATTTTTGATTACAATCGTAAGGATAAGGATGGTAAATCAAGAGAACTGCATACAAGCCAGGCCATTGATGCCATTAATTTTGCAGATGTGCAGGACGATTTTCGTACGGAGTACGAGCAGGTGCAGAATGAACCGGTAGAAATGGTGGCAAGCCCGTATTTCACGACTTCCATCTATGACAAAAAAAGAGGGGATGACTGTTATGGCCATCCCCTCTTTTTTTATCCGATATTCTATCTCTTTCTTCCAAATATTTTTCTGAATTTCTTCATTACCTTTACCCCCAATACTATACCGTCAAAAACAGCCATACCCGTGTTGAATGCTCTCATCATGGCATTTGCCTTGTTGGTAGCTGGTTCCAGCGGAGCAAAAATTTCTTGTGTAAGCCCAGTCATGATTTCTTTCTGGAGTCGTATTTCTTGTAGCAGCATGGCTTTTTTCTGGGCGATGCTTTCTAAAGTGACGGGAGTCGTATTGGTCGTATTATCCATGAATATTTCGAATTAATTGTCTAAGAATAATTCTGCGATAAGTTTTACTGTCGGATCAATAATGAGCTTTTTGCGGAATAGGACAAGCAGAACGATGAGTAGGATATGGAAGCAATTTCCGCAGCAATTTCATCTACCAAGTCTTCCATTTCGCTTCGGTTCAGACGAATCCCTTTCTTACGGAGAATTTCTGCGATTTTGTTACGGGTGTCTTCTCCTTTTTCAGGAGCAAATAAGATACCGAGGGCTGCACCTACTGCGGCGCCACCCAGGAAAGCTGCTAAAACATTTAATCCTTTCATAATGATATTCCTTTCTTTTTTGAGGTTCGTACGACAAAACTAACAAATCTTTTTGAAACTTTGTTCGGAATATCAGTTTTTTTATGATTGTCTTTATCTTCCAACTCCTTTTTGGGTGTTGTTTTGCGAGGTTTGCTTTTTTCTTCTCCAAAAGTCTCCATTCGTACGGCTCCCGCGATAGATTTTGTTTTCCTTGGTTTTGGCCTTAATTTCTTCAGTCTTGATTTTCTGGGCTTTTAAACCATCGGCGGTGACAAAAGGGTGTTCTTTTATTACTGGGATACTTTTCCCTATCAATTTTTGGATATCTTTCAGGTAAGGCAGTTCTTCCGATTCGCAAAAGGAGAGGGCAATACCGTCGTGGCCGGCACGTCCGGTTCGTCCGATACGGTGTACGTATGTTTCCGGAATGTTGGGCAACTCGTAGTTGATGACGTGTGATAGTTGGTCCACGTCGATACCTCGTGCTGCAATATCGGTTGCTATCAGTACACGCAGTTCATGGTTCTTAAAGCCGGTCAGTGCTCGCTGTCGGGCATTCTGCGACTTGTTTCCATGTATGGCTTCGGCTCTTATTCCGGACTTACTAAGGGTACGTGCAAGTTTGTCTGCTCCATATTTAGTTCTGGTGAAGATAAGTACGGACTTGATAGCCGGATTCTTCAGCAGATGAATCAGTAAGTCTTTTTTCTCTTTTTTCTCAACGAAATAGACTGATTGGGAGATTGTGTCAACCGTAGACGATGCAGGGGTGACTTCCACTTTCTCGGGGTGCGTCAGCATGGAGTTTGCCAAGGTCTCTATTTCTGGAGGCATTGTGGCCGAAAAGAAGAGAGTCTGCCGTTTTGCGGGCAATAGCTTTAATATGCGTCGGATATCATGTATGAATCCCATGTCCAGCATCCGGTCTGCTTCGTCCAATACGAAGAATTCGAGTGCTTTTAGGTTAATGAAACCTTGGTTGACCAGGTCTTGCAGTCGTCCGGGAGTTGCAACCAGTATTTGTACTCCACGTTTCAGTTCATCTGTCTGTGGCTTTTGTCCTACACCGCCGAAGATGACGGCATGTCTCAGTCCGGTATACTTACCGTATGCACTGAAGGATTCTCCTATCTGTATGGCCAACTCGCGGGTCGGCGTCAGAATGAGTGCTTTGATACTTTTGCG
>PPYF01654408.1_pt1 | contig 13926 bp, 14 predicted proteins | sample 1559871 | NCBI WGS metagenome assembly PPYF01 (sample SAMN08240021, study PRJNA423297) | Human gut metagenome, whole genome shotgun sequencing project. | reverse complement strand
ACTTCTGGAACACCGTGAATCAGAGGTTGTGAAAAAGCTGTCCTGCATCAAGTAATAAGAACAGCCAAACAAAAATAGCCCCTCATATTTTTCGTTTGGCTGGGCTTATTACCGCAGATGCAAGCTTTTGAACACCGTTTAAGGAAGAGGTTGTAAAATCAGCGATTTGACCTGAGTATTAGAGAAACAAACGGAAAAATAGCTCCTCATATTTTGCCGCTTTTTGAGCTAATGCTGAAGGTCAGCTGATTGAACACCATTTATTCGAAACAAGGGACTTTGACACGACTTTTGTCACAGTCCCTTGTTTTTTTGCGGCGTTATAAGTGGTATGATCAAATCAAAATGATAAGAGAAGTGAGGGAGAAGAATGAAGATCATCGTGATTGGACAAAGTGGGTCGGGAAAATCGACCCTCGCAAGGAAGATCAAAGAAATCACCGGCTTTCCGCTACTGCCGCTAGACCTTTTATGGCATACGACAGATTACAGCATCCAAGCAAAAAAGTGGTTCATACAACAACAGCAATCATTTATGGAGACTAATCATTCATGGATCATTGAAGGAAACTATACTTCTACACTAGGAAAGAGGATTAAAGAAGCAGATAAGATCATTTGGCTACAAGTTCCGCGTTGCCGGGCGATTTATCGAGTGATTTTACGTTCCCTCAAAAGAAAGATAAACAAGAAGACCCGACCAGATATGCCTGAGACATTTTCAGAAAGATTCGATAAGGAATATCTGGAATTTCTGTCTTTCATCTGGCATTTTGAAGAAACTCATGAACCCGAAATACAGCAGCTGATCCAAGAAAACCATGCACAAAACAAACTGATTATCCTTAAAACAAGAGGGGAAAAACAAGAATTTTTAACTAAATTGAAAATAGAGAGCAAAAATAATTGACAGTTTTTGTTTACAAGTGTAATCTGTATCCATAAGTTATTGATTACGTTTGTAAACGAAAGGTGTGAAATAAATGGAAAAAGTCAAAACGCCAGTAAAGATCAGTGATTCAGAGTGGGAGATCATGCGTGTTATTTGGACACTTGGACAGACGACAGCCCAAGAAATCACGCAGATCTTAGCTGATTCGATGGATTGGAAACCAGCAACGATCAAAACTTTGCTGGGACGTTTGGTAAAAAAAGAAGTGATCTGGACAGAACAAGAAGGAAAAAAATTCATTTATCATCCAGCTGTCTCGGAGATGGAAACAGTTCGCAGTGCGACGGAAAATCTTTTTTCCCATATCTGTGCAAAAAGGATTGGAGAGACGATTGCGGATCTAGTAGAAGAAGCCACTTTGACTCAAGAAGATATCAATGAGATTTTGAAACAACTGGAACAAAAGCAACCAGTAGATACGATCGAATGTAACTGTATCCCAGGTCAATGTGAATGTAAACAACATCAATAGGAGGAAGAAAAAATGAAACAACAATTTTCAATCGAAGGTATGAGCTGCAATCATTGTGCAGCAAGAGTAGAAGAAACAGTAAGCGCACTTGACGGCGTGCAAAAAGTGAAAGTAAATTTGAAAAAAGCAAACGGTACGGTCAAGTTTGATGAAACAAAAGTTCAATCCGAAAAGATTTGTCAAGCAATCAATGGATTGGGTTATAAAGCAGAGGTGATTTGATGGCAACAGCAGAAACCAAAATGGATACGTTCGTCATTACAGGTATGACTTGTGCAAATTGTTCTGCTAGAATCGAAAAAGAGCTGAACGGACAACCTGGTGTGGTCAATGCCACAGTCAACTTGGCCACTGAAAAAGCAAGTGTCAAATATGAAGGGACGACCACTGAAAAATTAATCCAAAGCGTAGAAAACATCGGCTATGGTGCAATTTTGTACGATGAAGCCCACAAACAAAAAATTGCAGAAGAAAAGCAAGCGTATTTGAAAAAAATGCTATTCGATCTTATATTGAGTACGGTTTTGACTTTGCCGTTGATGTTGTCAATGATTGCTATGATGTTAGGAAGCCATGCGGCGATTGTTCACTTTTTTCATTTTCCAATCGTCCAGTTAGTGCTGTCTGCTCCTGTCCAATTTTATGTCGGTGCTCGTTTTTATAAAGGTGCGTACCATGCAATCAAGACGAAAGCACCAAATATGGATGTATTGGTAGCAATTGGAACATCGGCTGCCTTTGCATTGAGCATTTACAACGGATTTTTCCGTGGACACCCCCAAGATCTTTATTTTGAAAGCAGCAGTATGATCATCACGCTGATTTTGCTCGGCAAATATTTGGAACATACAGCAAAAACGAAAACAGGTAATGCAATCAAACAATTGATGTCTCTTCAAACAAAAACCGCCCAAGTGATAAGAAACGGGAAAGAAGAAACGTTAGCGATTGAAGAAGTAGTCGTTGGTGATCAACTAGTCATCCGTCCTGGTGAGCAGATTCCAGCAGATGGTCGAATTATTTCAGGAAGCAGTGCGATAGATGAAAGTATGCTTACTGGTGAAAATCTTCCTGTAGAAAAGAATCCGGATGACACGCTCTTTGGCGGGACAATCAATACGAATGGTCTACTTCACATGGAAGTTACACAAGTCGGCAAGCAGACAGTATTAGCGCAAATCATTCAAATGGTGGAAGATGCTCAAGGGAGCAAAGCCCCAATCCAAAAAATCGCAGATCGGATCTCAGGGATTTTTGTTCCGATCGTATTAGTCATCGCGTTTATCACGCTCATAGCTACAGGTTTGATCACTGGTGATTGGCAACTCGCATTGATCCATAGTGTCTCTGTATTAGTCATTGCGTGTCCATGTGCATTAGGTTTAGCGACTCCAACAGCTATTATGGTAGGAACGGGTGTTGGTGCACGAAATGGAATTTTAATTAAAGGCGGAGAAGCATTAGAAGCAGCTGCTCACTTAGACAGCATTGTTTTGGATAAAACTGGAACGATTACAGAAGGAAAGCCCAAAGTTACAGATCTAGTCGGTTCTAAAGAAGTCCTATCTATTTTTTATACTTTAGAACAAGCTTCTGAACATCCACTAGGTAAAGCAATCGTGGAATACGGAAAACTGCAAGAAGCAGCAACATACGATATGATTGATTTTACAGCTCACCCAGGTGCTGGAATCAGCGGTACGATTAACGGAGTACGCTATTTTGCGGGTACACGTAAACGATTAATTGAATTGAACCTATCATTTGATGAATACCAAGAACACGCGTTAGAATTAGAACAGCAGGGAAAAACAGTCATGTTTTTAGCTGATGAAAAGCAAGTGATCGGGTTGATTGCCGTGGCTGATCAAATCAAACTAGAAGTCAAACAAGCAATCAAGCAGCTCCAGAATAAAGGATTAGATGTTTTTATGCTGACAGGAGACAACAAACTGGCAGCCGAAACGATTGGTAAACAAGTTGGTATTGATCCAAAGCATATCTTTGCTGAAGTACTTCCAGAGGATAAAGCAGCCTACGTAGAAAAACTTCAGAAAGATGGCAAAAAAGTCGGTATGGCAGGCGATGGAATCAATGATGCACCGGCTTTAGCATTAGCTGATGTTGGTATGGCAATGGGAAGTGGAACGGATATCGCGATGGAAACAGCCGATGTGACGCTGATGAGTAGCAGTTTGGCATCCATTGCACAAACAATCGAGTTGTCTAGGGTGACATTGAGAAAAATCAAACAAAATCTTTTCTGGGCTTTTGTCTATAATACGATTGGTATTCCTTTTGCCGCACTAGGCTTTTTGAATCCAATCATTGCAGGAGGAGCGATGGCGTTTAGTTCCGTCAGTGTATTGTTGAACTCCCTGAGCTTAAATCGGCACATGAAAAAGTAAGAGAAGGGATGGAGTAAAAATGAATGGGAACGATATGGAGAAAAAACATGAACATAAAAAAGAAGTAGTAAACAAAGAAAGTACAGAATCTCATGAAAAACAGATGGAGATGAAACATGACCATAGCCAGATGGACCATTCCATGCACATGGGACATAACCATGGAGATATAGCAAACAGCAAACAAATGGACCATTCGATGCACATGGATCACGATCATGGCGGCATGGATCATTCCATGCACATGGGAAATTTCAAACAAAAATTTTGGCTATCGCTTATCCTAGCTATCCCAATCATTCTTTTTTCACCAATGATGGGAATGGAATTTCCATTTCAAGTAACGTTTCCTGGTTCTGATTGGCTCGTATTGATCTTAGCAACTATACTATTTATCTATGGCGGTCAGCCATTTTTAAGTGGAGCTAAGATGGAATTGAAACAAAAAAGTCCTGCTATGATGACACTGATCGCGATGGGGATTACAGTTGCATATATTTATAGTGTCTATTCGTTTATCGCAAATCTGCTCAATCCACATACACACGTCATGGATTTCTTCTGGGAATTGGCTACTTTGATCGTTATTATGCTACTAGGTCACTGGATTGAAATGAATGCTGTGTCGAATGCCAGCAATGCTTTACAAAAACTAGCAGAATTACTGCCAGAATCAGTAAAACGCTTGACGAAAGATGGAAAAGAAGAGACAGTTTCATTGAAAGAAGTGAACGAAGGTGATCGTTTGATCGTCCGGTCTGGTGATAAAATGCCAACAGATGGTGTAATCTTGAAAGGTGAAACAATTGTTGACGAATCAGCTGTGACTGGCGAATCAAGAGGAATCAAAAAACAAGCCAATGACAAAGTGATTGGCGGTTCTATCAATGGGGATGGAACGATCGAAATCGAAGTAACTGGAACTGGTGAAAATGGTTATCTAGCGAAGGTTATGGAAATGGTGCGAAAAGCACAAGGAGAAAAATCCAAGCTAGAGTCATTATCTGACAAAGTGGCAAAATGGCTGTTTTATGTCGCATTAATTGTGGGTATCCTGGCATTCATCGCCTGGTTGTTCTTGACAGATCTTCCTAATGCAACAAGTGAAAATAGTTAATGAAAAAGAAGTTGAGCGTCTCGGATTAAACGTAGAACAAGCATTATTGAAACCTTACCAAGAACAAGGAAATACCATCAGCTTCCTGATTTTAGAAAATCATCTAGCTGCAATCGTTGCTTTAGGTGACGTAGTAAAAACAGAAGCAAAAGAATTTATCCGAACATTGAAAGAAAGAAAAATCACTCCTGTCATGCTTACTGGTGACAATAAAAACGCTGCCCAAGCAGTAGCAGATTATTTAGGGATCGAAGAATATTATGGCGGTTTATTACCAGATGATAAAGAAGCTGTTGTCCAGAAATACCTTGACCAAGGGAAAAAAGTAATCATGGTGGGTGATGGGATCAATGATGCGCCAAGTTTAGCCCGTGCTTCAATCGGGATGGCAATCGGTGCAGGGACAGATATCGCAATCGATTCTGCGGATGTCGTATTGACAAACAGCGATCCAAAAGATATTTTGCATTTTCTTGATCTAGCCAAGCAAACGCGAAAGAAAATGATCCAGAACCTCTGGTGGGGGGCAGGTTACAATATTCTTGCAATTCCGCTAGCAGCCGGAATTCTTGCGCCAATTGGTATCATATTAAGTCCAGCAGTTGGTGCTGTCTTGATGTCGTTAAGTACGGTAGTTGTAGCTCTAAATGCTTTGACATTGAAAATCAAATAATAATGAAAAAAGGTTGTGACAAAAAACGTGTCACAACCTTTTTTTCGAATAATCGATACTCAAGCAGCTGGTTCTCGGCATTCCAGAAGTAGATTCTCCAGAAATTTTATCTTATTTTTTGAAGCGGCTCCCTTTTGTCAGAACTTTTTTGTATACCGTTTTTCTTATTATATGCGTAATTTCTAAATAGGTTTTTTTATCGAAATTTACCGGATCTGCTTGTCGTCCATATATTTCTGCTTCATATTGAGTAGTTAATCGAATGAAACGCAGATCTAGCTTGAATTCTTGTTCTATTCGCAGGCTATATTCCTGCAAAGATTCTGCGGGTTTGCGCGGTACCAATGTTTCCAAATGGTTAAGAAGTTTTTGATATGCAATCGTATTAGTAGAAGCAAAAAAATGAAGATAGATAAGATAACTTGTCCAGCGCAGAGATTTTCTGAATAACAATAGAAAGAACAACAAGACGGATAAACACACCCCAAGGCTGAATAAGACGATTTTATAAGCTGGTGTGAGTGTTGTTTCTTCTGATGGAATGACCTCAGATCTCTCACTGGAAATAGTTTCTGCCATATTTTCGCTTTCATTTGGTTGTTCGATAGCAGGCTGGACGGTTTCGGTTGTTTCAGCAACTGGTTGTGAACCCATTGGATTGGCAAATGAAGGGGTTGGTTCAAATGGAAGCCAGCCAAATCCAGGAAAGTATACCTCTGGCCAAGAATGAGCATGACTATTGAGAATGCTGTATTCCTCATTCCCTTGATTATCTGTGCCTGTTCTGAGCCCATTTGTAAAACCTTTTGTCCAGCGAGCTGGGATACCAAGTGTTCGAAGAAGGACGACCATAGAAGTTGAAAAGTTGTCACAATAGCCGACTTTTGAATCAAAGAGGAAATAATCCACATAATCGTGTTCTTTCGGAGTATGTCCGGTATCCGTTTTGGAATAGCGGAAATTTCCGCTTGTTTTTAAATACTGTTCGACAGCTTCGACTTTACGAATTAAAGTTGCTTCATTTTTGGTCAATTCGACCGCCAAGTCCTCAATACGTTTAGGCAATTGAAGATTTGTCTGCTGATTTTCTAAATCATCAGCTTTTAACTGACTGCTTTTTAATTCTTCTCTCGTAAAAACTAACCTTTCTGTTTGTAAAGTTGCAGAACGTGTCGATTCATTCGGGACAGGAATGAATCGCTGGCTTTCAGGCAAATAGTAAAGCGTTTGTCCACTAGCTAATGAAAAATCAGTCAAGGTAGTATTTCCATAAGGATAAGGTAAGAAAGCTTGTTTTTTTAGGGTCAATGTAATGTTTTCTTTGTCTTCCATAACGGTTTGGTAGCTCGTGATGTCAACAGGGAATTCTTGGATTGGTTGGATGGGTGCGTCCTGATCTTCTATCCATCCAGAACCGGTGTAATGATTTTTATTTTCGATCTTCCAATAGCCATTTCCTTTTTGGTTCGCTGTAAAAACAACTTCGCCATTATCATATAAAGGTCCACCAAGCTGTTCATCATTCTCACTGAAGCCTGTTCTTGCACTTCCGGTTAATTGATACTCATGGAGTGTATCATAAAGCCCTTCATCATTAAGATATTCTCGGATCGGTTCACTCGTTTCCTCGAGAGATTGGTGTACTTTCGGAAGATATAAAGGCAAGATAGCGCTAATAGTTAAGAAACAAATAAGCAGAACTGTAGTCAATGACTGGAATCGAGTGTTTCCCGACAACAACCGCATGGAGAAAAATTGCCTTGCTGCCAGATACACGAACAAAACAGTTACTACCGCAATCATTTCGTACAGTAAATCTTTTTCCCGAAAAACGGTAAGCATCATGAAGTAAGCCATCAAAGAAAGAAAGGGTGCGTACAAATAGTCGTAATCCACGGTCAATGTAATAAATAAATAGATCAGCAACATTATGAGAAAAAAAGCTGTCTTTTCTGGCAAATAATAAAGTTTACCTTGGGATAGATGGAAGAATTCCTCTGTGACTGACGAAAAAAACTGTAAGATCCATAATAAGGAAAATGTCTTCGAAGGAAAATACAAAAACAAACAACCTATCATTACTGGCAAAGAAAGCAGCAAACGTACCCATTTTTTAGGAATACAGCAGACAATAAGGCATAGGACACCAATAGTTAGGATAAGAAGGTAGCTGTTTTGCAATTGATTAGCTACTACAAATATCGGAGCACCTACACTTAGTATCACAAAGGAGTAAACGCCACACAGCCATTTTTCCCATTTAATCGTCAATCCATTCACCTCCTGGCAATGAACATATCTTGTCTTTTTCTTGGACCATGAGTTGTTTTTCTACGAAATAAACAAGATAAACCGTTCGATCTTTTGACAATGTTTCAATAGCTTCTGAGACTTCAGGAGAATTCTCAGGAACAAAGAGGACGATTTGTTTTTTTGCATATTTTTTTAGGTGTGCGAAAAAAGCTTTCTCATCGCCAGCTTCCAAAAAAGCAAAATAGGTATGACCGGGGTCTTTGCCATGAAAGGCGCGGTTGCCTAATATCAGAAGTTCCGGCTGCTTTTCTTTTCTCAAATGCCATAAAGAAAAATACAAGTCTAGCAGAGGTTCAAATTTTGGACTGGGCGAACCCCAAAAGCAAAAAAGAGGAGAACATTCTTCTTCTTGATAATCGTATTCACGGTATAACCACTCTTGAGTATGAGCAGACAATTTCCAATCGATTCGGTTGAAAGAATCACCTGGACGATAAGCGCGATGTTCCCGAAAATCAAGACCTCTTTGGTACGCGTTCAGCTGCTGTTTTTTTTCCAGAACTCTCTGTAATTTTTCTGCTTGAATCTTACAAAAAGCAGGCAGAACAGTCACAGGAAAAGAGATCTCTCTTTTTGCACTTTTTCTGAAAAGTCCTAGACTATCATAGGCTGTAAAAATGACAGTTAATGTTTCATGGCATCCTCTTTCTTTTGGCTGCCAAAGCAATTGGACTTCTTGCGGTTTATTTGTAAGAATCAAAATCTCTTGTTTTTTTCTGCAAAGATTGCTGGGAAGCCGATTTGTAAACGAGGGAGAGGTAAAGAAAAAGTTCTCTTTTTTGCTATGGAAAAAATAACCTGCATACTTTTTTTGCGATAAACGAGTGGCTGCAATGTACAAGTAACCGAAAGTTTCTTTAGAAAGCTGCTTAATGAAATCAAGCTCCATGATACATAAAGAGTAAAAAAGGCCAACAAGAACCAGCCTAAAGAATTGTTGAATACAAGAGCAAAAAGCACAATGATGAAATATACCAGAAATAACACAAAATTAATGAAATAATCTTTGATTTTTTCCATTGTCTCCCTCAATCTACCTCACAGGAATAGGAATTTGTGCAACAAGAGTATGAATGATTTGTTTCTTTTCGTCTTCCTTCAATGAACGATCGTAAAAAATCAGGCGATGGGAAAACACGTAAGGAACTAAATCCTGCAAATCTTTGGGCGTGACGTAATTTCTCCCATGGATTAAAGCATAAGCTTTTGCTGCCTGAATAAAGGAAAGGCTTCCTCGTGGACTGATGCCAAGCTGGATGGCAGCATGACTTCTTGTTGCTGACACTAACTGCAAGGCATAAGATGCCACTTCGGGACTGACAAAGACATTCGCCACATTTGTTTTTATTTCTTCTATTTCATAACTGTTCAATACTTCATTTAAGTTATCCAACACTTTTTCGAATTTATCCAAAAGTAGCAAAAGTTCGTCATCAAAAGAAGGATAACCGATTTGTAGTCGGAATAAAAAACGATCGAGCTGTGCTTCCGGCAAAGGATATGTTCCTTCGTACTCGATTGGATTTTGCGTAGCTAAGACAAAAAAATGATTGTCTAGAGGGTATGTATTGTTGTCGATCGTTGCATGATTCTCGGCCATTGCTTCTAAAAGTGCTGACTGAGTACGAGGAGTCGTACGATTGATCTCATCTGCCAACAAGATCGTGGTAAAGATCGGTCCCGGACGAAATTCAAACTCTTTTGATTGTGAATTGTATACGGAAAAACCAAGAATATCACTAGGCAGCAGATCAGGAGTACATTGGACTCTGCTGAAGGTTCCCTGTACAGCTTTTGCTAGTGCTTTGACCAGTAACGTTTTACCTACACCGGGAATATCTTCGAATAAGACATGACCACCTGCTAATAGGGCCACGATCATCAATTGGATAGTTGAACGTTTGCCGATGACCGCTTTTTCTAATTCTTATATCAACTGATCGATTTTTTGTTTGGATTCTTCTATTTTTTCTTCCATTTTCACATCACCTTCTCATAAAATCGCTATTTATTTCATTGTAATGGAAGGGAATACATCCTACAAGCAAAGTGATCTTATTATGTTTTTTTAAAGTACATTCGTTTTGAAATGAGAATACGATTAAATTGAGTAAAATAAAAAATAATGAGGAAGATTTGCGTATTTAAATAAATAGAAAGGGAGTTTTTTATCTTTTTAGGAGTGAACCCATTTTGATCAAACAATATGTTTAGAAATCAGGTGAGAAATGATAGATGAGATGGCAAAAACTATTATCAAAAAATGCACAGAATTTATTTTCACTAATCAATCTAATGAAAGATTTGATCTGGCGAAAAGCTGATTTAGCTGAAGAACTGAAAATCGATGTTAAAACAGTGGATCGGCATCTGAAACGTTTGGCGGAAAGCGACTGTCCCATTCAGCTGATTCTTCATAAGAAAACCGTTCAGTTAGTTTATGATCAAGGATATAGCGAACCTTATCTCTTGTTTGTTTTTCTGATCCAATCACCCCCGTTTTGTTTACTGAAAAATCTGCTATTGAATGAACCTTACGAGCAGAAGTACGATCGTTCTACGCAAGAGCGATTGAGAAAGTGGTTTGGCGAGTACCACCTTTCTTTTTCTTATAAAAAAGCACAGATCTTTGGTTCAGAAAGAAAAGTAAGATATCTGCTGTTTTGCTTTTTGAAAGATTTTCCGCATTTTTTGCAGATGATGGAGAGCAGTCCTTTTCTGAGATGTTCATCCAATTATTGAAGCAAAGAAAGGATCCGGCAGAAATCGAGATTTTAGGAGACAGTCGAACACTATTCTTTGAATTGTTTCCTGAATTGCTATTTAGAGAGGAGCAGATTTTGCCAATAAAAGAAAAAAATTATCTAGCAATTTTGCGCTTGAGCTGTAACCAGATTACTGAAAAGCGGTGGAAACGGATAGAAGAGACACAAGACTATCGGAAATTGACGATTGTGACTGAAAAGCTTGATTCGCTGTTTTGGCTGAATAGCGAATTTGAGAGCGAAAGCAAATCAAAGCTGACAAAAGTACTTTACCAAGAATGACTTCGTTACGTAATTGGTATCCATGACCGGCTGATAGAAGAAGTTCGTTATTATCAGGAAACATTAGAAAAATTTCCCAATTCCAAAGATAAACTATATCAATTTCGGCTAGCGATCCAACAAGCACTTGCACACCCCGCAGTAGAGTGGGGGATGCTTTTACTGAAAACACTCCAGGAACGAGGGTATTTAGATGTCCACCCTCCTGAAGTGAAAATCGTCTTTTTTTTTCGCTATGAACACCAAGAAGCAAGAAGACTTGCTGGGGTACTGAACAAAACGCTAAGACATCGAAAACGGATCTCTATACATGTATGTACTCGAAATAAGCCGCCTCGGTATGCAGATCTAGTGATCACCGATCATTTTTTTCCACTAGACCATAACGAAGATCAAAAAACGTATCTGTACCATCCTTCATTTGGTATCGAAAGACTTCTTACCGATATCAATTACTGGTTAGGCAAAAACCGATAAAACCTTTGGAAAAAAGATCAAAACAAGTCAGTCTGTGCTATAATAAAAAGCGATTAGTAAAGGAGGAAATCCATTGGAATTAAAGAAATTAGAAGTTCCCACATCTTCGATCACAGAAGTGAAACGATCGCCGATGGATGTATTTGCTCAAGCGCGAGACGCGGGAACTGGCGTATATATATTTAATCGTGAAAAAGTAGCTGGCGTGATGCTGACCCAAGAACAATACGAAACGCTCTTGCAAGAACTAGATGTCCTTCGTCAAACAGTGAAAGTGGAGAGGAAAGAACCAAAAGAAATAAACGAAGAACCTATTAACAAAACAGCTTCCGTCGTATCCAATGCTGAAGGGATGGAAGAGCTGGCCCAAACATTACAGCACTCGCTCATTACTGGTGTGACGATTACAGCAAAAAATCTAGATGAACGAATGGTAGCACTAGGTTTTATTACGAAAAAGACCGGATTTGGCGGAGTCGTGGATATGCTTAGCGAGTTGATGGAAACTGGGAAAATCAACTACCAGTTAAGAAGAAAACCGCAAAATCGGACAATCATAGCTGAAATCATAGGAGAGCAAAACAGTCAATCTCAATTGATGGATAAAATCATCATCAAGAAAATTTTTCTACATGAGCTATAAGAAAACCATGTTCGCACTTCTAGGCAAGCCAGGCTTTGAAGACCTTGCCAAAGAATTGAACGAACGCCTTTAAGATAAGGGTTTTTCGCTAGATTTAAAAAATCAGTGATAGAAACATGTTCGCTTATAAATAAAATTAGTGATAGTTTTAGTGATAGTGAGCTTAAAAAAGCACTCAATTTGAGTGCTTTTTTATTTGCTCTTCTATATAGTTTTCTAGTTGATTCATTGATCTTTTTTTCACTTCGGGAGAAATATGGGCATAGACTTGTGTAGTGGAAACATCTTTATGACCTAAAAAATCTTTGATATCTTCTAAAGGTATTCCTGCTTGTCTCGTTCTAGCTGAAAAAGCAAAACATAATGTTGGTGTTTTCCTTTCAGCATATCTATCAGCAAGATGTAGAGTAGGACAACCTCGTGAGCCAAAAGTCCTGTGCAAATCGAGTTACAACACACACATGATAAAGAAACTTTTGAAAAGAACTATAAAGTATACGTTGAATTGGCAAGAGATTCAGCAATGAAATATGGTATTCCATTAACATTAGACACTCCTTATAACCAACCAGGAATCAAATCGCATTTATGGGTAACACAAAATATTTGGCTAGAGTAAGAGCTGATGGGATTTATAGACCAGACGTAAATCAAGCTTATAATACTTTAGGAAATGTTGGCTATCATGTATCTTTCAATATGCGTGATTTCCCTAATAAGAAAGTATACGTCATGATGCGTGCGACAAACGATCCAGAAGGAAATACTAAGGGTGGAGCACAAGATTTTCATGACAAGCGTTGGTATTTAAATATTCCACAACGATAAAAAATCCCCCCCTCTTTGAGGGGCGGTACATAAAAATTTATTATTTAGATTCTATAAACATGTGCAACTTATCTAACAACAAAGTATATATTCTACAGAAGTAAACAAATAGCTTATATTTTAGGATGTACACAAATTGACAAGTATAATAAAACTTTGATAAAATACAAATGTTTTTTTATTTTTATATGTGATTAGTTAGAACTTACTTAAATCCTATTATAATATTTTTGTTAATGATTTTAATAAAATGATTGGAGAGAAAATGATGGATCAAAAAGCGTTTATCGAATCTATTGATTCTACAATCGATAGATTAAAAAAAGAAATTCGATTTTATAATAGAGTAATTGGTATCGGAAATATTATAAAAATAGTCTTATCAGCTAGTATCCCAATATTAATTGATCAGGCTTCCGAACACAGGTCTTTACTATTGATTGTTTCAATTGCTTCAGCAATAATTACAATTATACAAAGTGGGATGTCTGCATTTAATTATCAAGATAAAGTACAGACTTCGACAGAGTTATTAATGAAAATTGAAAAAGAAAAGTTGTTATATATAACGAAAACATCCCCATATAATAAAACAGATGAAGAAAATTTCCATTTAATCGTTACAACCCTTCAAACTGAATTAAATGATATTATCTCTGATTTTAATCAAGTTAATAACTAAAAATTTATTTAATTAGAAAGTAGTGCAGATAATACTAATTGTACAATTAAGAAAAGAGATAAGACTTTACATTCCTAAAAAAATGTAAAGTCTTATCTCTTTTCTTAATGCTATAAATTCATAATAACATTATGGACAATAAATTTAAAATTTATTCAGACTGTAGACAAACTCCTAAATTTAGAGTGTTGTTTGCAGTCTGACGACTCAAAAATGAGTCGTATAAATCAATTATAGTAATAAGTCATTGATTTCTTTAAATTCTTTATCAAGTTCTTTTTCATCATATTTTTCATATTTATCAGCTTCATGAA
>PPYF01371677.1_pt1 | contig 13928 bp, 14 predicted proteins | sample 1559871 | NCBI WGS metagenome assembly PPYF01 (sample SAMN08240021, study PRJNA423297) | Human gut metagenome, whole genome shotgun sequencing project. | reverse complement strand
AGAACGGACGCTTTTTAGCGCCGTGACGTGCTAAACGAATAGTTACCATAACATCCTCTTGTGTGAATAAAACAACCGGGCCCCATCGAGGAACGGAGCCCGGTGTCATATTAAAAGCCCGAAAATTTTACTGATTTCTGGGGAAAATGCAATCAGCAGTTGATAAGTCTGCTGTAAAAGGCCGTCGGCGGTGCAGCCAGTTTAGTACCAGCGTGTGCGCAACCACTGTAACGTACAGGTAGTACGTGAGGATGGCGAGCACACCCCGGCGCTAAAATGGCAAACAAGATAGCCTTATGCCCTTGTTTTTAACGACCCGGGAAGCCTGGCGGCATCATCCCTTTCATCCCGCGCATCATCTTCATCATGCCGCCTTTCGACTTCATCTTCTTCATCATGCGCTGCATGTCGTCGAACTGCTTGAGCAGACGGTTCACATCCTGCACCTGCATGCCGCAGCCGGCGGCGATACGGCGCTTACGCGAACCTTTGATGATTTCCGGCTTAGCGCGCTCTTTCAGGGTCATCGAGTTGATGATCGCTTCCATACGCACCAGCACTTTGTCGTCCATCTGCGCTTTCACGTTGTCCGGGATCTGCCCCATGCCCGGCAGCTTGCCCATCAGGCTGGCCATGCCGCCCATGTTTTTCATCTGGCGCAGCTGCTCAAGGAAGTCGGTGAGGTCGAAACCGTCGCCTTTCTTCAGCTTGGAGGCCAGCTTCTCGGCCTGCGCGCGGTCAACCTTGCTCTCGATATCTTCGATCAGCGACAGCACGTCGCCCATGCCGAGGATACGGGAAGCGACGCGGTCCGGATGGAACGGCTCCAGCGCTTCGGTTTTCTCGCCGACGCCGAGGAATTTAATCGGCTTGCCGGTAATATGGCGAATCGACAGTTGATTTCGTCCATCATCGCTTCGTCAACGTGCAGACGACCGGCGGTATCCACCAGCAGCACGTCGTAGAATTTGAGTTTCGCTTCTTTCAGCGCCGCGTTGACGATATCAACCGGCTTCTGCCCGACATCAGACGGGAAGAAATCGACGCCGACCTGCTCGGCCAGGGTTTCCAGCTGTTTGATCGCCGCCGGGCGGTAAACGTCCGCGGAAACGACCAGCACTTTCTTCTTGTGCTTCTCGCGCAGGAATTTCCCCAGCTTACCGACGCTGGTGGTTTTACCAGCACCTTGCAGGCCAGCCATCAGCACCACGGCCGGCGGCTGCGCGGCCAGGTCGAGCGTCTGGTTCTCTTCGCCCATCGCCGCCACCAGCTCGTTGCGGACGATTTTGACGAACTTACGCGACAAACGATCGGTTAAATTATCAAACATTGTCTCTCGCCTGAGGTGGAAACGGTCGGTCGCCGCAGCGACACACAAAACGAATGTGGCGGAGTATAACACGACATCAATCTGAATGTGCTGCAACGGTTGGAGCAGAGGCCTGCTAACGTTATACTGCTTCTCTTTCTTATTTAGCCAACAGCCGACACCTATGCCTGTTTTTGCTCTACTCGCCCTTGTCGCCTACTCCGTCAGCCTCGCGCTGATTATCCCCGGCTTGCTGCAAAAAAACAGCAGCTGGCGGCGAATGGCGATTTTATCTGCGACTATCGCCTTAATCTGCCATGCTTTTGCGCTGGAAGCACGGATATTCCCCGGCGGCGAGAGCGGGCAAAATCTCAGCTTACTGAACGTCGGGTCGCTGGTCAGCCTGATGATCTGTACGGTGATGACTATCGTGGCCTCGCGCAATCGCGGCTGGCTGCTGCTGCCTATCGTCTATGCCTTCGCGCTGATCAACCTGGCCTTCGCCACATTCGTGCCTAACGAATATATCACCCACCTGGAAACCACCCCGGGGATGCTGGTGCATATCGGCCTGTCGCTCTTCTCGTACGCCACGTTGATCATCGCCGCGCTGTATGCGCTGCAGCTGGCGTGGATCGACTACCAGCTAAAGAATAAAAAGCTGGCCTTCAGCAGCGAAATGCCGCCGCTGATGAGCATTGAGCGCAAAATGTTCCACATCACCCAGGTCGGCGTGGTGCTGCTGACCCTGACGCTGTGCAGCGGCCTGTTCTACATGCACAATCTGTTCAGCAGCGAAAATATCGATAAAGCGGTGCTGTCGATTATTGCGTGGTTCGTCTATATCGTCCTGCTGTGGGGGCACTATCATGAAGGGTGGCGCGGACGTCGTGTGGTCTGGTTCAGCGTCGCTGGCGCCGGTCTGCTGACGCTGGCCTATTTTGGTAGCCGCGTGCTGCAGCAGTTCGTGAGCTAAGTCTTTTAAGGAATCCTACGTGGAACATATCTCCACCACCACGCTGATCATAACGCTGATCGTCATGGTGATTATCTCTGCCTATTTCTCCGGTTCCGAAACCGGCATGATGACGCTGAACCGCTACCGGTTGCGCCACATGGCGAAACAAGGCAACCGCCCCGCCAAGCGCGTGGAGAAGCTGCTGCGCAAGCCGGACCGCCTGATTAGCCTTGTGCTGATCGGCAATAACCTTGTCAACATTCTCGCCTCGGCGCTGGGCACCATCGTCGGCATGCGCCTGTACGGCGACGCCGGCGTCGCGATCGCCACCGGCGTACTTACCTTTGTGGTGCTGGTATTTGCCGAAGTGCTGCCGAAGACCATCGCCGCCCTCTATCCGGAAAAGGTCGCCTACCCCAGCAGCTTCCTGTTGGCGCCCCTGCAGGTGCTGATGATGCCGCTGGTGTGGCTGCTGAATACCATCACCCGCATACTGATGCGCATGATGGGCATCCGCACCGATACCGTCATCAGCAGCGCCCTGAGCAAAGATGAACTGCGCACGATTGTGAATGAATCCCGTTCACAAATCTCACGACGCAATCAGGATATGCTGCTGTCGGTGCTGGACCTGGAGAAGGTCAGCGTTAACGACATCATGGTGCCGCGCAATGAGATTGTCGGCATCGACATCAATGATGACTGGAAATCTATCGTCCGCCAGCTGACCCACTCCCCGCATGGCCGCATCGTGCTCTACCGCGATTCGCTGGACGATGCCATCAGCATGCTGCGCGTTCGTGAAGCCTACCGTCTGATGACGGAGAAGAAAGAGTTCACAAAAGAGATCATGCTGCGGGCGGCAGATGAGATCTACTTTGTGCCGGAAGGCACGCCGCTCAGCACCCAGCTGGTGAAATTTCAGCGCAATAAAAAGAAAGTCGGTCTGGTGGTCGATGAATACGGCGATATTCAGGGGCTGGTCACCGTCGAAGATATTCTTGAAGAGATTGTCGGCGACTTCACCACCTCCATGTCACCCACCCTGGCGGAGGAAGTGACCCCGCTTAACGACGGCACGGTGATTATCGACGGCAGCGCCAACGTTCGCGATATCAACAAAGCGTTTAACTGGCACCTGCCGGAAGATGAAGCGCGCACCGTCAACGGTATTATCCTCGAAGCGCTGGAAGAGATCCCGGTCCCAGGCACCCGCGTGCGCATTGAGCAGTACGATATAGATATCCTCGACGTGCAGGACAACATGATCAAACAGGTGAAAGTGATGCCGGTGAAATCATTACGCGAGAGCGTCGCGGAGTAGCGCGAGCGAAGGAATTAACATCACGGTGGGCTGCGGCCCGCCGTTTTTTTATCTCGCGCCGGGAGCGATGACACAAAAAACGGCCGCCCGCAGGCAGCCGTTGAGCAAGGCAGCAAGCGTTATTTCGCTTTCGCTACCGTCACCATCGCGGCGCGAATAGTACGGCCGTTCAGGGTATAACCTTTCTGCATCACGGCCAGCACGTTGCCCGCCGCCACATCTTCAGACTCGACCATCGCAATGGCCTGGTGGACGTTCGGATCCAGCGGAACGTTGGTGTCGGCGATCACTTCCACGCCGAACTTACGCACTACGTCCAGCATAGATTTCAGGGTCAGTTCGATCCCCTCCACCATCGGCGCCAGCTCCGGGTTAGCCTTGTCAGCCACTTCCAGCGCGCGGTCCAGGCTGTCGATCACCGGCAGCAGTTCATTGACGAGTTCTTTACTACTCATGAATTTCTCCGCGTTTTTTTCGCATTCATCTCGCTAACTTCGCTTATTATGGGGATCAGTTTCCGGGTTTCAAGGGAAGCGGACAGATTGTCACTATTTCATTTAACGCAAGGACATCCAGATCATGAAGAACCATTTCAAGTGTATCGGCATTGTGGGACATCCTCGTCACCCCACCGCCCTGACCACACATGAAATGCTCTGGCGCTGGCTGTGCAGCAAAGGGTATGAAGTGCTGGTTGAACAGCAGATCGCCCATGAACTTCAGCTCAGCAACGTGAAAACCGGCACGCTGGCGGAGATTGGCCAACAGGCCGATCTCGCGGTGGTGGTGGGCGGCGACGGCAATATGCTCGGCGCGGCGCGGACCCTGGCCCGTTACGACATTAACGTCATCGGCATTAACCGCGGCAACCTCGGCTTTCTCACCGACCTTGACCCGGACAACGCCCTGCAGCAGCTCGCCGACGTGCTGGAAGGCCACTACATCGCCGAGAAACGCTTTCTGCTGGAGGCCCAGGTGTGTCAGCAGGATTGCCAGAAACGTATCAGCACCGCCATCAACGAAGTGGTGCTGCACCCCGGCAAAGTGGCGCATATGATTGAGTTCGAAGTCTATATCGACGAAGTCTTTGCGTTCTCTCAGCGATCCGATGGCCTGATTATCTCCACTCCGACCGGCTCCACCGCCTATTCGCTGTCGGCCGGCGGTCCAATCCTTACGCCGTCGCTGGACGCCATCACCCTGGTGCCGATGTTCCCGCACACCCTTTCAGCGCGACCGCTGGTGATCAACGGCGACAGCACCATCCGCCTGCGCTTCTCTCACCGCTGCAGCGATCTGGAGATCAGCTGCGACAGCCAGATTGCCCTGCCGATCCAGGATGGCGAAGATGTCCTCATTCGCCGCTGTGATTATCACCTCAATCTGATTCACCCTAAAGATTACAGCTATTTCAATACATTAAGCACCAAGCTCGGCTGGTCGAAAAAATTGTTCTGATTTTCACGGCTGCCTCTTTACTGGATAAAAAACCAGTCTATACTGTACGAAAACACAGTATTGGTTTTTCATACAGGAAGGCAGCTATGTTGGCGCAACTCACCATCAGTAATTTTGCTATCGTTCGTGAACTGGAAATTGATTTCCACAGCGGCATGACCGCCATCACCGGGGAAACCGGCGCCGGGAAATCCATTGCCATCGACGCGCTGGGGCTGTGCCTCGGCGGCAGAGCGGAAGCCGACATGGTGCGTCGCGGCGCCACCCGTGCCGACCTGTGCGCGCGCTTCGCGCTGAAAGATACCCCTGCCGCCCAGCGCTGGCTGGAAGAGAATCAGCTGGAGAGCGGGCGTGAGTGTTTACTTCGCCGGGTGATCAGCGCCGACGGCCGCTCGCGCGGCTTCATCAACGGCACCGCCGTCCCGCTCTCGCAGCTGCGCGAGCTGGGCCAGCTGCTGATCCAGATCCACGGCCAGCATGCCCACCAGCTGCTGACCAAACCCGAACACCAAAAAACGCTGCTCGACGGCTATACCGGTGAGTATGCGCTTACTCAGCGTATGGCCGAGCACTATCGCCAGTGGCACCAGAGCTGCCGCGAGTTGGCCCAGCATCAGCAGCAGAGCCAGGAGCGCGCCGCCCGCGCCGATCTGCTGCAGTATCAGCTTAAAGAGCTGAACGAATTTAACCCGCTGCCGGGAGAATTCGAGCAGATTGACGAAGAGTACAAGCGCCTGGCCAACAGCGGCCAGCTGCTCAGCACCTGCCAGCACGCCCTTACGGTACTGGCGGACGGCGAAGAGGCCAATCTGCAGAGCCAGCTTTATACCGCGAAGCAGCTGGTCAGCGAGCTGGTGGGCATGGACAGCAAGCTTTCCGGCGTCCTGGATATGCTGGAAGAGGCGGCCATTCAGCTCAGCGAGGCCAGCGACGAGTTGCGCCACTACCATGACCGTCTGGATCTCGATCCGAACCGTCTGTTTGAACTTGAGCAACGGATTTCCCGACAAATCGCGCTGGCGCGTAAACATCAGGTGATGCCGGAAGAGCTGCCGGCGGTTTATCAGGCGATGCTGGAAGAGCAGCGCCTGCTGGACGACAGCGCCGGCTCGCTGGAATCCCTCAGCCAGCAGGTGGTCGAACATCATCAGCTGGCGCTGGAGACCGCACGCCAGCTGCATGCCCTGCGCCAGGCCAGCGCCGACGAGCTGACCCAGCTTATCACCGAAAGTATGCACTCACTTTCGATGCCGCACGGGGTCTTCGCGATTGAGGTCGCGTTCGATGAACGCCATCTCACCGCCGACGGCGCCGACCATATTGAGTTCCGCGTCACCACTAACCCCGGTCAGCCGCTGCAGCCAATCGCCAAAGTGGCCTCCGGCGGCGAACTGTCGCGCATTGCGCTGGCGATTCAAGTGATCACCGCGCGTAAAATGGAAACCCCGGCGCTCATCTTCGACGAAGTGGACGTCGGCATCAGCGGCCCGACCGCCGCCGTGGTCGGCAAGCTGCTGCGCCAGCTGGGCGAGTCCACGCAGGTGATGTGCGTGACCCACCTGCCGCAGGTCGCAGGCTGCGGCCACCATCATTTCTTTGTCTGCAAAGAGACCGATGGCGAGATGACCGAAACCCATATGCAGCCGCTGGATAAACGTGCTCGCTTGCAGGAGCTGGCCCGTCTGCTGGGCGGCAGCGAAGTCACGCGCAACACCCTGGATGTTGACCGCAGGCTGTTCCACTCTGGAACGAGTGGTTTACCGTCCTGACATCAACCAGGGTAACTATCTGGCACCAAACGATGTAGCAAAAATTCGTGTCGGTATGACGCAACAGCAGGTAGCTTATGCTCTGGGGACGCCAATGATGACGGATCCGTTCGGCACCAATACCTGGTTCTATGTCTTCCGTCAGGAGCCGGGCCACCAGAAAGTGACTCAGCAGACCCTAACCCTGACCTTCAACAGCGGCGGTGTGTTGACTAACATTGATAACAAGCCTGCGCTGACCAGTCAGTAAGGCCCGGAAAAGCAAAAAGCGCTCGATGAGCGCTTTTTTTATGGCTGATAGTCGGTCTGCTGCAGGTTACTTTGCGGCGCTTTTCTCTGCCCGCTGGCGACGCAGCTCTTTCGGGTCTGCGATCAGCGGACGATAGATTTCCACCCGGTCGCCGTCGTGAACTTCGTCATGCAACTTTACCGGACGACTGGGCCATCCACCAGGCTCATCAAAATGCTCTGGTTGCTGGTCAGTGTATTGCGTGTGGTGAAGGTCTTACTGATGCCGGCTTTGGACACATCAACCGCCGCCGTCATTTGCGTCGGCCCCAATTCCAGCACGCGGCTACCGGTGCAGCCTGGCAGAAAATCAGGATAGGACTTCACATCGTTTACCAGTTGATACATCTGTTCCGCGCTGAAAGGCACCAGCGCAGTACGGCTAATCTGAGGCATAGCAGGTTCCACATTTAAACACAGTGCAAATAATATCATTTATCTGCTGCTAAAAAAAACGCTGTGCCGCAACTCGTGCTAAGATGCGCAGTACACCTCGCAGGATGCGATCGAGGTAACTGTGTATAAGACGATGACTTCAGGACATTATGACTAAGAAAAAAGCCCACAAACCTGGATCAGCCACCATTGCGGTGAATAAACGCGCCCGTCACGAATACTTTATCGAAGATGAATACGAGGCTGGTCTCGCCCTGCAGGGCTGGGAGGTCAAATCCCTGCGTGCAGGTAAAGCCAACATCGGCGATAGCTATGTCATCCTGAAGGATGGCGAGGCCTTCCTGTTCGGCGCCAACTTTACGCCCATGGCCGTGGCTTCCACCCACTATGTCTGCGACCCGACGCGCACCCGTAAGCTGCTGCTCAACCAGCGTGAGCTGGACACGCTGTACGGCCGCATTAACCGCGAAGGTTACACCGTCGTCGCCCTGTCGCTGTACTGGAAGAACGCCTGGTGCAAAGTGAAAATCGGCGTCGCCAAAGGTAAGAAACAGCACGACAAGCGTACCGACCTGAAAGATCGTGAATGGGCGCTGGATAAGGCGCGTATTATGAAGCACGCCGGACGTTAATCTCCCCTCCCCGAGGGCCAGCTCTCGCTGGCCCTTACGCTATATCCTTGTTGATGCTGCTTTTTCGTCCACCCTGCTGGCGAAACCCAAGGTGCATGCCGAGGGGCGGTTGGCCTCGTAAAAAGCCGCAAAAAAATAGTCGCAAACGACGAAAACTACGCTTTAGCAGCTTAATAACCTGCTAAGAGCCCTCTCTCCCTAGCTTCCGCTCTTAAGACGGGGATCAAAGAGAGGTCAAACCCAAAAGAGATCGCGTGGAAACCTTGCCTGGGGTTGAAGCGTTAAAACTAATCAGGCTAGTTTGGTAGTGGCGTGTCTGTCCGCAGGTGCCAGGCGAATGTAAAGACTGACTAAGCATGTAGTGCCAAGGATGTAGGAATTTCGGACGCGGGTTCAACTCCCGCCAGCTCCACCAAAATCCTTTATTGATGGTCACCAGAGCCTGATATGAAGTCCTGAAAGCCCGCACGGCGTAAGCCCTGCGGGCTTTTTTGTATCTACACTTCCCCTCTCAGGCATAACCGCCCCCCCCACAACTTCCACCGCCTTATTGCAAATTCACGCTATTAACCACTTAATTTATATCAGAATTGACGTGACAGACCTCACATTCCACTGCTCTCTCGCCGTAATAAATTGACACAAATCAAAGATGCATTTTGTTTATACCTTCATTGCTGGACGCATCATCCCTCGCCATGTAAATCTTATTGATATTCATTCTTATTATCATTCAATAATTATCCATAGGGTTAACGATGCAGCACACCATTACCCGAGGGTCGTTGGTACTCTCCGCCATGCCGTTGTTTGTCGTAGGTGCCGTTTCAGCCGCCACGGCTGACACTGCGCAGAATAATGCGAACAAAGAAGAGACGCTTGTCGTCACGGCGAATCGTTCGGAAAGCAGCCTTTGGGAGAGTCCGGCAACCATCCAGGTTATCGACAGGCAGACGCTAAAAAACTCCACCAACAGTTCTATCGCCGATGATTTACAGGACATTCCCGGAGTTGAGATTACCGATAACGCCCTTGCTGGTCGCAAACAGATCCGCATCCGCGGTGAGGCATCTTCTCGCGTCTTGATCCTGATTGATGGACAAGAGGTGACCTATCAGCGCGCGGGGCAAAACTATGGCGGCGGCCTGCTGATTGACGAATCGTCACTCGAGCGAATCGAAGTGGTGAAAGGCCCCTACTCGGTGCTGTACGGTTCACAGGCCATTGGCGGTGTCGTCAACTTTATCACCAAAAAAGGCGGTGATAAGCCGCTCGGCGGCACGGTAAAAGCGGTCTACAACTCAGCTAACATGGGTTGGGAAGAGTCAGCTGCGGCATGGGGCAGCATCGGCCAGTTCGATTACCGTATTAATGGCAGCTATTCCGATCAAGGCGATCGCGATACCCCGGACGGCCGTCTGCCCAATACGCACAACCGTAATAACAGTCAGGGCCTCTGGTTAGGTTATAACCTCGGTAAGCACCATTTTGGCCTGTCGCTCGACAGATACCGCCTAGCAACACAGACCTATTTTGATGATCCGGACGGTGAGTACGATGCCTTTAGCGTCAAGATCCCTAAACTGGAGCGCGAAAAAATCGGGCTGTTCTACGACATGGACGTGGACGGCGACTATCTGAAGAAAATTCACCTCGATGCCTACGAGCAGACAATCGACCGTACCTTCGAGAACGAGGTGGCGACCACTCAGGTTGTTCCGGTTCCCCTGGCCAAAGCCCTAACTATCCGCAACCAGACGTCCACCAAAGATAAGCAGTACACGCAGGGGGTGACATTACAAAGTAATTTCTCCCTTCCGGCGAATAATGACCTGGTGGTCGGTGCGCAATATCAGCGCGATCGGGTATCCCAAACTTCGAACGGCTACACGGACCAAAAGGCCATCACCGGCAATGCGATGTTTGCCAAAGAAACCCGCACCACCTCGTATAACGAGTCCGAGCAAAGCAATACCTCCCTGTTCGCCCAGAACGACTGGCGCTTTGCCGATAGCTGGGCGTGGACGCTAGGGGCACGCCAGTACTGGTTATCGTCAAAACTCACCCGCGGCGATGCACAGTCGACCGTCAATGGCGTTAGCAGTGACACCTCTTTGGCTGAGCAATCCGCGCATGACAATGAATTCGTCACCGCCACCAGCCTGCGCTACTCCGGCTTCGATAATATTGAGCTACGCGCGGCGTTTGCTCAGGGCTACGTCTTCCCAACGCTCAGCCAACTGTTTATGCAAACCACCGCCGGCGGTGGCGTCACTTACGGCAATCCGGATCTGAAAGCCGAACGCTCTAACAACTACGAGTTAGGCGCCCGCTACAACGGCAATCTGTGGATGGTGGATGGCGCGGTTTACTATTCAGAGGCGAAAGATTATATCGCCAACGTCTCCTGCTCGGGCCAGGCCCTGTGTAACGGTAATACCGCCACCTCTCGCGGCAGTTATTACTACTACGACAACATCGACCGGGCCAAAACCTGGGGGATGGAGCTCAGCGCGGAATACAACGGTTGGGCAGTGTCCCCGTACGTTAGCGGCAACCTGATTCGCCGCCAGTACGAAGGGCCGACGTTGAAAACCACCAATACCGGCGAACCAACCGTTAACGGCCGGGTCGGGCTGAAGCACACGCTGATGCTTAACGCCGCCAACGTCACCTCCGACGTCTATATCCGCGCGGCCTCCAGCGCCAAAGACGATACCGGCACCAAAGAAACCCGTACACCGGGCTGGGCAACGCTGAACCTGGCGGTCAACACCGAATTTGGTGCCAACGACCAGTATCAGGTCAACCTGGCCCTGAACAACCTGACCGACAAACGCTATCGCACGGCGCATGAATCCATTCCTGCGGCGGGGATTAATGCCGCCGTTGGCTTTGCCTGGAACTTCTAATAATGAAAAAGATTGCCATAGGACTCTTGGCGTTGGCCTGCGCGTTCAGCGCGCAGGCAGCGGAACGCATCGTGGTGGCCGGTGGTTCTCTCACCGAACTGATTTACGCCATCGGCGCGGGTAACCGGGTCGTCGGGGTGGATGAAACCACCTCATACCCACCGCAAACCCAAGCATTGCCGCATATCGGCTACTGGAAGCAGCTCAGCAGCGAGGGCATTTTATCGCTGCGTCCGGACAGTTTTATCACCTGGCAGGACGCCGGCCCACAGTTGGTTTTCGATCAGCTTCGCGCCCAGAAGGTCAATGTCGTGACTCTGCCGCGCGTGCCAGCAACCGTTGAGCAGATGTATGCCAACATTCACGCATTGGCCAAAAACCTCAACGCCGAGCCGCAAGGCGATGCGCTGGTTAATACGCTGCGCCAGCGTCTGGACGCTGTTGCCCAGAGCAGCGCCAGTAAACCAGCCCCAATCAAAGCGATGTTTATCTTAAGCGCCGGCGGCAGCGCGCCGCAGGTGGCCGGAAAAGGCAGCGTCGCCGATGCCATTATGACGCTGGCTGGGGCACAGAATGTTGCCCAGCACCCGCAGTATCGCAGCTTCAGCGCGGAAGCCCTCATTGCCGCGGATCCAGAGGTGATCATCGTCACCTCGCAAATGGTCGATGGCGATATCAACCGCCTCAGCATGATAGCCGGGATCACCCGCACCGCCGCATGGAAAAACCAACGCATCGTCATGCTCGATCAAGCCCTGATCCTGGGAATGGGGCCACGCGTCGCCGATGCCGTTGAAACGCTGCACCGCCAGTTCTGGCCAAACTAAAGGATACCGATAGACCCGTTATGCACACTACGACAAACGAACTGGACTTAACCCCTCACTTTGCGCTGGAGGGCAGCCAGCCCTTCAAAGACCGTCGGGCCACCATGCCCTGGCGCGGCGCGATCCCCATCGCCAAAGATAAGCTGGCGCAAACCTGGCTGAATGTCCTAAGCCAGGCGACGCCTGCGCGTAAACGCCTGCTCTATTTGCACATTCCGTTTTGCGCCACCCACTGTACTTTCTGCGGTTTTTACCAGAACCGCTATGAGGAAGATAGCTGCACGCGCTATACCGACGCGCTGCTGCGCGAAATTGAAATGGAAGCCGACAGCGTACTGCACCAATCGGCGCCGATTCACGCGGTCTACTTCGGTGGCGGTACGCCATCAGCGCTCTCTGCCCGCGATCTGGCGCGCATTATTACCGCGCTGCGCGAACGCCTGCCGCTCGCGCCAGACTGTGAAATCACCATAGAAGGCCGGGTACTGAACTTCGACGACGCGCGTATTGATGCCTGTCTCGATGCCGGTGCCAATCGCTTCTCCATTGGTATTCAGTCGTTTAACAGCAAAATCCGCAAGAAGATGGCCCGCACCTCTGATGGCCCTACGGCGATTGCATTTATGGAAGGTCTGGTGCGTCGCGACAGGGCTGCGGTGGTCTGCGATCTGCTGTTTGGCTTGCCAGGACAGGATGCCAAACTGTGGGGCGAGGATCTGGCGATCGCCCGGGAGATCGGGCTAGACGGTGTGGATCTTTACGCCCTCAATCTGCTGCCCAACACGCCGCTGGGCAAAGCGGTGGAAAACGGCCGAACCACGGTGCCTCAGCCCGCTGAGCGTCGGGATCTCTATCTGCAAGGCTGCGATTTTATGGATCGGGCCGGCTGGCGCTGCATCAGCAACAGCCACTGGGCGCGCACCACTCGCGAACGTAACCTCTACAATTTACTGATTAAACAAGGCGCCGATTGTCTGGCGCTGGGTTCCGGCGCTGGCGGCTCAGTCAACGGCTATTCATGGATGGTGGAACGCAACCTTGAGAACTGGCATCAATCGATTGCCGCCGGACAAAAACCGCTAATGATGATGATGCGTACCGCCGATCGCGGCTTCCAGTGGCGCCACACCCTGCAGGCCGGCGTTGAAACCGCCCGCGTGCCGCTGGATGCGCTGACACCGCATGCGGCCAAACTCGCCCCGCTGCTGACGCAGTGGCACCACGCCGGATTAACGCAGGATGACTCAACCTGCCTGCGGTTGACCAACGAAGGCCGTTTCTGGGCCAGCAACATTTTACAGTCTCTTGATGAACTGATTCAGGAACTTAACGCGCCGCGCATTGCGGTAGAAACCCCATAACAGGAGCTAATGATGAGCAACGTCTCTTTACAGGATTATTTGAAAACCGAGCCAGACGGCACCCTGGAAGCTATCGCGGGACAATACAACACCACGCTGCTGGAAGTTGTGAAACACCTGCCGTCACACACGCTGGTTGCCGGTGATAAATTTGATACCGTCTGGGACACGGTCTGCGAATGGGGAAAAGTCACCACGCTGGTGCATTCCGCCGACGTGATCCTGGAATTCACCGGCGAACTGCCGTCCGGGTTCCATCGCCATGGCTACTTTAACCTGCGTGGCAAAAAGGGCATGACGGGCCACATTAAAGCCGAAAACTGCACGCATATCGCGCTGGTCGAACGCAAATTTATGGCGATGGACACCGCCTCGATTCTGTTCTTTAACGCTGCGGGCAATGCGATGTTTAAAATCTTCCTTGGCCGCGATGACCACCGTCAGCTGCTGGCAGAGCAGGTTGATGCCTTCCGCACGCTGGCCGCCGTATTGAAAGGGGATGCCTGATGAACCCATGGCTGATTTTTGGCGCGGGTGGTAAAGGCGTGGGCGCGCTAACCGTTGAGCTAGCGCTGGCAGAAAAGCGCCCAGTGGTCGCCGTGGTGCGTAACCCTGAAGCCGCTGCACGCCTGAAAGCCAAAGGCATCAACGTGTTGATCGGCGATGCCTGCGATGCGGCATGCGTCGCGCAGGC
>PPYF01130221.1_pt1 | contig 13931 bp, 10 predicted proteins | sample 1559871 | NCBI WGS metagenome assembly PPYF01 (sample SAMN08240021, study PRJNA423297) | Human gut metagenome, whole genome shotgun sequencing project. | reverse complement strand
TGCGAGGGGCTTTTGCCCCCGAAGCACGATGCGGGTACCGCAACCCGACATTATCGAGCATTTTGGCAACGCAGATGCCCTGCCGCAGCTGCCGGAGCGGTGCTTAAGCCGTAAGGCGGGAATTGTGCGGTGTTGCCTTAGGACCCCGAGGGAGAAGAACGGTACTTTGGCACTCCGGCCACCGTTGCCAGTCCATTATATCCCACTGCCTTTTACAATGTAATGTGCGGTACCTTTGGTCAGTGCTGTAACTCCTAACTCCTCCCCCTTACCTCCTAACTTAATGTTTTTGGCCGCCCGCATGGTTTGTGCAGTAAATCGAACGCCGGAGCAAAACAACCGTTCCGCCGCTGGATTTATTGCTCAAAGCATGGGGCTGCCTGAACCGCATATTCCCACCAGGTATCAAAAATTATATCAGAAGGAGAATTACTATGGCACTGGAATTTGCATCCCGTAAGGCAACTTTCCCCAACTACCGCAAGTTTGAAACAACTTTTGCCGGCCGCCCGTTTGTGGTGGAAACCGGCAAGCTCTGCGGCCTTGCCAATGGCAGCGCAATGATCCGCTATGGCGAAACCTGCGTGCTGTGCAATGTTACCATGAGCGAAAAGCCGCGTGAAGGGGTGGATTTCTTCCCCCTGAGCGTGGAATTTGAAGAAAAGCTGTACGCCGCCGGCCGCATTCCCGGCTCCTTTATGCGCCGCGAAGGCCGCCCCGGTGAACACGCCATCCTGTCCTCCCGCGTGGTTGACCGCCCCATCCGCCCGCTGTTCCCCAAGGATATGCGCAACGATGTCTGCGTGACCATGACTGTGATGAGCCTTGACCCGGACTGCTCCCCTGAGATTGCCGGTATGAACGGCGCGTCTCTCGCCATTGCCATGTCGGATATCCCCTGGAATGGCCCCATCGGCGGCGTGGCAGTCGGCTATGTGGACGGCGAGATCGTGCTGAACCCCACCAAGGAGCAGCGCGAGCGCTCTGACCTGGCCCTGACCCTGGCTGCCAGCATGGAAAAGATCGTCATGATTGAAGCCGGCGCCAACGAAGTGACCGAAGAGGTCATGATGGACGCCATCAAGGCTGGCCATGAGGAAATCAAAAAGCTGCTCACCTTTATGAACGGCATTGTTGCAGAGATCGGCAAGCCGAAGAAGAGCTTTACCCCGGTGGAACTGGACCACGCTCTGTTGGCGGATGTGTACGCCAAGCACCTGGAAGATGTCAAGGCTGCCATGAACACCGACGACAAAAACGTCCGCGATGCCGCCATGCTGCCCATCATGGATGCTATTGCCGAGGAACACCCCGAACTGAGCGCCGCCGACCTGGATCTGATCAGCTATAAGCTGCAGAAGAAGGTTGTGCGCACCTGGCTGCTGGAAGAAGGCAAGCGTGTTGACGGCCGCGGCATCAATGAGATCCGCCCGCTGGCCGCCGAAGTCGGTGTGCTGCCCCGTGTGCACGGCTCCGGCCTGTTCACCCGCGGCCAGACCCAGGCCCTGACCATCTGCACCTTGGGCTCCACCAAAGATGCCCAGATGATGGACGACCTGTCCGACACCCCGCTCAAGCGCTACATCCATCACTATAACATGCCGCCGTACTCCACCGGCGAAGCCCGCGCACCCCGCAGCCCCGGCCGCCGCGAGATCGGCCACGGCAACCTGGCGGAGCGTGCCCTGATTCCCGTGCTGCCCAGCATGGAAGAGTTCCCGTACACCATCCGTACCGTTTCTGAAATCATGAGCTCCAACGGCTCCACCTCTCAGGCTTCTATTTGCGCTTCCACCCTGGCCCTGATGGATGCTGGTGTGCCCATCAAGGCACCGGTTGCCGGTATCTCCTGCGGCCTGATCACCGATGGCGACCCGCTGCACGGCGGCCGCTGGATGACCATGCTGGATATCCAGGGCGTGGAGGACTTCCACGGCGATATGGACTTTAAGGTTGGCGGCACCCGCCGCGGTATTACCGCTATCCAGATGGATATTAAGGTGGACGGCCTGACCTATGATATTGTGGCCGAAGCACTGGAAAAGTGCCGCAAGGGCCGCCTGTTCATCCTGGACGAGATCATCAAGCCCTGCATTGCCGAGCCGCGCGCAGAGCTTTCCAAGTATGCACCCAAGATGTTCAGCATGCAAATCCCCGTTGACAAGATCAAGGACGTCATCGGTAAGGGCGGCAAGGTCATTCAGGAAATGTGCGCCAACTTCAACTGCAAGATCGACATTGAGGAGGACGGCCACGTCTTTATCTCCGCTGTGGATCAGGACGACGCCAAGCGCGCGATTTCCACCATCAAGACCATTGTGGAAGATCCCGAAGTGGGCGCTATCTACAAGGGCCGCGTGACCCGCCTGATGAACTTTGGCGCATTTGTTGAGATTGCCCCGGGCAAGGAAGGTCTGGTTCACATCTCCAAGCTGGACGACCACCGTGTAGAGCATGTGGAAGATGTTGTTGCCGTGGGCGATCCCATCATCGTTATGGTAACCGACATCGACCAGCAGGGTCGCATCAACCTGTCCCGCAAGGATGCCCTGGCCGCCATCGCCAAAAAGCGCGCGGAACAGCAGCAGTAAAGTTACGGGAGTTTTGTTCCTTCTTTGAAAAGAAGGGAACCGAAGAAACTTTAATAGAATAAAAACAGGCAGTGCCGCTCCCGGAAAGGGGAGAAGGACACTGCCTGTTTTGGTATTGGGTAAAAAAGAAAGTGGGTACTTGAGCAGAAAAAACAGCGCAGAATCTTTCGCTTCTGCGCTGTTTTTCTATGGAGCGGGTGAAGGGAGTCGAACCCTCGTCCCCAGCTTGGAAGGCTGATGTACTAGCCGTTGTACGACACCCGCATCGAATACTTAATTATTTTACCGCACGGATGCCGGTTTGTCAATAGCGGATTGCCGGTTTTCAGCTGCTCCGGCCTGATCCGGCGTGTTTTCACTCAGCGTTTTTACCGCCGAGCAAAAGAACCAGGAATTTCCTCAAAACTCTTTGCGCTGATAAATTTGTACGCTCAAGGCCCAGCTGCCAAGGTAGAGCAGCAGCACGGCCGCGCAGGGCAGCAACAAAAGCACCGGCTGCGCGGTGAGGGCATTGCCCAAAGCGTCCAGCTGGGAAATGACGGAAGAACGCTGCAGATAGGGCAGATGCTCCATGGCAAAAATTATGAGGAAAACACCAAAGAATGCGACCAGGTACACCCAGGTGCGGGCACGCACCGCGCCGAATTTGTAGGAAAACGGCATGTTGACGGCAAACAGCAGCAGGGAAAACGCGGCAATGAGCAGAATCGAGAATGCCGCTTCCAACACATCTGTGTATTGGCCGGTAAGGAAAATCCCCACCGCGGCGCAAACGCTGCCAAACAGGGTGAACAGCAGCCCCAGCAGGTACTTGCAGCCAACAACCTGCCCCGGTGTGACCGGCAGGGTGCGGGCATAGGTATCCCAGTGGGCGTAATCATCAAAATTCATGGTGCTGGATGCGTAAACGCCGCACACGGCAACCAGCGCATAGCACAGGTAATTCATATGCAGGCAGACCGCCATGCCAAGATAAAGCACAACCATAATAAGGAAATTTTTCTTGTAGCTGTTCACCAAAATGGCCCAGTCTTTGCACAAAAGACCTTTCATTGTTATCCCTCCTTGCTGGTCAGACGCATGATGTCATCAATGCTGGCGGCATCGCATACCACACCGGGCAATGCGCGCAGGACGCTGACCCGCGGGTGTACCAGGCTTTCGCAGCCGGCGGCGGTGCGGCAGGTGGCGGCGATCCACTCCGGCGGCAGGCGGTCAAGGTCCTGCTGGCTGCACCGCAGAATGCCGTATTCTTCCATCAGGTCATCCTTGTTTTTGGCAAACAGCAGCTGCCCGTGGTGCAGGTAGGCAATGGTATCGGCGATCTGTTCCAGGTCGGTGGTAATGTGGCTGCTCAACAGCACGCTGTGGCGCTCATCCTGGATAAAATCAAGCAGGATATCCAAAATCTCGCTGCGGGCGGCGGGGTCCAGCCCGGAGGTGGCTTCGTCCAGCACCAGCAGCTCCGGCCGGTGGGCCAAAGCGCTGGCAAGGTTCAGCTTCATCCGCATGCCGCGGCTGAGTTCTTTGATGCTCTTTTTCGGCGGCAGGTGGAACTGCTCCAGCAGAGCGGCGAAATAACCGGCATCCCACACTGGGCCAAATATGCCGCGCAGGCTGGCACCAACCTGTGCGGGGGTCAGCGATTCATAAAAATAGGCATCCTCAAACACAACGCCAATTTTCGCGCGCACAGCGGCATCATCTGGGGTGGCGCTCAGCAGCTCCACGGTGCCGGCATCCGGGCGGTTTACACCGGTCAGCAGTTTGAGCAGGGTGGTTTTGCCCGCGCCATTTTCACCAATCAGGCCAACAATGCTCCCGGCGGGAATTTCCAGGTTCAACGGGCCAAGGGTAAAACCGTGGTAATGTTTTGCCACACCATGCAGTGCGGCGGCCAAAGGTTCAGCCATCATGATTCCTCCCACAAAAGGTCAAGGGTTTCGCGCACTTCGTCTTTGGTAATGCCGCCGCGCCGCGCGGCATCAATGGCGTGCTGCAGGTGCTCTTCCATCTGTTTTAAGCTTTCCTCCCGGTGTAGAGCCGGGTTTTGCGGCGCAACAAAGCTGCCGCGCCCCGGCATGGTGGTAATAAAACCATCGGCCTCCAGGTCCTCATACGCGCGTTTGGTGGTGATCACGCTGATGCGCAGCTCCTTCGCCAACAGGCGGATGCTGGGCAGTGCATCGCCCTGCTGCAATTCGCCGTTCAAAATTTTGGCTTTGATCTGCCGGGTGATCTGCGCGTAAATGGGTTCCTGGCCGGAATTGGAGATATACAGCTCCATGCCGTGTTCCTCCTTGCAATCTGAACTGTTCATATGCTGTATATACAGTATATACGCAATATACACAGCTGTCAACAGGTAAAATAAAAAAATCCCCGCCCATATTCAGGACAGGGATGGGAAAAGGCGGGAACAGGCAGTCAGGTTTCCGCCGCCGGTTCTTCCTCCGGTTCGCTCACCGGCAGGCCGCGGTGCTCCACCGGGGTGGAAAACACGATCTGCGTGCGGGTACGGCCAAACTGCTGCAGATGGTTGATAAAGGTATCCAACTCCTGCGTGGTGCCAAACAGCACTTCAATCAGCATGCTGTAATCGCCGGTCACGCAGTTGCACTCCACAACATTGCCGCAGCTTTGGATGTAGGGGTAAAACTCCGGCTTGAGCTTGGGGTCCATATCCAGGTTGATGAACGCCTTGACCAGCTGCCCCAGCTTGAGCGGGGCAACCTGCGCCTGATAGCCGGTCAGTACGCCGTCTTTTTCCAGTTTAGCAATGCGGGCCGAAACCGCAGGGGAGGACAAAAACACCCGGTCGGCAATTTCTTTCAGCGGGGCGCGTGCGTTTATTTGCAGAATATCAATGATTTTGCGGTCAATGCGGTCCATACCATCCACCTCCATTATAAGTAAAAAAAGGGAACAATGCAGCCGCCAACAAGGGCGGACGACATTGTCCCCATAAATTACCTAAAATTCTAACACAAAAAACGGAAAAGGTAAAGTGGATTGCAAAATTTTATAAGAATGTAAAGCAGTGCTATAAAGTAGGGAACAGCAGCTGCGCGCTGAACCGCCCGCCGGGACCAAACATTTCAAAGTGGCAGTGGCAGCCGAAAGAATACCCGGTATCCCCCACATAGCCAATTATTTGGCCCTGCTGCACCACATCGCCCTGCTTGACGGCAAAAGCGCTCATGTGGGCATACAAGGTTCGGTAGCCATCCCCGTGGTCCAGAATGACATAGTTGCCATAGCTGAAAACGCTGTTGTGGTAGGTGGCCGTTACCACCGTGCCGCTTGCTGAGGCAATGATGGGGGTGCCGCGCGGCGCGGCAATATCCGCGCCCTTGTGGTTGTCGCTGCCGCCCATCCAGCGGCTTACATGCTTGTACTGCGGCACCGGCCAGATGAAGGTGTACCCATCCAGCTCCGCCGTCATACCCGGCGCAAGATGGGTGCCGCGGGCAGTGATCTCCGGCACTGCAGGGGTCAATATATCAATATGTACCACCTCGGCGGCAGTTTGCACGCCGTTCACATAGGTGATCTCCTCGGTCAGCTGCTGGGTGCCGTCAACACCCTGCTGGATGGTTTCCACCACGCCAAAGCCAAGGTCGCTGCGTTCCACCGTCTGCTGGTCATAGGGGATCGGCTCCTGATACACGCGGGTGTACACAGTTTTGACCTGCAGCAGATCGCGGCTTTGCAGCTGCTGAACGATCTCGCCATAAGGCTGCACCGAACCCGCCAGATAGATGCCATCCACCAGCCGGAGCTCGTGCAGAAATGCGGTGCGCACATTGCTTTGCCCAGGGGCGCGCCAGGGCCGCTGCAGTTGGTTGAAAAAGCAGCGCAGGTGGTCGCCCTCTACCGTAACAAAAGCAAGGCTGCCATCCAGATACACTGCGGTGCCTTCCACAATGGAGCTGCCGCTGGCGCGCAGAATAGCATCCGTCAGCTGCAATTCCGTCATGGGGGTACCGCCGATGTGCAGGGTATAGGTTGGCTCCAGCACCGGCAGGGCGGCGGTATCGGAATCCGCCAGCTGCCGTGCGGCGGCAAGGCGGGCCTGGAGGTCTGCGCGGGCGGTATCAAAGTTCTGCTCGGTGGCAACGCTGCCAACCACGGTGCCGTTTACTTCCACCTGCAGGGTAAAGTGCAGGTTCAGCCCATGGGCAACCACAGCCCAAAGTATCACCCCGGCGGCGCAGGGGGCAAGCCATGGCACCAGCTGCCGCAGCGGGTGCGGCCCGGCCAGCGCGGTGCAGAATGCCTGCCCCAGCTCCAACACTGGGGCAAGCAGCAGCCAGATAAGATAAAGCGCAGCATCCCGCGCAGCGTGCGCCGCGGCGGCAGCCTTGCGGCCCAGGCAGATGAGCCAATATTCTGTTAAAAAGCCGACGGCATAAAAAATCTCGCCAGTTCTGTGCCAGCCGGGCAGCCGGCGCAGGTTGGTGCGGCGGGGTTTGCGCGGTGTTTTGTGTTGCAGTTCAGCCATAGTGTGTTTGTTTTGTACGTTAGCCGGTCAATCGACATTCACCGTTCAGTGCGGGATGTATTGCAGCGGGTCGGTGCGGGTGCCGTTGATGCGCAGCTCCACATGCAGGTGGTAGCCGCCGTTGGCACCGCGCACATCCCCGGTGTTGCCCACATAGCCGATCACATCGCCCTTATGCACCGTCTGCCCCGCGCTGACGCAAAAGCTGGACATGTGCGCATACAGGGTGGCATAGCTGCTGCCGTCATCCGCGGTGCCGTGGTCGATCTGCACACAGTTGCCATAACTGGGCCGGGCGGATGCCGCGCTGACCACGCCATCCGCCACGGCGTAAATGAGGGTGCCGCTGGCGGCGGGCATGTCGGCCCCTGTGTGCGGCTTGTTGTATACAGCATCCGGCTCCCCAAAGTAGGTGCTGATGCGCCCCACGCTGGGCAGGGGACAGGTGAAATCCAAACTGCAATGGCGGGCGGGATCCTGGTATTTCTGGCTCTGCGCTTTTAAGTAGGCATCCAGCGCGGCGGTGGCCTGTTCATAGGCCTTGCGTTTTTCTTCGGTCACGGCGGCCTGGGCTTCGGCGGCTGCCTGCTGGCTGTCCAGTTCCGTGCTGGCCTGCTGCAAGGCCTGTTCCAGCTGGATCTGCGTCTGGGTCAGTTCATCCTGGCGCGCCTGCAGGGCTTGGGCGGCCTGTTCGGCCTGCGTTGCAGCGGCTTCGGCCTGCTGGCGTTGGGTGTCCAGAGCATGAGCTTCCGCATCCAACTCGTCCAGCAGCTGTTTATTGTGCTCGGTCAAATCGTTCAGCACCTGCCAAAAGGTCAGCAGTTCGTATAAATCATCCGCCTGCATCAACAGGCTGATTTCCCCGCCTTCGTTCAGCAGCTGCATGACGGTCAGCTGCTGCTTGCAACTGTCATATCGGGCGCTGAACGCAGCCTGCTTTTCTTCCAGCGCCTTGGCCGCAGCGGTTGCTTGGTTCTGGGCTTCGGCCAGCTCGGTGCGGCTTTGCTCCAGTTGGGCCACAATGCTGCCCAGTTGGCCGCGCAGTGCGTCGGTTTGGCTTTGCAAGTCGTTGACCTGCTGGCGGGTGTCACTGGCTTGCTGCTGCATGCTGTCCAGTGTGCTGGCGGCGCTTTCATATTCGCGCTGCGCCGCGCTCACCTGGCCCTGCAAGGCAGCGGAATCCGCTGCATGGGCGGGGAATGGGTACAAAAAAAGCAGGGCTGCCGCCGCAGCTGCAGCAGCCCGTACATAGAATGTTTTCAGTTTCATTTGGTTTCTCTTATTGCGGCAGCATGGCCAGCGGGTCAACGGGGGTGCCATTTACCAGCAGCTGGAAGTGCAGGTGGTTGCCGGTGGAACTGCCTGTGCTGCCCACATAGCCGATCACATCCCCCTGCGCGACCCGCTGCCCCACCTGCACGGCGGGCTTGCTTTGCAGGTGCGCATAGCTGGTGGCATAGTTGGCAGGGTAAGTGCCGTCATCGTTGGCAGCGGCGTTTGCACCGTGGTAGATGGTTACAAAGTAACCGTGGTCATCATCCCAGCCTGCCTGGGTTATAACGCCGCTCTGCGCAGCCTGGACCGGTGTGCCGCCCGCGGCGGCAAAATCCACACCCAGGTGCGGCGGTGTGTCAGAATCATCGGTGCGGAAGGGGGCAGAAATTGCCGTGTAGTCTTGTAACGGGCAGATAAAATCCAGCGTGGTGGTCAAATGCAGGTCCGGGGAGGTAGTGTTATCGTAAGGAATCATTGTGCGGGTATCGGTCAAGGCTCCATCCACAAACAGCTCCAGGTGCAGGTGGTTGCCGGTTGATGCGCCGGTGGAACCCACCGTGCCAAGCTGCTGGCCCTGGGTCACTGTATCGCCAGCTGCCACGCTCAGGGTATCCAGGTGGGCATACAGCGTGCGGTAACTGTGGCCGTCCGGCAGGGTGCCGTGGTCGATCACCACATGATTGCCGTAACTGTAGTGGTTGTTGGCAACCGCCACCGTGCCGTTATACACTGCCAGCACCGGCGTACCTTTGGTGGCGCTGTAATCCGCTCCGCGGTGATAGTCTGATACAAAGCGGGTAATGTAATGGAAATCTGCCACCGGCCAGCCAAAAACCAGCGGCTCTGCCGTGGCCTGGGGCTGCTCCGACTGTGCGGTGGGTTCCGCGGCGCTGTTGGTCAGCGTATCATCAGCAGGAGTGGCAGGTTCCGGCGTGGGTTCTGCCGCAGCGGAAACGGGTTCGGCCTGCGGTGTTATGGTTTCCGCCTGGGGCCGCAGGGCGCAGGCACCGCAGCCCAGCGCAACCAGCACACAGCCAAGGGCTAACAACAGCGGGGCGGGTTTGCGGTATTTCAGCAAGTGGGCCACCCGCTTGGCCACCTGGCCCTGCCCAAAAGCGAGGGCACCGGGCATCTGGCGCACCGTGGCAAAGCGCAGAATGCTTTCGCAGTAATCAGCGCGTTCGGCAGCGGGAGCGGTGCCGATGGCGGCTTCGTCACAGGCAAGTTCCATGTATTCCTCAAATTGGCGGAACGCCAGCCACGCCAGCGGGTTCCACCAGTGCAGGCAGGCGGCCAGATAGTACAGCGGCTTGGTAATGGGGTCACCCCGGCGGATGTGGGTGCGTTCATGCAGCAGTACCGCACGGCGTGGGGGACCCTGCAGGCTTTGCGGCATATAAATGCGGGGGCGCAGCACGCCAAGTGTGAACGGCGTGGCAACCGCGGCGCAGGTGTAGCAGCCATCCGGCGTTTTGCAGGCAAGGGTTACCATACGGCGCAGGCGGCAATAGCCAGCCGCCGCACGCACCAGTAAAACCACTACCCCGGCAGCCCAGATCGCTGCCAGTGCCACCCAGATGTTAAACATGCTGCCGGGCAGGGGAGCACTGCCTGCCGCGCCCGGCAAAGCCTGCGCCGGGAGTTCCGCGGGCACGGTGAGCGCCTGAACCACGGCGCCAGCCTGTTGAATGGGGGCCGCGCTGCCCGGCTGCCGGATGGATACCGGGATGCCGCCCGGCAGCAGAAACCGCAGCCCGACCGCCAGCCAAAGCAGGCACAGCAGTTTGCTGGGTGCCCGCAGCCTGCGCAGCAGCGCGCACAACGGTAGGCAGAGCAGTACCAGCAGGCCGCCGCACATACTGGTGCCAACGGCATACAGCACAAAAGAACGGATGCTGAACATCATGGCGTTTTTCCTTTCCGTTAAGCAGTAAGCAAGCAGCATTCAGGCGTCGCTGTCCTGGCGGCGGGCATCATCCAGCATGGCGCGGATGGCGGCAGCTTCTTCCTCGCTGATGGAGCTGGTGTTCAAAAAAGCGGCCACAAAGCGGGGCAGGCTACCGCCAAAGCTTTTTTGCACTACGGCGGCGCTTTCTTCCTGTTGAACCTGGGCCTGTTTGACCAGTGCCGTTACGGTGCCGTTTGCATTGTGTAATATACCGCGCTCACACAGCTTTTTCAGCACGGTATAGGTGGTGCTTTTCTTCCAGCCAAGGGCTTCATTTGCCAGCGCTACCAGCTGGCCGCTGCCCAGCGGCTCGTTGGCCCACACCAGGCAGGCAAAGCGGTATTCGCCTTCCGCAAGGCGGTAATCCTGTTCCATTTCGGGGTGCTCCTTCTCTCATTTGGTCTATTGCTATAAACCTAGTCTATAACAATAGACCAAACTTGTCAACCCCCTGTAAAAAATGTTTGCCTTGCGCGCACACAGATGGTATAATAAGCGCACTTATGAATATTATGCACAAGGGTGCCCCGCCCCTGCGCCAAGGCACCGTGCAGTGAAAAATAAAAGGAGAACTCTAATTTATGAGAACGATCCTGCTGATTGCAACCGGCGGCACCATTGCTTCGCGCCCAACGGCGGCGGGCGGGCTTGCCCCGGCCATCACCTCGCAAGAGCTGCTTTCCTGCGTGCCGGAACTGGCGGAATTCTGCCGCATTGATGCCATCCAGCTGTATAACCTGGATTCCACCAACATGGGCCCCGAACAGTGGCAGGGCATTGCCGCCGCTGTGCAGGAAAACTATGACCGCTATGACGGTTTTGTCATCACCCATGGCACGGACACGATGGGCTATACTGCCGCAGCGCTCAGCTACATGATCCAGAAAAGCCCCAAGCCGGTGGTGCTGACCGGCAGCCAGAAATCGATTTATAACCGCGATACGGATGCCCGCAATAATCTGTGGCGCGCCGTGGCCTATGCCTGCCATCCGGATGCCTGGGGTGTGCAGATCGTGTTTGACAATCAGGTGATTTTGGGCACCCGCGCCCGCAAAACCCGAACCAAGAGTTTTAACGCGTTTTCCAGCATTGATTATCCCGAAACCGCCATGTTCCGGGACCGCCGCCTGATCCAGTTCCTGCAGCGCCCGGCGGAGTATACCCATGCGGTGTTCAGTACCGCGCTGGACCCCAATGTGTTTGTGCTGCGGCTGGTGCCGGGCATGCGGGCGGATATCATCCCCATGTTGGAGGGCCGTTACCGCGCCCTGGTGCTGGAAAGCTTTGGCGTGGGCGGCCTGCCCGGCGGGGATGATGGTGCCATGTTTGCCGCCGTGCGGGACTGGTGCGGCGCGGGGCACCTGGCTGTGTTCACCACCCAGGTACCGCATGAGGGCAGCGACCTTGCCGTGTACGAAGTTGGCCGCGCGGCCAAAGCCCTGCCCGGTGTGCTGGAAGCGCACGATATGACCCCCGAAGCCACCGCAGTCAAACTGATGTGGGTACTGGGCCAGACCACCGACCGTGCCGAGGCGGAAAAGCTGTTCCTGACCCCCGTGCAGTGGGATATCCTGTAAATCGTTCATTATCACATAAAAATAAAAAAACGGCGCAGAACCGGAGGAGATAACGCCCGGCTCTGCGCCGCTTTTTGATGTTATTTAGAATGTGAGCTAAGGAAACTTAAAGCAAAAATAGTATCAGATTACGTTGTGGTCCATCCACTTGTTGCTGACAAAGCGGATCATGAAGAACACGCTGCGGCAGATCCAGTCAATGAACATACCGAACCACACGCCGGTCAGCCCCATGTTGAGCTTGAGCACAAAGATGTAGCTCAAAATTACGCGGAACAGCCACATGCTGAAAATGCTCACCGTCATGGTGTAGCGGGCATCGCCGCCGCTGCGCAGGGCGTTGGGCAGCGTAAAGCTGGTAGCCCAGCAGACAACGCTGAACAAAGAGAACCAGTGCATAACGGTAACGCACATGTTGAGCGCAGTATCCGAAAGGCTGAACAGCCGTGCAATGTAAGGAATCGTAAAAAACAGGCAGGCGTTGGTGCAGAACAAACCGAGCATTGCCATCAGGATAAACATCTTGGCGTAATGCTTGGCCTGTTTTTTGTCTCCTGCGCCAAGGCAGCGGCTGACGACAGGGATCATGGCAAGGCCCATGGTGCTGCCGGGAATGTTGGCAATGCCGCTGATGGTGTTGGCCACCGCGTTGGCCGCAATGGCGGAGGTGCCCAGGGTGGAAGTCAAGCTGCTGACGCACAGCTTGCCAATCTGGAACATGCCGTTCTCCAAACCGGAGGGAATGCCAATGCCAAGGATGCGGCGGATCAGGTCACCGTCCGGCTTCATATCCGCAATATGGCGGATGCAGAGCGGGTTTTCAATTTGCTGCTGCTGCCAGAACACCCACGCCGCGGCAAACACGCGCCCCAGCAGGGTGGCCAGCGCAGCGCCCAGTACCCCCATGCCCAGCCCATAAATGAACAGGGCGTTGAAGCAGATATTGATGATGTTCATGACCAGGCTGGCCAGCATGGAAATGCGGCTGTTGCCCTGCGCACGGAACAAAGCGGCCCCGGCGTTGTAAAACCCGATAAAGGGGTAGGAGATGGCGCTGATCAAAAAGTAGGTCTGTGAAAAGCTCATCACATCGTCATCAATGCGGCCGAAAACAATGCGCAGGATGGGGCGGCTGAGCACCAGAATGACCAGCATGACAGCGATGGTGCTGACCGCAAGAACGGTGTACAGCTGTGCGGCGCTTTTGGCGGCTTTTTCACCATCGCGCCGGCCAAGGTACTGGCTGCTGATGACCGCGCCGCCGGTTGCCAGGGCGGACAGGATCTGGATGATCAAAATATTCAGGCTGTCCACCAGGCTCACGCTGGACACAGCGGCTTCGCCCACGCCGGATACCATAAGGGTATCCGCCATGCCCATGGATACTGACAAAAACTGCTCCGCCAGCAGCGGCAAAATCAGCCGAACCAATGCCTGGCGGTTAAAAATCGGCTCCGACAGGGTGGATTCGGCGCTTTTTGTGTTGCTCATTCGTTCCCGATACTCCTTATTCGCTTTACGAAGAATTTACATGTTTATCATTATAAGACGAGAAAAGCAGAAAAGCAATATCTGTGCGAATTGAAACGATATTGTCCTTGCAAATGAGCAATTTCGTTTTCAAAAAGCAAAAAAAAGAATGGATTTTGCACGGGTATCTGAAACGAAAAGCAACGATGAAAACAGCGCTTGAGCGAAATTTGTTCTGAAAGAAAAGGAAAAAGATAAAAACAAATATCGACTAATGGCAAAATCCAGCGTTAAACACCGGGCAATTTCAGTACGGCAAGGAAACAATCTTGCAATACTGGCGCACAAAACCGGGATAAACCGCCCCGCCAGCACATACGCTTGTGTGTGGAAGAAAATACAGGGGGAGGCAGACCGCCATGAAACAGACCCACCGCCCGCCGCGCAGCATTTACCCTGCGCAGAACCGCCACATGCGGCGGCGCACCCGTGTGCTGGCCGGGCTGGTGGCGGTTTTGTGCTTTGGCGGGCTGCTGGCCCGGCTGTTTACCCTGCAAATACTGGAC
>PPYF01525947.1_pt1 | contig 13932 bp, 14 predicted proteins | sample 1559871 | NCBI WGS metagenome assembly PPYF01 (sample SAMN08240021, study PRJNA423297) | Human gut metagenome, whole genome shotgun sequencing project. | reverse complement strand
ACATGTAGCACCTACGTTACCTGCGCCTACTACGGTTACTTTTGACATAATACTTATATATTTAAAAAGTTGATAATTTGTTTCATCTATTTTGCGCGACAAAATTACAACGATAATCCTAATTAAAGAAATTTTTCCGTAATAATTTTAGTTAAAGGTCGAAGTAATTAGAATCTACAGACAGTAGCATAAAAGGAGAACCGATAGATTATCAAACTGGTTAATAAATTAAAATTGTACGGATTAGCCGAGGGTTTTTCTAAAACTCTCTGTTTTTCTGCTTGACTTCTGTTACGAAATGATTACTTTTGCGCTCGTTATCAATTAACAACTGAAACTATGAGTAAAAAAAGTCTTCTTATTACAACTGTAGCTATTCTGGTGATAGCTATTATTGGTATTACCTATTTATTGTTTACTGAGAAACAGGCTAACCGTGAGTTAGTACAGGAATTTCAGTTAGACAAGGAAGATTTGGAAAACGAATATACCCGTTTCGCACAACAGTATGATGAGTTGAAGATGACCATATCCAATGATTCTTTATCCCATTTGTTGGAGCAGGAACAATTGAAGACACAGCGTTTGCTGGAAGAACTTCGCACAGTGAAAAGCTCGAACGCAACAGAAATCCGCCGCTTGAAGAAAGAACTGGCTACCCTGCGTAAGGTAATGATTGGCTATATCAACCAGATTGATTCATTGAACAAACTGACCGAACAGCAGAAATTGGTCATTGCTGATGTGACCAAGAAATATAACCAGGCTTCTCAACAAATCAGCAACCTTTCTGAAGAAAAGAAGAACTTGGATAAGAAGGTGACATTAGCCGCCCAACTCGATGCGACCAATATTCGCATAGAACCTCGTAACAAGCGTAATAAAATAGCAAAAAAGGTGAAAGATGTAGTCAAACTGGCTATCAGCTTTACAGTTGTGAAGAATATAACTGCCGAAAACGGTGAGCGTACCATTTATATACGTATTACCAAACCGGATAACGATGCATTGACGAAGAGCGCATCCAATACTTTCCCTTATGAGAATCGTACACTGACCTATTCCATCAAAAAGTATATCGAATACAACGGAGAAGAACAGAACGTGAATGTATTTTGGGATGTGGAAGAGTTCCTGTATGCCGGAAACTACCGGGTTGATATCTTCGAAGGCGGCAATCTGATTGGTTCGCAGTCATTTACATTAGACTAAAAAGCAACTTTATCAGAGAGTAGTACCTTTTGCTGTGTGTCTATATCAAAAAAAAGATTAACTTTGTTAATCTTAAAGCGGTATATATATATGAAAAAGCACTATCCACTACTATTATTATCATTGCTGTTTCTAGTGTTTACAGCAATGACTTGCGATGATGACGAACCGATAGAAACGGTAAAAGTCTCATGTACAATAGATGATGTCACACTTCATCATTGGAATAATGCAGGCGAATATCCGAAAGAGCCAGCAGAACTTAAGATACCCAAAGAGGCATATCTCCTGGAGATTTGTGTATCGACAGTAATTACGGAAGATGAATCCGTTTCTTATGATGACAGTCGTTATCTTTCTTATGTATTGTCTGACGAGATAAAAAAGATCAGTATTTTCACGGATGCGACTTTTAATGAAAACTTCCCGGCAGGGGCAGAGGTTACTTCCTGCTTTTATAATTACCCGAAAACAATCAGTGACAATCAGCGGACGGACTATACTGCAAATGGGAACACTATATACTATGTAGAACAAATCAACCGGATATATAAAGCATTGTTGGCTGTTCCGCAACCGGGGGAATATCGTTTCCGTGTAGTGCTGACTATGGAGAGCGGAGAGACTATTGAGAGAATCAGCGAACCGATTACTTTGTATTAATAAATCAAGAGCATGAAAAGAATTCATTTACTTGTACTGTTATTCGGTATTTGTTCGCTTTTGAAAGCGCAGGAAGGTCAGCAGTTATCTCACTCCCGCGAGAGTAACAAACTGCTTCAATTAAATGTTGGTTTGGGAACCGGCTTTGACTTGATGCACAGGGGAGCAGGAAATGCGTTTGCTTCTATGGCAGCTAAGAAATCCCCGTTCCCGGTTCTCGATTTCCGTCTGGAGCATTTCTTTTCCAGGAAGTGGGGTTGGTTTGCCAATATAAAAATAGGTATTCCTTCTAAGTATCGAACAGACTATTATTCGGAGTTAGCCCGTGTCTTGGAAAAAGATTATTATATACGGAACCATATATTTGAAAAGCAAAAGCCACCGGTAACTCCATGTTTGGCTGTCGGTGTCGTCCATCGTATCGAAAATTCGCATTGGGCTTTCTATCCTCGCTTGGGTATCGGTGTCAATAGCCCCGGTTTTCAGGATGTTTTTATAGGACTGAAGAAAAAAGGCGGTAATCAGTTATATGATACCCGTTATGATATCAAAGATGAGTTCGGGCAAGATAGTAGAGATATCTTTATTCTTTCAACAGGTTTTAGTGTAAACTATAAGCTAAATACATACTGTTATCTGTTTTTATCCGTTGATTATATACAACCGATAGGAAGCCGCTCGGCTATGGAAAGTGTTACGACTGACCTTTATACTAATGAGGTGGTTGACCGGCAAATCTATAAGACGAGTACGCTTGGACGAGACTTGAGTGTCTGTGTAGGAGTCGGGATACCCATCCGGTTAGGAAGAAAAGACAAGAAAGGGCAAATAACTTCAAGAAAAGAGAGGATGCGGAAAATCATGGAACAGAAGCGTAAGTCCTTCGGACTGTTCCCTACGACAGCTAAATAAAAACATTCATATATTATATCTTCCATTGCCTGGCGAATTCCCCTCAACAGGAAAGTTTCCTCTGTAATGAGTCTGCTCATTTCGATGTGGTACTGAATATTTACAGGAATCGAATGTGTTTTTCTACTGGATATTTATTCCCATCTTTCTATCTTCTCTACCACCTTTTTCCTGTTTCTTCGATGAATAAAGGGTTTGCGGGTAAAGAACAACACCTTTACCTGTAAACGATTAGTTTCAAAATTGTTTCTCCTAATGAAACTATTCGTTTCTCGGTGTGAAACACTTTGTTTCTCGGTGTGAAACGAAGTGTTTCACTACTTGAAACAAAGTGTTTCAAATGGGGTTGAAACTAATTATGAAATAGCTTTACTAATCATGCCGTATGTGGAATATCCGTTATTAGGTACCTCTGATTTTTTAAGGAAGGATTATCTTCTGCCGTCCGCTCCCCACATCATTTTGCTGCGAAGCGTATCGAAAAAGATATGATTAAAGCGTTTCACTACTTTCACGCTGTAGTCGGCACGGCGAATAGTGAGTTGAGTCGTTTCCTTGCACGTTTCACTGCTGCCGTCGATGGCAACCAGGAAGTTATGGCTGCGGCTTTCTACGTCTAATGTGATTTCCCAATCATCACGTATCACGATAGGACGGACATTGAGGCTATGTGGAGCTACGGGAGTAATGACGACAGTGTTGGAATGAGGAACCATAATCGGTCCGCCCACGCTTAAGGAGTAGGCTGTCGAACCGGTTGGGGTGGCAATCACTAATCCGTCGGCTTGATAAGTATTCAAGAATGCACCGTTGATAGCAGTACGGATACTAATCATTGAAGAGCTGTCCCGTTTGAGCACGGCAATTTCATTTAAAGCATACGGAGATGCTTGCAGATGGGTATCGTTGCAGATAAGTTGAAGTACACTCCGTTCTTCCACGCTGTATCTTCCAGCTTGAATCTCGTTGAATGTCTCTTCCATCTCTTCGGGAGAAATATCAGCAAGAAATCCCAAACGTCCTGTATTGATGCCAAGGATAGGGATTCCCTTTCTGCCTACCCGGCGGGCAGCTTTCAGGAAAGTTCCGTCCCCGCCGATACTGATTACCATGTCGGCTGTGAAATCATCACCGTCAAATAACTGGTCGGCTTCGATTTCCATATGCTCTGAAATCAGGAATTGGTAGAACTCCCTGCATACGCAGACTTCCGCTCCCCGTTTTTTCAATAACCGGAACAGATTGGCGGCATGAGAGGACTTTTTAGCCTGATACGTATTTCCGAAAATGGCAAATTTCATAAGCGATGTTGTTAGTTCAAAATGCAAATTTGGCATTTTTTTCTGAGATAGCCAATCGGTTTGCAATTATTCGGTTCGATGACGGAACAAAAGTGAATGGAATCCTAACGGTGCTTTATCTTAATGCAGCGATCTGCATAGTATCACAAATTCGCGTCCTACTTTCCTGAAAATACTATCTATCTCTTCTTGAGAGTGCCCTTGTGTACGAAAGGTTTTCATGCGATCGGACAAGTTGACGAGTTGTGTTTTTATGGTACCATCTCCATTGTCAAAACAGTACAGAAGCTCTATGCCCGTTTCTTTATGGGTGCCCGATCGTTTTTCTGCATCAAATATCCATCCGGTGATTACACTATTGTAAGTCTTGATCCGTTCTTTCTTCAGTGCCGGACAATCTTTGAATAATAATTCATCATTAAATGAAATATCCCGGTAAAGAAAGACCGCATCTTCCAACCGGGTGCATCCGTTGAAGGCATAATCTCCGATTTGAGTAACCGATTTGGGTAAGATGACCTCTTTCAGATTGCTGCATCCCTGAAAAGCATATTTTCCGACAGTACATACCCCTTCCGGTATTTTAATATATTCAAGACTGGCAATACCAGAGAAAGCGGAATCGTAAATCTTCGCAACCCCTTCCGGAATATAATAACTAGTCAGATCTTGGGGAGCTTTAAGCAATATTCTTTTATTGGCAGTGTACTTCACTCCCGAATCGTCAATTATCACATCGAAGGTTTGTTGGTATCTTTCTTCCAATTGATATAAATATTTGTCTATCAGGATGTCGGATAATTCTCTTCGCAAGTTCTGCACGTGTTCGTTACCTTCGGGATATGATGCTTCTTGGAGTGAACAAAGTATGTCTGTCATGCTACTCATACCTAGGTCGGACAGTGATAAATGTTCCTTTTCTATCATTGAGATGAGAACAGAAAGTGTCTCTTTTTCTATAAATGGATGATCGGATAGTTTATCATTCTCGTTCAGGACTTCATAGATGGTGTTGATGGTTGTTTGCAAATATTCTATTCCGTTTCGGGTCACATGAAAAAACGATGCAAGACATTCATCTGTTTCTATCTGTAATTGTTGCAGGTAATAGTCGGATAAAGTTGAAGCATATGCATCGAAAATCTTTTTCCCCTTAAAGAACCGGGAGATTACATTCATTTCTTCCCATTGGCGTGTCAAGGCTTCAATTTCACGCAGGGTGTCTTCTTCTATTTTCTTTTTTGTTTCGCTGCTGTCGGTATGTGCACTTTGCTCTTTATCCTGACAATACGAACTAAGGCGTTCAACAAAAAGCCGGATGTTTTCCAAAGGGTACCTCTTGTTTATCCACTGCTCATAGAGCCAGGCATCAATTTCATCACGCTTATCGGAAGATTTGATGATATATTCTCTTTTATAGTCTTGGCAAAATCGGTGGATTCCTTTCTTTTTATAGGTGTCACGATAATAGCTTTCGCACAGCGCATGAAATTCGTCCATGAGGCAAGGTTTGTTTTTGTGCATTAGGAGCACTTCCTCTTTAAAAAACAGAAATGTTTGCAGGAGATCATTCTTAGGCAATTGCGAAAAACCATAGCCCTTTTCCAAGGAGTCGGGAAAAGGTAATTGCCTTTTGTCCAACCCTATTGTCAACAGGTGGTCATGCAGCATCTTGTCTATATCCTCCGGTGAAGGCTTTACGTCCTCATTTTTCGTGAGAAGAGATTGTGGGTCACAGCTTGTAATGACTTTCAGGATAATACTGTTTACCAGATTGTCAATTTTAACTTTAATGTTGCCATAGTATTGGTTCATACGCTTTTTTATTTAGGGTTCGATGGGAGTGAAAGTATACAAAAGTATGCTTTTTCTGTGTTTTCTTGTGAATTTCTACTTTAAATAACCAAAAAAGAACCTATAATGCGTTTCGTATTATTAGGCAACTAATAATAATATTTGTATTTTTGCGGCAAATATTACGTAGAACCATGACTAAATTAAGTGTAAACATAAACAAGATAGCTACGCTGAGAAATGCACGCGGTGGAAATGTCCCCGATGTTGTAAAGGTAGCGCTTGATTGTGAATCTTTTGGAGCGGACGGTATTACTGTTCATCCTCGTCCCGACGAACGCCACATTCGTCGTTCGGATGTATATGATTTGCGTCCTTTATTGCGGACAGAATTCAATATCGAAGGCTATCCGTCTCCGGATTTTATAGACTTGGTGTTGAAGGTAAAACCGCATCAGGTAACTTTAGTGCCTGACGATCCTTCACAGATAACTTCCAATTCCGGTTGGGATACGAAAGCGAACTTGGAATTCTTGACGGAAGTTCTCGACCAGTTCAACAGTGCAGGTATCCGCACTTCTGTCTTCGTAGCTGCCGACCCCGAAATGGTGGAATATGCGGCAAAAGCAGGTGCCGACCGTGTGGAACTGTACACGGAACCCTATGCAACGGACTATTCGAAGAATCCGGAAGCAGCCATCGCTCCTTTTGTTGAAGCTGCCAAAACAGCTCGTAAACTAGGTCTCGGCTTGAATGCCGGACATGACTTGAGCCTTGTAAATTTAAACTATTTCTATAAAAACATTCCCTGGGTGGACGAAGTTTCTATTGGTCATGCATTGATTAGTGATGCGCTGTACTTGGGACTGGAACGTACCATTCAGGAATATAAAAACTGTCTACGCTGATGAATGCAATGATCTTGTTAGCCCAAGGGGCTATGAATATGGCCGACTCGCTGGCTACTGCCAATCCTGTCCTGACAGAGGTGAACGCTCCTGAAATGAACATGCTTGATATGGCTATCAAGGGTGGTTGGATTATGATTGTGCTGGGTGTGCTGTCCGTAGTTTGCTTCTATATCCTTTTCGAGCGCAACTATATGATTCGTAAGGCAGGAAAAGAAGACCCCATGTTTATGGAACGCATCAAGGATTATATTCATAGCGGTGAAATCAAAGCAGCCATCAACTACTGCCGCACGATGAACACACCTTCGGCACGTATGATAGAAAAAGGTATCAGCCGCCTGGGGCGTCCCATCAACGACGTGCAGGCTGCCATTGAGAACGTCGGAAATATCGAAGTGGCAAAACTGGAAAAAGGACTGACGGTGATGGCAACCATCTCCGGCGGAGCCCCGATGCTCGGATTCCTCGGTACGGTGACCGGTATGGTACGCGCATTCTACGAAATGGCGAACGCGGGTAGCGGAAATATAGATATAACACTGCTTTCCGGCGGTATTTACGAAGCCATGATTACTACGGTCGGTGGTTTGATTGTCGGTATCATTGCCATGTTTGCCTACAACTACCTGGTGATGCTTGTAGACCGTGTGGTGAACAAGATGGAATCCCGCACAATGGAATTCATGGACTTGCTGAACGAACCCACATAAAGGTGAATGAGTCCATATAAAGGCTGAACGAACCCACCTGAAAGTGGAAAAGTAACCGAGAACGTTAATCATTAATCACTAACCACTAAACACTAACAAAGTGGGATTAAAAAGAAGAAATAGAGTATCGCCCAATTTCAGCATGGCTTCCATGACGGACGTCATATTCCTGTTGCTGATATTCTTTATGATAACCTCTACGGTGGTGTCGCCCAATGCTATAAAAGTGCTGTTGCCGCAAGGCAAGCAACAGACTTCGGCGAAGCCGCTGACAAGAGTCGTTATTGATAAAGACTTGAACTTCTATGCCGCTTTCGGCAATGAGAAGGAGCAACCGGTGGCATCGAACGAACTGACTCCCTTCCTGCAGAGCTGTGCAGAGAAGGAACCCGAAATGTACGTGGCACTGTATGCGGACGAATCGGTACCTTACCGTGAGATTGTACGTGTATTGAACATCGCAAACGAGAATCATTTTAAGATGGTGTTGGCTACGCGCCCGCCTGAAAACAAATAATGAACAATGGACAGAAGAAAAAAGGGTGAATACATAGGAGCGCTGGGTGCACTGTTGGTGCACGTGGCAGTGATTGCTCTTTTGATTCTGGTGAGCTTTACTGTCCCCCAGCCGGATGAAGACGCAGGCGGAGTGCCTGTGATGATGGGAAATGTGGAGTCGGCACGCGGCTTCGACGACCCTTCACTGGTAGATGTGGATGTACTGGATGAAGATGCGGCAGCCCCTGCGGAGACAACACCCGAACTTCCTTCCGAACAAGATTTGCTGACACAGACCGAAGAGGAAACGGTTACTTTGAAACCGAAAACGGAAGAACCCAAAAAAGAAACGGTGAAACCGAAAGAAGTAACCAAACCGAAAGAACCGGTGAAAAAGCCCGAAAAAACAGAAGCAGAGAAAGCTGCCGAAGCCAAACGGCTCGCCGAAGAAAAGGCGGAACGTGAACGGAAAGCTGCCGAAGAGGCTGCAAGAAAGAGAGTTTCCGGTGCTTTTGGAAAGGGAGCGCAAATGGAAGGAAACAAAGGAACATCGGCCAGTGGTACCGGAACCGAAGGTAGTAAAGAAGGTAATTCTTCTACCGGAGCCAAAACAGGAACGGGTGGTTATGGAACATTTGACCTCGGCGGACGTTCTTTAGGTACGGGCAGTTTGCCAAAACCTGCATATAATGTGCAGGAAGAGGGACGTGTCGTAGTGAATATTACCGTAAATCCTGCAGGACACGTAATTTCGACCGGCATTAATCCCCAGACAAATACTGTAAGTTCAGCGTTGCGGAAAGCCGCCGAAGATGCGGCTAAGAAGGCTCGCTTTAATACAGTGGATGGAGTGACGAACCAAACGGGAACAATCACTTATTATTTTAATTTGAGATAGAGTATCATTAACCAAAAAATAGATAGCATTATGGGAACTGTATACGCATTTTTTGCAGATGGTTTTGAAGAAATCGAAGCCTTTACTACTATTGACACGTTGAGACGTGCCGGAATGAATGTAGAAATCGTATCCGTTACACCGGATGAAATTGTAGTCGGAGCACATGACGTGTCCATCCTTTGTGACATCAACTTTGATAATTGCGATTTCTTTGATGCTGAACTTTTGTTCTTGCCGGGTGGAATGCCGGGAGCCGCTACGCTCGATAAGCACGAAGGGTTGCGGAAGTTAATCCTTAACTTTGCGGAAAAGGGCAAGCCTATCGCCGCCATTTGCGCAGCTCCGATGGTGCTCGGCAAACTGGGACTGCTGAAAGGCAAGAAAGCTACCTGCTATCCTAGCTTCGAGCAATATCTGGATGGCGCTGAATGTGTTAATGAACACGTAGTGCGTGACGGAAATATCATCACAGGTATGGGACCGGGTGCTGCCATGGAATTTGCTTTGACTATTGTTGACCTGTTGGCAGGTAAAGAAAAAGTAGACGAGCTGGTAGAAGCGATGTGCGTCAAACGCTAAGCTGTCCATGAAGAAATCTGTCATTATTGTCGCCGGTGGAAAGGGCTTGCGGATGGGAAGTGAACTTCCGAAACAATTCCTTCCTGTCGGTGGCAAACCTGTGTTGATGCATACGCTGGAAGTATTCCGGAAGTATGACGCTACACTTCAGATTATATTAGTGCTTCCAAAAGAGCAACAGGACTTTTGGAAACAACTCTGCAAGGAACATGGTTTTGCCGTGGAACACCTCATTGCCAGCGGCGGTGAAACACGTTTCCATTCCGTAAAGAATGGGCTGGCATTGGTGCAGGCTCCCGGACTGGTGGGGGTGCATGACGGTGTTCGTCCGTTTGTCTCGGTAGACGTGATAAGTCGTTGCTATGATTTGGCAAAAGAGCAGAAAGCGGTGATTCCGGTGATTGACGTAGTAGAAACATTGCGCCATCTGACGGACGGCGGAAGTGAAACGGTCAGCCGTAATGACTATAAATTGGTGCAAACCCCGCAAGTCTTTGATGTGGAATTACTGAAACAGGCTTATGCGCAGGAGTTTACTCCATTCTTTACAGACGACGCTTCAGTGGTAGAAGCAATGGGTGTACCTGTATATCTTGCAGAAGGTAATCGTGAAAATACAAAAATAACAACTCCTTTCGACCTGAAAGTAGGGAGTGCTCTGTTGTAAATGTTCGATTTAGTCACACGCGACATAAAATTTATCTCCGGTGTAGGGCCACAGAAGGCTGCTGTATTAAATAAGGAGTTGGAAATCTACTCTTTGCATGATTTAATTTATTACTTCCCTTACAAGTACGTTGACCGGAGCCGCATCTATTACATTCACGAAATAGATGGCAATATGCCATATATCCAGTTGAAAGGAGAAATACTAGGTTTCGAAACCATTGGCGAAGGGCGTCAACGACGTCTGACTGCCCATTTCTCGGATGGAACAGGAGTCGTGGACTTGGTGTGGTTTCAAGGAATCAAGTATATCCTAGGTAAATATAAACTTCACGAAGAATATATCATCTTCGGCAAACCGACTGTTTTCAACGGACGTATCAATGTAGCCCATCCCGATATAGACAAGGCGGATGAACTGAAACTTTCTTCCGTAGGCCTGCAACCTTATTATAATACGACGGAGAAAATGAAACGCAGCTTCCTCAATTCTCATGCAATAGAGAAAATGATGGCAACTGTGATTCAGCAACTACAAGAACCTTTGCCCGAAACGCTCTCTCCCAAGTTATTGGCAGAGCATCATCTGATGCCGTTGACGGAAGCCCTTCGGAATATTCACTTCCCGACGAACCCCGATTTGCTTCGCAAGGCGCAGTATCGCCTTAAATTCGAGGAACTGTTTTATGTGCAACTCAATATCCTTCGTTATGCCAAAGACAGACAAAGGAGATATCGTGGTTATATCTTCGAAAAGGTGGGCGATGTATTCAATACATTTTATACAAAGAACCTTCCTTTCCAACTTACAGGTGCGCAGAAACGGGTCTTGAAAGAAATACGTAATGACGTAGGCAGCGGTCGGCAGATGAACCGTCTTTTGCAGGGAGATGTAGGAAGTGGAAAAACACTGGTCGCCTTGATGAGTATGTTGCTTGCTTTGGATAATGGCTATCAGGCATGTATGATGGCTCCTACCGAAATCCTGGCAAATCAGCACTATGAAACCATAAAAGAACTGCTTTTCGGAATGGACATCCGTGTCGAGCTGCTGACCGGTTCCATCAAAGGAAAAAAACGGGAAGCCATCCTTACCGGATTACTGAACGGAGACGTGAATATCCTGATAGGAACGCATGCCGTCATTGAGGATACTGTCAACTTCTCTTCGCTGGGCTTTGTCGTTATCGACGAACAACACCGTTTCGGCGTGGCTCAACGCGCCCGTCTTTGGAGTAAGAATAACCAACCGCCGCATGTGCTTGTAATGACCGCAACACCCATTCCTCGTACATTGGCAATGACCCTGTATGGCGATCTGGATGTATCCGTAATAGACGAACTTCCCCCCGGACGAAAACCGATAACTACCGTCCATCAGTTTGATAATCGTCGGGAAAGCATGTACCGTTTCGTACAGAAACAAATAGACGAAGGACGCCAGGTTTATATTGTTTATCCTTTAATAAAGGAGAGCGAAAAGATTGATTTAAAGAACCTTGAAGAAGGTTATCAATATATCCTTGAAGAATTTCCCAAATGTACGGTCTGCAAAGTGCACGGTAAAATGAAATCTGCCGAGAAAGACGAGCAGATGCAACTTTTCATTTCGGGAAAAGCACAGATAATGGTAGCTACCACAGTAATTGAAGTAGGAGTGAACGTACCGAACGCTTCGGTGATGATTATTGAAAATGCCGAACGTTTCGGACTCTCGCAGTTGCACCAGTTGCGCGGTCGGGTAGGGCGCGGCGCCGACCAGTCTTATTGTATTCTGGTGACCAACTATAAACTGACCGAGGACACCCGGAAACGATTAGAAATTATGGTGCGCACCAATGACGGCTTTGAAATAGCCGAAGCGGATTTAAAACTTCGCGGCCCCGGTGACCTTGAGGGGACGCAACAAAGCGGTGTCGCTTTCGATTTGAAGATTGCCGATATAGCCCGTGACGGACAACTGCTGCAATATGTCCGTTCTATAGCCGAAGGAATCGTGGAGCAAGACCCCATGGCACAGAATCCGGAGAACGAAATTTTGTGGCGGCAACTCAAATCCCTGCGGAAAACGAATGTTAACTGGGCTGCCATTAGCTGAAAAAACGGTTAAACATACGGTTTATTTGCGTAAATGTGTTGCATAACATATTTGGTCTCTATCTCTCCTATTTATAGGGGTTTAAAGGCTCTTTTCTTTTCCTATTTGTCGCTAATCGTCTGAAAAATAGTTAATAACTCCCTTGCTGTTTCAAAGGAAAATACTACCTTTGGGGGAATTTTTTTAGTAAATGTATCGTTTAACCATTTGAAAAGTCGAGTATTATGCTTGAAAAAACGCTGGTCATTTTAAAACCATGTACCCTTCAACGGGGGCTGATTGGTGAGATTACTCATCGTTTCGAACGTAAAGGATTACGGTTGGCCGGCATGAAGATGATGCAACTGACTGATGAATTATTAAGCGAACATTATGCCCACCTCAGCGGCAAAGAATTCTTTCAACGTGTGAAAGATTCCATGATGACAGCTCCTGTTATCGTTTGTTGTTTTGAGGGTGTGGATGCTATTCAAACAGTCCGTACGTTGGCGGGACCGACTAATGGACGTCTGGCTGCTCCGGGAACCATTCGTGGAGATTACAGTATGAGCTTTCAAGAGAATATAGTTCATGCTTCTGATTCACCGGAGACTGCAGCTATTGAATTAATGAGATTTTTTAAACCGGAAGAAATATTCGAGTACAAACAGGCGACTTTTGACTACCTGTATGCAAACGACGAATATTAAATGAATTGACAAAGAACGAATGAATTTCAATTGCATTATTAAAACTGGATTGGTAGCTGTAGCGGCTATGGTTAGTCTGAGCTCTTTCTCTCAAGACCTGATTGCCCGCCAAGCACCGATAGACAAGAAATTAAAATCTGTAGACTCTTTGGCCTTGCAAAAGCAAATCCGTGCCGAACAGTCCGAATATCCCGCCCTGAGTCTTTATCCTAACTGGAACAACCAGTATGTACACGCTTACGGAAATGCTATTATCCCCGAAACTTACACTATCGACCTGACAGGCTTCCATATGCCGACTCCGAGTACGAGAATTACGTCCCCTTTCGGACCTCGTTGGAGAAGAATGCATAATGGTCTGGACTTGAAAGTGAACATCGGCGATACTATTGTTGCCGCATTCGATGGTAAAGTACGCGTTGTGAAATATGAACGCAGAGGATATGGCAAGTATGTCGTAATTCGTCACGACAATGGACTGGAAACTGTCTACGGACACTTGTCAAAACAGTTGGTTGAAAACGACCAGTTGGTGAAAGCCGGCGAACCGATCGGTTTGGGTGGCAATACAGGACGTTCCACAGGTTCACATCTTCATTTTGAAACCCGTTTCTTGGGAATTGCAATCAACCCGGTTTATATGTTCGACTTCCCGAAACAAGATATCGTTGCCGATACTTATACGTTCAGGAAGACAAAAGGCGTGAAGCGCGCAGGCTCACATGACACTCAGGTGGCTGACGGCGCAATTCGCTACCACAAAGTGAAGAGTGGTGATACTTTGTCACGCATCGCTAAATTGCGTGGTGTATCGGTCAGCACACTTTGTAAATTGAACCGTATTAAAGCAACCACAACTTTGCGTATCGGACAGGTTTTGCGTTGTTCATAAACTCACTTGCTTATAAAACAGTAATACAATAGCTTTGGAAGAGGGCACTTTAATATAATTTAGAGTGCCCTCTTTCTGTTTTTACTTAATTATTGTTACCTTTGCG
>PPYF01547196.1_pt1 | contig 13942 bp, 10 predicted proteins | sample 1559871 | NCBI WGS metagenome assembly PPYF01 (sample SAMN08240021, study PRJNA423297) | Human gut metagenome, whole genome shotgun sequencing project. | reverse complement strand
CATGAGAAAGGACTTCACATCGACAACGATCATTTCATGATCATCAGCCCTGATGAGGGAAGCATGAACCGCGCAATCTATCTTGCCAATATCCTTGGTGTTGATATGGGTATGTATTACAAACGTCTGGATTACTCCAAGAGAATCAATGGACGTCACCCAATCGCAGCTTACGAATTCCTCGGTCCAAACCTTAAGGGCAAAGATATGATCCTGATCGATGATATGATTTCTTCCGGTGATACAGTTCTTAAGATTTCTTCTCTCCTCAAGGAAAGAGGAGCAGGCAGAATTTATATCTGCTCTACTTTCGGACTGTTTACAAACGGACTCGAGAAATTTGATGAGGCTCATAAGGCAGGAGTGTTTGACAAACTGCTCACTACAAACCTAATCTATCAGTCTCCTGAGCTTCTTGCAAAAGATTACTACATTTCCTGTGATATGAGTAAATATATCGCCCTGATCATTGATACTCTTAATCATGATCAGTCCGTAAGCTATCTGCTCAACCCGGTTGACAGGATCAACCGCTGCGTAAGCAATTATATGGCTCAGTATGATGAGAAATAAATAACTTCTGTAAAATTTATAAAAAGAGATTTCATGTTCTGTTCCGGCTGTTTCATCCGAAATTCCTGCAGTACATGAAATCTCTCTTTTTGTTATATATAATGCAATCCACTCTTCTATGCGGCCCTACACTGAATAACTGCTTCGCAGTCTGGTTAAAAATTCAGGAAATAATTTGCTTCCCATAGGGGATTCCCTCTCTGTCCAGAAGTTCCATCTCGCGTTTACTGCAGGTACTGATGATAACCTGCTTTTTCTCCTTATACATCCATTCAAGAACTGCCTCAAGATCTTCTTCCTCATACATCCCAAAGATATCATCCAGTATCACCGGCAGACTTTCTTCCTGACACAGAAGCTCTCCTGCAGCCATGCGCATGGCAAAATAAATCAGCTCCAGAGTGCCGCGGCTGAGACATTCCAGTGCTTCCACTCCGTTCCCGGTAGTTACTGTCATGTGGGATGCCGCATCCATCTGTACGTCCTGATATTCACCATCTGTAATCTCACTCAAAATCTGAGAAGTACGTATCTGCAGCTTTCGTCCCACCTGAAGATGAATATTTCCTGACATTCTCTCTATGGTTTCCATCGCCATATTCAGAGCCTGTACTTCCCGCTCTTCCGATGTAAGCAGAAAAGAATTTTCTTCGTATTCCCGGTATTCTTCCTTAAGGTTACAAAGTTCTGTTTCTTTCTCATCATAGTCCTGTCTGAGATTTTCTTTACTGCATCTGAGTTTCTCCTGCCTGGATACCCAACGTTTCTTCATCCGTATTCTCTTCTGAAATTCCCTTGCATACTTCAGCTGCTGTTTTCCACAAAATCCCACCAACGCAGCTGCAATAACCGCTACGATCAGACTTACCGAAACACTGTCCGCTATAATCGCAGTCAAAATCAATCCAAAGATGCCGGCAGCGGCCGATATCAGCATTCCCATTGCAAAGCTGTTTCTTTTTGCCTTTGCCTGTGCCATTCTCTCATCCAGAATAACCGCACCATTTTCATCTCCGGGATGCATCCGTAACGACTCCTCTTTCTCATTAATCTGATCCAGCTTTCCATTCAGATCATTCAGATCACTTATGATATCATCCATCCTGGTCAGAAGTTTCTGCCTCTCCTGTTCTGTCTCTTTCTGTTTTCTGTCTGCCTGTACCAGATAACCCTTTCTGGACATCTTGAGCATCTGCATGGCCCGTCCCAGATCCATGGAGCTGTCTGCAGTTCCCTGATAGCCGGTCATAAATTTTTGCAGCTCCCGAGCCAGATCCTGTTCTGTCGGACTCTTTAACTTCGCAGCAAAAACTGCATTATCGTAGATTGCTTCACTGATATCTCCGAGAAACATATTTTTAATATACGTATGTACTATCGCTCTTTCGCTTTCATTCTCTCCATACAGAACGTTAATTCCCGGAGAAAACTCTAAAGTTTTATCATGGATTTCTCCAGAGTTTTTAATATTTAACTGTCTGATAATCATATTCTGTCTGTCACCTGCTTGTTTCCAGTAAAGCCTGAAGACCATAATATAATGCCTTCTCCTCCACTGCATTTCTGTCTTTTTCAAGAAAATAACTGATATAGTCACCAATCAGTGTTCCACTATATTTTTTTTGAAGTGCTTCCAGATCATAGGAAGGCTTTGATTCATCCAGAACCTCTGTTACGTAGCCAAAAGACTTCAGTCTCTCGGGAAGCAGCAGAAGCTCCGGTGCCCTGGTTCCCTGGATTACGATCCTGTAGATATTCATGCGTCCTTTATTCGCCAGATCCGCCTTCAGCATATCCTCCAGAGATGCCTGTGTAGAATCTTCACGCAGCATCAGAAGAATCTGCTCATAGGAACGGCAGGCAAAAGGAACAAAATTTGTCTTAAGCCTTCCGTTTTCCAGATGTCCTTCTATGTATCCATGATCACCCAGATCATTTCTGTCAACAGGCTCCAACGCACCTGCATAAGCTGCATTATCCCGGATCAGAATCTGGGGTTTATGAATATGTCCTAATGCAATATAATCAAATCCTGACGCAGCAATTGATTTGATATTCATGGGGATATGCTTCGCATCTCCACCATGAGCCAGTAAAATGTGAACCCCCTCTCCCTCTGCAGGATGTATAGAATCATACAGAGGATTCTCTATTTCCTGATGTTCATAGCTCAGTCCATATACATAAATATCCAGTTTCTCATCTTTCACACAGGTAAGCTGTTCATTCTTAAAAAATGTCACATTCTTTTCCCACTGAAAATCCCGGTAAAAAGAATCAGCCTTAATATAGTCATGATTTCCTGCCATCAGATAAACCCGGGTATCCGGGATGGTGGAAAACAGGTTATTTACTTCTTTCAGTTCCCGTAGAAGAGGCTGGCGGTGGAACAAATCTCCTGCTATAAATAACAAATCCACCGGATTCTCGCGGATACCCGCAATAACCCGGCGGAAAGTTTCCCAGATTTCTTCCTCCCGCCTGCTGCTCCATGGACAGCCCCTGTCAGGAACTGCACCAAGGTGTACATCTGCAAGATGAATAAATCTCATGCCAATCTCTCTTTCTATAACATTTTTGATATCTGCGGATTGCTCTGCAGCTTCAATGCTCCCACAATACTGATATCAGTCAAATTATAAATCACAGTTTTTAACAGTTCTTGGGAATGGAATTACGTCGCGGATGTTGCCCATGCCGGTAAGGTACATTACGCAACGTTCAAATCCAAGACCAAATCCTGAATGGCGTGTGGAACCATATTTACGAAGATCAAGATAGAAGTCATAATCCTCTTTCTTAAGTCCCAGCTCGTCCATACGTTTCTCAAGTTTCTCAATGTCATCCTCTCTCTGGCTTCCACCGATGATCTCACCGATTCCAGGCACCAGACAGTCCATAGCTGCAACAGTCTTGTTATCCTCATTCATCTTCATGTAGAAAGCTTTGATCTCTTTCGGATAATCTGTTACAAATACAGGTTTCTTAAAGATTTCTTCTGTAAGATAACGTTCATGCTCTGTCTGCAGATCGCATCCCCAGAATACTTTGTAGTCAAATTTATCGTTGTTCTTCTCCAGAAGCTCTACTGCTTCTGTGTAAGTAACATGACCAAACTCAGAATTGATCACATGGTTCAGTCTGTCCAGAAGTCCCTTATCAACAAAAGAATTGAAGAAATTCATCTCTTCCGGTGCATTCTCCAGTACATAACGGATCACATATTTCAGCATTGCCTCTGCAAGATCCATGTTGTCATTTAAATCTGCAAATGCGCATTCCGGCTCGATCATCCAGAACTCTGCCGCATGGCGGGTTGTGTTGGAATTCTCAGCGCGGAAGGTTGGTCCGAAAGTATAAACATTGCGGAATGCCTGTGCAAAAGTCTCGCAGTTTAACTGTCCGCTTACTGTCAGATTAGTTTCTTTTCCGCAGAAATCCTGAGAGTAATCTACAGCACCCTTGTCATCTGTCGGAACGTTGTTCATATCCAGAGTAGTTACCTGGAACATCTCACCTGCACCTTCACAGTCGCTTCCTGTGATCAGCGGAGTATGCACATAAACAAATCCCTGCTCCTGGAAGAAACGGTGAATCGCATAGGCACACAGAGAACGTACACGAAATACTGCCTGGAATGTGTTTGTTCTCGGACGGAGATGTGTGATGGTTCTTAAGTATTCAAGACTGTGGCGTTTCTTCTGAAGCGGATAATCAGGTGCAGAATTACCCTCTACTGTAACTTCTGCTGCCTGGATCTCAAATGGCTGTTTTGCCTGTGGAGTTGCTACCAGTGTACCTTTGACAATGATCGCTGCACCTACGTTTAATTTGCTGATCTCAGCAAAGTTCTCCATTGTATCGTGATAAACTACCTGAAGAGTCTCAAAGAAGCTTCCGTCATGAAGCACGATAAATCCAAAAGTCTTGGAATCACGTACGCTTCGTACCCATCCTCCTACTGTAACCTCTTTGTCCAGATATTTCTCTCTCTCTTTGTAAATCTCTTTTACTGTTGTTAACTTCATATCTATGTTTCCTCTTTCTCCTCATCGTTCTGGATGTTACACATAAAAAGACGAAACGCTGTTCTCGTCTGACAGCCGTCTCGTCTTTTAGTATAGACTATTCCCTGATTTCACGCAAGGAGTAATCTGGTATTTACTGTGTTTTTTATTCGTTACCGGGTACGAAACGAATAGTAACTTTTATCCTGATAATATTTAAATAACATCTATCCTATCTTGGTACCCTCAGCGAATCTATACACTTGGCATAAATTCGCTTGTATGTTTTTGCCGTATAATGCAGACCATCATCGATAGTTCCTGCTCCATAGTGATCACTGGCAAAGCTGTAGCCTGTGGATTTCAGGTAGGAGTACATATCGATATAAGTATATGCAGAAGAAAGATTTGCTTTCATATAATCGTTAAAGGATCTGACTGCCGCTTCGCTTCGGTCTGCTCGTCCTGTATTTGAAAGCATCGTACGGTTCAACGGATTTACTGACATGAAATACAGTTCGCATCCTTTACTTTTAAGCTGCGGTGCAATCCAGTTATAATATTCTACATAATCTGCATAATCTGACAGATCATTTACTCCAAAGTTAAAAATTACCGCTGTTTTCTTAGAAAGAATACTGTTGGTGTCCTTCTGCACCATAGCATAAAGCTGTGACCATCCTGTGGTAGTAAGCCAATTTAATTTCTTTCCCGCAGAGCAGACAAACTTCACATTTTTAATTGCTGATTCTCCCATTCCCTTCAGAACATTCTCCATAAATTCTGTACGGGAATCGCCCACAAAGATTACCTGTTTGTATTTATAGATATCTACCTGCGGGAGCTCAGCTTCTGTAAGATCTTTTTCTGTTGATCTGTTAAATACTACTGCATACAGGTTCATATTACCGTTTACTGTAATCTTCTCTTCTGCCTCATATTCCGGATTCACAGACTGCATTGGTTTTGATGACCATCCCATGAAAGTATAACCTTCTGCATCTCTTACTCCTGGCAGAGAATAGGTAGATCCTTTTGCCAGAGTCGTTTTCTGCCAGGTGCTGCCGTCACATCTGTGGAAAGTCAACTGTACTGCCTTCTTCTGTACCGCATAAAGAGTGATATTCTTGTTGACTGTACATTTCGCCTTTGCTGTTGCTTTCTCGGAATTTTTCTTACTTGACCATCCCTGATTAACATAACCGGTTCTTGCCGGTACTTTTGCAAAGGTAACAACCGTTCCCTCTTCTACTGTCTGAGTAAGTTTTTGATAAGCCGCATTAGTGCTTCCATTTCCCAGATAGTAGCTGACCGTATAATAATTACTCTTTCTGCGCACTGCATAGAACTGAGTTGTCTTTGTAATCTTTACTGTAACACCGGCCGAATATTCCGGTTCTGTTTCTCCCTTTACAGTTGTCCAGCCCAGATTTGTATAACCCTTTACTTTCGGCACATCAGGCAGTGTCACTTTCTGATTTTTTGACGCATACATGGTGAGCGAGGTATAAATTTTACTGGTACTTGTTCCATTATTGTTATTGAAAGTAACTGTGTAAGGCAATTTCTTATATACAGCATAGAGAGTCAGTGTTTTTGATACAGTCACATTCTGGCCTGCTTTATAGTCAGCTTTGGAGGCTTTTTTATTCTTTGACCATCCCAGAGACTGATATCCTGTCTTGACAGGTACCTGCGGCATTGTAACTGTAAGTCCTTTTCCGACTTTCTGATTCAGTCTGGTAAATTTACTGTTGCTTGCCCCTGTATTGGTCTTAAAATTCACCTGAAGCGCTGTACGGCGCACAATGTAAAAATCTGTGTCACCGGTCACTGTAAATTCTGAATTCAGTTCATATTTTACAGCAGAACTTCCCTTTGTATCTGTCCATCCATAATTAATGTATTTGGATGATGGCATATCCGGAAGTATGACGTTTTTTGTCTCATATGCCCGCAGAATTCCATTGGAAAACACACTGGTTCCTGAATTATTATAAAGGGAAACCGTACATTTCTTTGGCATATAGAAGTTCAGGATGCCTTTTTCGAGAAACAGATTCCAGCTCTCGCCTTTCTTCAGAGTAAGAATATCTCCACCCTTCAGAGTGATCGCATCTCCAAGTTTTTCATTTTTTTCCAGTTTCCACATATCCGGTGCACCTGTATCCGGTACATTGGGAAGGATCAAAGATTCACCCCAGGACATCACTGTTCGCAGCTGTTCACATTCATTTCCTTCTCCGTCTATAAACCGGAGCATTACCTCTTTCTCCGGATTAATCGTCGGCGTGGGAGATGGTGATGGTGTGACTGAAGGAGTCGGTGTTGAAGACGGCATCGGTGTGACCGAAGGAGTCGGTGTTTCTGTCAGTGCAGGTGTACCCTCCGGTGTCGAAGTCACTGTTGGTGTTGGTGACAGTTCCGATGCCATTACTTTCTCCGAATCAGAAGCTGCCGGCAAAGTATTTTCTGTATCAGTTATGCACGAATCTTCTTCCCCTGAACTGAAAATCTCTTCAAAACTGTCCGGAGTGCCGAACTCTGCTGCCTGTACGGGAACTGTTGCAGTGATCAGTGCCACAGTCAGAAACACACTTGCCAGACGCTTTCCTCTTTTGTGTCTTTTTCTGTACATATTTACCTCCATTTTGCAAAAACGTCCCAACATAAAATATGCGGGACGTTCTCTATGCATTCCCAATCATTCAAAAACATCTTCAGACTGCCCGGCTTTTGATCAGAACCGCCACAACCTGCTCATATGTAAATAATACCAGATTTGTCATCCTGCTATGTAAACACTGTTTTCTTATGGTTGAAAATATTCCTTATAATTTATTGATAAACCTCATAAATGCTTCTCTGCCTTCAGCAGTGCATTTATATACGCCGGCATCCTCAAGTACATGAACGAATACATTACCGACTTCTTTTCTGAGAACATCCTGAATGTTGTCTTTATCAAGGTTGTCATATTTCGGAAGGAATTCTGCAACCCACGCTGCATGTTTCTCAATCTTCTCATTTCCAGAACATGTGTAGCAAGCTCTATCAGTCTCTTCTCATCCTTATGACGGATCCTTAAAACTGAAAGAGGCCATTTAACAATACCTGCTTCTACATCCTCATATCCCGGAATAGTCACATGTTTCTCGATCGGTGCTTTTGCCATTGCGAAAGTATAATGTCCGCCCTGGAAATGATCGTGACTTAAAATAGAACCGCCTACGATAGGCAGGTCTGCATTGGATCCCAGGAAGTAATGCGGGAAAAGTTTTACAAAATCAAAAAGTTTGATAAATGTATTCTTCTCGATCTTCATCGGAACATGCTGACTGTTAAAGACGATGCAATGCTCATTGTAATACACATATGGGGAATACTGAAATCCCCAGGGACTGTCATTTACAGTGATAGGAATGATTCTGTGATTCTCTCTGGCAGGATGATTAACTCTTCCTGCATATCCTTCGTTCTCCGGGCAAAGAAGACATTTCGGATAACTGCTGGATTTTACAAGCTTGGCAGCAGCGATTGCCTTCGGATCTTTTTCCGGTTTGGAAAGATTGATGGTGATATCGATTTTACCATATTCACTGTCTACTGTCCATTTCTGATCTTTCTTTACACGATAACGACGAATATAATCGCTGTCCTGACTAAGTTTATAGAAGTAATCGGTTGCTTCCTGTGGATCTTTCTCATATCTGCTCCAGAACTCATTCTGTACCTGCGCCGGACGCGGCATCAGACAGTTCATAAGTCTGGTATCAAAAAGATCTCTATACACAACACTGTCTTCTATGAGATTTCTCTTCACAGCCTCATCCAGAAGTGCATTTAATACCTCTTCAAGATCGATATCCCTGTACTCTTCCTCAGGTTCCACATATTCGTCTTCTTTAAAGACATCCAGAAGAAGATTTATTGTATAATTCTTCTCGCAGGCCGGTGTAAGTCCTGTTTCTACTCCGTACTGTACTAATTTTTTAATGTTCTCATATAACATCTGTACGTTCCTCCGTTTCGCTGTTACTGTTTCACTCTTACAGTAACGTGTTTAAACAATAAATTTCTCTGCCACTGTTTGTCCTTTTTAGAATACTCAAATATCAGTGAAATGTAAAGAAGCATTTTTACAATTTTTTGGATGAATAACCGGCAGGTTGCTGTCGCGTTACTGTTCGCTCCGTTCTCAGCTGCCTGCCGGTTATGTTTTTCATCAGTAATTTACTGTTTCTATATAGGTGATAAACACATTTCCGGCTTTCTGGAAAAGATCCGTACTGTCATTCATTCCATACGGATAGGTTTCTTTTTTAACCGGATCATACAGCCAGGTATTATATTCATCATATCCTACGATCACCACGCTTGTATCTGCTCCCGTTTTGGCAATTACCGGACGCTGTGCACTTATCTCGTACAGCACACTGTCCAAACTGCAGCCGGAAAGATCGATCACAGTTCCGGTCTTTTTGAGGCTCTTTTTCAGGGTTTTAATATCATAGGTTCCCTGAAGCACACTCTCCGGAATCCCTTCTGTATCTATCTGCATTTTTGTCTTTTTATTTCCACGTTCCCATACATACTGCTGTGTACGGTTCAGCACTACACCTCCCAGCGTATCTGCACGCAATACAGCCTTCGCCGGATCTGTATAGATACCGTCCAGTCCGCCCTGTCCGTAAACATAATATGCTGTTTCCTGAGGAATCTGAGTGTCCAGAACAATATCTTTCCGGTCGGAACTGCTTACCTTTGCATACATAGTCAGCGGAGAATCTGTCTGTTTGGTTGTGTTAAATACCAGTTTCACACGAACACCTGTCCTGGATGCAGAAATAAGTTCGATTTTTACTGTATTTGCCGCTGCCTTTTTATTATTCATGATCGTATCTTTCTTCTGGGCAACATAAGAGGTTTCTCCGGATTTTGCAGAAAGTTCAAACTCGATCAGAGTATTTCCTACTGAAATATCAGTGATATAAAGTCCGTCTTTCCGGTATTCTTTTTTTACATTTCCTTCAAAATCTTCAATACGCAGAATGCGGATCCCAACAGATTTATGTCCCTCCTCATCTGTAAGAATATCTTCTTTATTCAGCATTCCATAAATCAGATCTTCATTCATAAATCCAACTGTACGAAGTCTCTGGCCTTTCTGCGGTGCGATCAGTCGGGTTTTACAGGTATCAAAATCAATTTCCTTGATATTTCCCTTTTCATCCCCCTCTGAAACCAGCCAGGCTGCATGGTCATTATTATCGGAAGATACAAAATTCGCATTTTTTATTCCTTTTTCAAGAATTTCACTGGAGTTCTCTTCGATATTGATTCTGTAAAGATTCTTCGCCAGAATCAGAAACAGCTCATTCTTTTCATTGACATAGGACAGTTTTTCAAGATCTTTTTTCAGAAATTCAAATGATTCCGAAACAGGGATAAAGGCTCTTTCTTCTGCCACGTTTTTATCACGATTGTAATGGTAAACTGCAATTCCTTCATATCCTTCATGGCTTCCTCTGTTCATATATCCATAAAGTACGAAATCAATATCTCCTTCATCAGTTACTCTGACGATCTTGATGTCATGCTGAGTTCTGGAATCGCGGAAATCTCCGTCCTTCGATTTTCTGAAACTGAAAACCTGATTTACCTTTTCATTGCCCGGTGAATAGGACCACAGATCTCCCTCCTGCACAAAAGCTATCACAGTAGCAGCATCATTCATCATATATTCTACATTCTTATCGCGCACTCCAAGGATAATCCCATCATCCTCATAAACAGGCAGTGTACCATCAAAGACCTGATTTGCAGAACGCTGGAAATCCAGCAGATAAATCCTGGTATCCTGATATTTCATTCTATAAAATTCTTTTACGTCATATAATTCTGTTTCCTCATCATCATTCTGCGAAGTCAGCTGATATTCCAGCACAACGCTGGCAGTTGTCTCATTGATCTCTTTGATCACAGGAATTCCCTCCTGACACAGCTGCGGAGCAAGATTCCCCCAACTGATCTCACTCAGGGAAGAATTAATATTAATTCCCGAGTAATTCGTTGCTGCTCCTGTTGTCTGTGGTTCCAGATAACTTCCCAGTGCATCTGCTGACTCTTTGTCAAGACACGCTTCATAAAAATATTTTACAAAAGCTGCATAATCTGATGCATGTACCTGTGACCTGGAAACAACTCTCGTATAATAATATGCTGTACCCTCATCCAGTTCCAGGGCAATCTGCATGGAATATTCCTGATTCATGCGCAGATCACTGCCAATCTCCACGTCTACGGACAAATACTGATCTTCTTTTACAAGATTCTTAATCTTCTTATTTTCAAGGACTTTACTTCCATCAGATGTACGGATCTCATAAGAAAAACTCTTTACTTCCGAATCATAGGGATTCACTTTAAATGTCAGTTTTTTTGATGTATCCAGAGGAGTCACACTGTCTCTGGTAAAATCCGCCTGCATAGGCTGCGCATATCCATACATCCGGTTTATCAGCGTATCATTCATATCCACCATGACTTCCGGAAACACTGCGTCATTAAAATCAGAACGGTTATCTGTGGATTCACTGTTAAGAAGCAATGCAGTACCTGCTGTACCAAGCAGAAATACCAGAAGAAGAATACCTGCTTTTTTCAGTATCCTTTTCATCGCACACTCCCTTCCTGTTCTTTTTCATTCAGAAGCCTGTCCAGTGTGGGATGGATATTCAGGGCTGCAAGCATTTGCTCCACCTTACCCTGGTCTGATCTTTTCCCTGTTCTGACTGCTCTGATCAGGAGATTCTTAGGTGTATGTTCCATATCAATAAACTCCAGGATCTGGGTATCATAACCTTTGCTCTCCAGAAGATCTGCACGCACAGCATCTGTGATCAGCGCAGACATCCTTTCTTTCAGGATTCCATAGCGCAGAACCGGCTCCAGCATTTCATTTTTAATCTGTTTATTAACTTCATGCTGACAGCAGGGTACGGAAAGAATGACTTCAGCTCCCCATTCCACTGCCTTGGCAAGTGCATAATCGGTAGCTGTGTCACAGGCATGAAGCGTTACCACCATATCCACACAGGATACACCTTCATAATCTGCAATATCACCATGATAGAAATGCAGCTTCTCATATCCGTATCTGAGTGCCAGAGAATTACATTTCTCAATTACATCTGTTTTCAGGTCAAGACCTATGATATTTACATCATATCCTTTTAGTTCTCTTAAATAATAATACATGGCAAAGGTAAGATAACTCTTTCCACAGCCAAAATCCAGAATCGTTATTTCTCTGTCTCTGGAAAGTCTGGGAAGTATATCTTCAATAAATTCAAGGAAACGATTGATCTGTCTGAATTTGTCATATCTGGCATGAACAATCTTTCCCTGTTCATTCATAACTCCCAGATCGATCAGAAACGGAACCGGAACACCTTCTTTAAGAATATATTGTTTCACCCGGTTATGTGCCTGGATCTGAACTTTTTCTTTCTGTTCATGGTGTTTCTGTTTAATAGTCATTTTCCCCTTTTTACTGACAAGAACAACCCCGTCTGTTACTGCACCCTGTGCCTGAAACTGTCTGAAATTCTCTGCAAGTTCTTTTTCCACATATTCAATCAGTTCCGTACGCCCGTAGTTTTTATGCAGAACTTTCTGTCCTTCTGTGGCAGATGCCTGATAACAGATCTGTCCTTTCAGCCGGATCGGACGAATCTTTATTTTTGATATGCCATCTTTATTTCTGCCGGCACTCAGAACAGCCTGTATCAGATTTTCATTTATCTGTTCTTCTAAATATTCTCTTAAATTTTTCATTGCTCTTTCTGTCTGTTAATGTTATATAATCTGTTGTAACTGTCCGGTGTACCAGCAAACCGATTTCCCGAGCAATTACAATCTGTTTTAAAAGTATCTCCTGCAGCGATATCTGCGGCATCTTCTTCTGGATATTTCCTGACAAAGCATTACCTGTATCAGTTCATCCAGAAAATCCTCCCTGATAGCCTGAGTGCTTATTTCCGGTTCCATACTCTCCCTGATCTTGCAGCTTAAATGATAAATCATATATTTATCCGGATATTCATCATAAAGGCGGCTTCCCTCATAATCCATGAGATCACATTCCTCTTCTATTTTCTCCTGAATATGCTGTACAGTCCCCGGATAATAGGATTTCATCAGGTTAAATTCTTTATCCTGCATCCGTTCTCCTTCATACAGAAGAGGATTTGCATATGTGGTATAAAACGGAAAATATTCTTTCAGATACATCGTACGATCCTGCATTCTTTTCGATTGTCTATTTCAGTATATGCAAAGTTCTGCAGACTGTGCCGAAATACAGTTCACGTGCCGCTTTATTTCATCTGCTTCTTGCAGATTACAATTCCTGGATCATTCTTACAGTTAATTTGACACTGTGTTCAATTGCCGCCATCTCAAACTCAGCGTAATCCATGTGAGCACTTCCGTCTGCCTTATCAGAGATTGCTCTTACTACAAGGAATGGAATATGGTTCAGATAAGCAGCCTGACCGATAGCAGCACCTTCCATCTCTACTGCAAATCCACCAAATTCTGAAATGATGGCATCTTTAACGCTCTTATCTGAGATAAACTGATCTCCGGAACAGATTCTTCCTTCAAATACACTGATCTCAGGATTTACTTCTTTACATACTTTTGCAGCCAGTTTACGAAGTTTTTCATCAGCAGGGAAGGAAAATTCATCCATCTGCGGAATCTGACCTTTCTTATATCCGAAGCCGATCGCATCCATATCATGATGCAAAACATCTGTGGAAAGAACAATATCCCCAATATTTACATCATTATTCAGACTTCCTGCAATTCCTGTATTGATCACCGCTTCCACACCAAATACATCTGCAAGGATCTGTGTGCACATACCTGCGTTTACTTTTCCGATTCCTGAACGTACAACAACTACTTTCTTTCCTTCCAGAGTTCCCTCATAGAAATCCATACGGGCTCTGGATGTAATTGTGACATCCTGCATTTTTTCCTTGATTTTTGCAACTTCCTGTTCCATTGCTCCGATAATTCCGATACATTTCATTATTAAAACACCTCTTCTTTGTATATTGTAATTTTTCATTTTCATGGTATCAGGTTCAGATGTGTAAACAGTGACAAATGTTCCTGACATTTCTTTATTATAGCAAAACTTTATTTATATGGAAACTTTTTTTATCCTCTGTTATAATACAATTGCTATTTTATGTTACTGTTCACATATCACTATTCCGCGAGGTGTTTTGGCATGAATATGCCAAAATCCCGAGACATACAAGCCAAAATTCCATTGCCGCAGGCAA
>PPYF01000705.1_pt1 | contig 13944 bp, 14 predicted proteins | sample 1559871 | NCBI WGS metagenome assembly PPYF01 (sample SAMN08240021, study PRJNA423297) | Human gut metagenome, whole genome shotgun sequencing project. | reverse complement strand
CTTTCTTTTGATTAGGGATACTCAAAAGTCTATCACAAATGGCTTTTTATTTTTTCTAACTTAATTTTACAAACGGCGTGATAAAAAATATGAAATTGATGCAGTAGTATTAGGCATCCTGTTAAATTTATGCTAAAAAGTCTCGAACCTTCACGGAAGAGGCTTTTTTGATATAATTTCTTTTAGCTAATAATGAGGAGAATTTGAAAATGAAAAATGCTTATCGCGCTTTTCGCCAATACTCTTGCCAGTTCAGAAAAAATTGGCTTGAATATTTAATATTATTTGGCGGTCTTGATATTTTAAACCAGTTTCTGGTAATTCCATTTTTTCGCTGGATAACTACCTTTGTCCTGCAGGCAGGAGAAATTCCGTTTATTTCATATCAAAATATTGTAATTATTCTGACCCATCATCCATTAGTTGTAGTGAGCCTTTTAATTGAATTAATATGTCTAATGGTAATTATCTATGGCGAATTTATGCTCTTGTTGACGGGCTTTCGTGAAATTGGCTTGCCAGAGTTTAGCTGGCGCCAAATGTTTAGGCAAACAAAAGAAACTTTATCGTTACTAAATTTTGGATCGTTAATTCTATTATTAGGTTACTTTTTGCTTATTATTCCATTTGCGGATATCATCTTTCGAACTCCCCTGCTGGCGAAAATTCAAGTTCCTCAGTTTATTGTTGATTATCTTACCCGTAATGCATGGCTTATTGGTGGATTGACCTTGTTCTATCTTTTGATGACAATGATCGGTATTCGTTTAATATTGACAATGCCGTTAATGGTTTATCAACATTTACGGTTAAGAGCTGCTATGTCTCAAAGCTGGCAAATGACAAGTAAGCTAAGATGGTTGAAGTTTTTAATTCAAATTGTGCTAATGACAATAATTGTAGGTAGTATAACGGTTGTTTTTTACCTCATGATTTACATTCTCCAGGTTGTTTTGGATTTATTACCCGGGAAATTATCTTTGATTACTGCTATCTTTAACTTGTCGATCTTACAGCTTGGCGGGGAAGTACTAGCGGTATGGGCAGGAACAATTATCTTACTGGTAGTCGTTAACCCCTTAACTAGCATTAGTGAACTAGCGACAACTCCTGAACATCCATCACGAGGATTGCTAACTTCCTTTATGCTTGTCTTCCTTGTAATCGGCTTGGCGACTCTTGCAAATAATACTTTTTACATGATGGGAACGGGGATTAAACGCCCAATAACTATCTCTCATCGGGGAGTTACTGAAAAAAACGGGGTGCAAAATACTATTCCAGCAATGGAAAAAACAAGTAAACTTAAGCCTGATTATATTGAAATGGATTTGCATGAAACAAAGGATCACCGGTTTGTTGTGATGCACGATGAAAATCTTAAAGACCTAACAGGAGTAAATAAAACACCTCATGAACTAACATTGAAGCAATTAACACGACTAACAGCACGCGAAAATGGCTATCATGCTAAGGTTGCGAGTTTTGATCAATATTTAGCAGCGGCTGAGAAATATCATCAGAAACTTCTGATTGAGATAAAAACAACACCCCATGATTCAAAACAGATGCTCCAGAATTTTAATCGCCGGTATGGGAAAAGGATTTTGCAAGATCATGACCAAGTTCACTCGCTTGATTACAGTGCTGTGACTAAGCTAAAAAATATTAATCCGCGGTTAACAGTTTTGTATATTCAACCCTATAATTTGGGTAATCCCCAGGGAGTTGCTGACGGTTTTTCGATGGAATATTCAACATTAAATCAGGACTTCATTACTCAAGCCCAGTGGCAACATAAACCGGTATATGCATGGACGGTTAATGACACCGATTTAATGAAACAGACTATGTATAACCACGCTAATGGGATAATTACCGATGATTTAGGGGAATTAAATGCGGCAATAAAAGATTTTACTGGAAAGCAGAGTTATGCTAATCGAATTCTAAATTATATTATTGTCGTGCCCACAAGTGGGGGAATTGAACCGTAAAAAAATACTCGAGAACAGATAAGCCGTTAAGGCGATCAGTTCTCAAGTATTTTTATCCAACGTGATGCTTCTTCAATTGCCTAATAACAATTAACGCCACTATTCCACCGATCATTCCTTGGATAAAGTTTGAACCTAAACTTAAAAAACCAGTAATTACATGGTACATAACGGTATTGCAGATAAAGTAGATTGCAATCATTACGATTGTTCCGACCAAGATTGCGGTCCATTTGCCCCAGGTGGTGTTGCCATATTTTTTATAAATCCAGCCACTGATAAATCCTTCTAAACCATGAGCGGCAAAGGAAAATAAGGCATCTTGGGGGAAGCCGGAAATAAGGTCAAGGAACATTCCGCCAAAGCCACCAACAATTGTCCCTGCTCCTGGTCCTAAAAGCATGGCAGCAATGAATACACCAGCATCACATAAGTTGACGTTACCATGTGTCCATGGAATAGGGATAAGAAAGAAGCGGCCGAGGACAAGAGTTAATGCTAATAACATTGCGGCAATAATTGAGCGGCGTAACCGAAAAGTAGATTCCATATTAAAACTCCTAACATAGTCAATTGTGAGTAATTTTACAATAATTTTCAAAAAATTTCAGAGAAAAAATGTGTAGTTATTTATCTATCGATACAAACAAAAATTAACTTAACATCTTGTATCATAGTAATTACATTTAAATATTATGTAATAAAACTGATAATTGATTTTCAACTGATAATCAATATTCCTATTTTATATATTGATTAAATGAAAATAATGCGTATAATAAATTGTGAAAATCAGAACATGATATGAGGTGTGTGTTATGAAGGTTATTATTGTTGGTTGTACACATGCGGGAACAATTACTGCCACTCAAATTTTACAGAATCATCCAGAAACAGAAGTCACAATTTATGAACGGAATGATAACGTTTCATTCCTCTCATGTGGGATTGCGGTTTACTTGAGCGGTGATGTTGGTAATCCAGATGCGATGTTTTATTCAAGCCCTGAACAACTTGCTGCCATGGGTGCAACAGTTCATATGCAACATAATGTAACTGATATTGACCCTAAGACTAAGACAGTCACAGTGAAAGACCTTGTGACAGGCGAAACAAAGACCGACCATTATGATAAGTTAGTTGATACTACTGGTTCTTGGCCAGTAATTCCACCAATTGAAGGTGTAGATGGCCCTCATGTTTATTTGTGCAAGAATTACCATCATGCTAAAGAATTATTTAACGTTGCTAAAGATGCGCAACGAATTGTTGTGATTGGTGGAGGTTATATTGGGGTTGAATTAGTAGAAGCTTACACTCGTCAAAATAAGGACGTTACATTGATTGATGGGTCTCCACGGATGCTTCATAAATACTTTGACCGCGAGTATACGGATCGAATTCAACAGGAATTTGTAGATCACGGCGCCCACTTTGCTTTTGACCAACGCGTAACTGGATTTGAAAACCACGAAAATGGTGTAACCGTTAAGACGGATAAGGGCAACTACGAGGCAGATATTGCTATCCTCTGTGTTGGCTTCCGTCCTAATACTGATCTCTTAAAAGGTAAAGTTAAGATGCATGATAATGGGGCAATCATTACGAACGAATACATGCAATCATCTGATCCAGATATTTACGCTGCCGGAGATTCAACGGCTGTTCACTATAACCCAACTGGCAAGGATGCATACATTCCATTAGCTACTAACGCTATTCGGCAAGGAACAATTGTTGGAACAAATCTCTTTGGTAATACAATGCGCGATATGGGAACCCAATCTAGTTCTGGCTTAAACTTATATGGAACAACGATGGTATCATCTGGCTTAACTTTGGAGAATGCCAAAGAAGCGGGCTTTGATGCAGCTGCGGTGACAGTTGAAGACAACTACCGTCCAGAATTTATGCCGACAACAACTCCTGTATTAATGACATTGGTGTGGGATAAGAAGACTCGGCAAATTCTTGGTGGACAGTTTATGAGTAAGCATGATGTTTCTCAATCTGCTAACATTATTTCCTTATGTATCCAGGATAAGCACACGATTGATTATTTAGCATTTGTTGATATGCTTTTCCAACCACACTTTGATCGTCCATTTAACTATGTAAATATTCTTGGCCAAGCGGCGGTAAAGAAACAAGCTGAATTAGAAAAATAATAACTAAAAAGGTTAGAAGAGAAAAAGTTTTCTTCTAGCCTTCTTTTTTACGCTTATTTTTAAAAATCGCCGTTCATGATTGAATCTTTTACAATCATATAATCGACCTTCCGAATAGCTTCAAGGTCACGACCACCCGAGTAAGAGATGGATGATTGTAAGTCTTCCTGCATTTCGGTTAAAGTGTCTTTGATGGAGCCACGGTAAGGAACGAGCATCTGCTTTCCTTCAACATTTCGATAAGCACCTTTTTGAACCTCAGATGCAGAACCCCAATATTGTTTGTATTGTTTTCCATCAATGTTGATGACATGTCCTGGTGATTCGAGGTGACCGGCAAGCATTGAGCCAATCATCACCATTGAAGCGCCAAAACGGACAGACTTAGCAATGTCCCCATTATGTCTAATACCGCCGTCAGCGATGATTGGTTTCCGCGCGGCTTTAGCACACCAACGAATAGCGGATAATTGCCAACCGCCAGTACCGAAACCAGTCTTTAGCTTAGTGATGCAGGCTTTACCGGGACCAACCCCAACCTTAGTAGCATCCGCCCCAGCATTTTCAAGGTCGCGAACAGCTTCGGGAGTTGCAACGTTCCCCGCGGTTACAAAAGTGTCGGGAAGTTTTTCTTTGATGTATTGGATCATTTTGATCACAAAATCAGAATGACCATGGGCAACATCAATTGTAATATACTCTGGATTTAATTGTTCGGATTTTAGTTGATCAATAAAATTATACTCATCATCCTTAATCCCGACCGAAATCGAAGCAAATAATCCTTTTTCGTGCATCATTTTAACGAAAGCTGCTCGTGTCTCTGGATTAAAGCGGTGCATCACGTAATAATAGTCATTTTGGGCAAGCCAAATTGCTAAATCTTCATCGATGACGCTCTCCATATTTGCAGGTACAACAGGGATCTTGAATGTGTGAGGGCCAAACTTGACGCTTGTATCTGCATCCTTACGGCTTTTGATCACACATTTATTTGGGACCAACTGAATATCATCATAATCGAATGTTTTCATTAGGGCAGCTCCTTTTTAAAAATTTACCGTAATTATTATGCGCTAAAATATATGAAGCGTCAATGAAAATAGCGTACATTTGCTGAGTGATATCAAAAAATAGTTCGATAAGCTGTTGACGACAAGGAATTAATCCGGTAGAATAGCGAAGTAAAAACGTTAATTTTAGAAAATATAACTATGAGGTGAAAATAAATGTCATCAGTTGTTATTGTTGGTAGTCAATGGGGCGATGAAGGAAAGGGTAAGATGACCGATTACCTAAGCCAAGAAGCGGACGTTGTTGTTCGTTCACAAGGTGGTAATAATGCAGGTCACACAATTGCATTTGATGGTAAGAAGTTTGCCCTCCGTCTAGTGCCATCTGGGATTTTTGCTAAAGACAAGTTAGCGGTGATTGGTAATGGAGTGGTTATTAATCCACCTGCATTATTAAAGGAATTGCATTATCTTCAAGACAACGGGATCGACATTTCAGGTTTACGGATTTCTAGTCGTTCACACATCACCTTCCCATACCATATTCTTCTTGATAAATGTCAAGAAGAGGCAAAGGGTGATCACAAGGTGGGAACGACCAAGAATGGGATCGGTCCTACCTACATGGATAAGGTTTCTCGTGTTGGTATCCGGATGTGTGACTTGCTTGAAAAAGATACCTTTAAGGAAAAACTTGAACGTAACCTCGCTGAAAAGAACGAATTATTCACTAAGTTATACCATGTTGACCCAATTAGCTTTGACGATATTTTTGAAAGTTACTACGAATATGGTCAAGAATTAAAGCAATACGTTACTGATACAGCTCAAATTGTCAATGATGCCCTTGATCAAGATAAGAAGGTCCTCTTTGAAGGGGCACAAGGGGTTATGCTTGATGTTGACCAAGGAACCTATCCATATGTTACTGCCTCTAACCCAATCGCGGGGGGAGTATGTACTGGTGTTGGCGTTGGCCCTAATAAGATCGAAACAGTTGTTGGAATTTGCAAGGCTTACTCTACGCGTGTTGGTGCTGGTCCATTCCCAACTGAATTAACTGATGAGATTGGTGATCAGATTCGTGAAACAGGTCATGAATACGGAACTGTTACTGGTCGACCACGGCGCGTTGGTTGGTTTGATAGTGTTGCAATGCGTCACGCACGACGGGTTTCCGGAATTAGCTGCCTTAGTCTTAACTTGCTTGATGTCTTGACTGGTTTGAAGACCGTTAAGATTTGTACCTCATACAAACTTGATGGTAAGCAAATTGATTACTACCCAGCTAGTTTGAAGGAACTTGAGCGTTGTGAACCAGTTTATGAAGAACTTCCGGGATGGGACGAAGATATTACTGGTGCGAAGAAGTTTGAAGACTTACCAATCAATGCTCAAAATTACTTGAAGCGGGTAAGTGAATTGTCAGAATCACCACTTGCAACTGTTTCTGTTGGTGCTGACCGGATTCAAACGATTATTGTTAAAGACCCTTGGGAATTCGCACATAAATAAAATAGATGAAAGCTTCTAATGTTTGAATAATCTTTAAGCATTGGGGGCTTTTTATTTTCCTTGATTCCTCTATGGTATAATCGAGGCAAATAAACGTTATAGGAGGCAAGATGATGACACAGCCAACACTAACAGTAGAAAAACATTATTTAAATTGGCCACTTAACCGTCCTTTAAATCAAGCTGACATAATGCACGAGTTGGGTGTGCATGCATCCGATGAAAAGGGCCAAGATTTAACGAGTAAGGTGATGATGAACCTAACTCAAGTAGATGTTAACAAAGCAGGAGAATACCCTGTGATGTTAAGTGTAATGGATAATAACGGGCAAAGTACTCAGGTAAGTATCACCTTAAATATTCAACCGATGCGGACACAGAATGCAACTCAGGAAACTGCAACGCCTCAAAAATCAAGACGGGGATGGTTATGGGTTATTATCGCAATTGTTGTTATCTTATGTGCATGGTGGGCAATTAGTTCTCATAACCGGCAAGCAGCCAACCAAGCGGCCACTGATAGCCAGCAAAGTAGTCAAATAAGCAATAATTCAAGCAGTATCAGCGATTTAACAAAAGATAATCAACGTCTCGCTAACCAAGTGGCAGAACTTAAAGGAGCAACTCAACAATATCAAAAGGACCATGACCAACAAGCACTAGAAAGTCGCCTTGATAAGATTCAAAGTCAAATTCAAGATTTGCAAAATCAAGTTCAAAGTAACAACGTGAAGCAAGATTTAAACCAAGTTAACGAAACGGTTAATGAAGTACGGGAAAACCCAGCGAATGGGACGAAAATTGTTAACAACCTAAAGAATAAGGGTGATTTTCAAGAAATCTGGGGAAATATTAGCCAAGAAGTGCAGAAGTGGCTAGATGAGTTTGCCAATTAGTGAGTTTGACAGCGACAAGCTAGACCCTTAAAATGGTAATAATAATTAGCGAGCTTTCCCGTTAAATTGTTAGGGAAAGACTCAAGTAAATGCTGGATCCTTCCTTAAATTAGCGGAGGGTCTTATTCTTTTGAAAGATTTTAAATTAATTAAGGAAGTGACATGATGGCTCATGAGATCTTAGACGGTTCAAGTATGCAACGTGCATTGACCCGGATTACTTATGAGATTATCGAACAAAATAAGGGTGTCGATAACTTAGTATTTGTTGGAATTAAGACGCGGGGGGTATATTTAGCAAAGCGCCTCGCCAAGCGACTAAATCAGTTGGAAAATGTAGAAATTCCTGTGGCACCACTTGACGTCTCACTTTACCGTGATGACCGTCATGTACCAGATCATACTCAAGAACCAACCGTAAAAACTGATCAATTAGATATTGATATTACTAACAAACATGTTATTTTAGTTGATGATGTGCTCTTCACTGGACGGACAGTTCGGGCGGCCTTAGATGCTTTAATGGATATGGGTCGGCCAACCCGAATTTCATTAGCGGTCCTTGTTGATCGGGGACACCGTGAATTACCAATTCGACCAGATTTTGTTGGAAAGAATATTCCAACTGCAATGAATGAGACTGTTCATGTAGCCGTTGAAGAATATGATGGCCATGAAGATGTAACAATCGAGCATAACTAAAAGGGGAACGAGGCAAAAGCTCCCATATAACAATAGGCCTCCATCGTTCGGTTTTACCGAGCGGTGGAGGCCATTAATGTACTGCGCTTGTTACTGTTACTTATTATGGAATTCCCTTTTATCTTATCTTACGCCACCAATCCACCGTTGAATGTTCATTAAATACCCGGGTACCAAATTTTTTTTGAAACCATCGGACTTGTTTGGGAGTAAATCCCCGGAATACTAATGGTAATTTTTTCCAATGAGAATAAAGGGCATAGAGAAGAAGAATGTATTGTTCTTTACTAATCTCATGAATTATATTCCGCATATGAAAGCCTCTGATCGAACATCTGTTTAGGGAATAGTATATCATAGCAGTAAATGGGATCAAGTCAACCACCATCGACTAAAGTCGATGGCTTGTGAGCAGACACCCCTATATTGAGTATCTGAACCACAATTTGCATAGATACGGATGGTTTATCCAAACAACCGTAGTTGTTTGGATAGTGACTATCTAATTACCAATGCCTTTTACATTCCCAGGTTGCCATAGGAATGAGTCTAGCCTTTGGGCTAGGATTTTTGTTGTTTCTGGAATCCTTTTTCCAGAATATTCAATGCTGCATTGTGATCACGAATATGATGAGTATGGCATTGCGGACACGTCCATTTACGATCTGCCAGTGTTAGCTTTTTAGTCCCACCACTACCCATAACAAAACCACAGTCATGACAGGTTTGGGTCGTATTTTTAGGACTGACCGTAATGAATTGACGCCCATAGAGATCCGCCTTGTAAGCCAACATGTTCAAGAAAGACCGCCAGCCAACGTCAGCAATGCTCATTGCCAAAGCATGATTCTTGAGCATGTTCTTACTACGCAACTCCTCAGCTACTACTAAATCGTGGTTCTTGATTAGTGCAGTAGAGATTTGTTGGAGAAAATTATGTCTTTGGTTCATTACTTTGACATGGAGTTTGGCAACTAACAAGCGTTGTTTTTGGTAATTTTTACTATCACGTAAAGAACGATGTTCTTTTTTGATACGTCGTTGCCGTCTAGATAAAATACGCTGTTCTTTGGCTAATTTGCCTTTAATAGTGCGATAATATCTTGGATTAGGAACTGTGTTACCTTCACTATCGGTTAAGAAATTATCAGTATTAAGATCAATTCCAATATGTTCGTGATTAGCTTTGGACACTTTAACAAAAGATTCATCAGAAGCTAGTTGCATTGATAGAAAGAAGTGATCTGCTGGATCTTTAGTCAACGTCACAGTACCAATTCTAGTCTCACACATTCTCTTCAAAAGACGTGCTTGAGAACCGGCAACCCGTAACTGTCCTATTTTAGGGACTTTGACATGGCTATTATCTAGAAAACAGACTGTACCGTTAGTTAGCAACGCAGTCTTTTGCCCTGGGTATTGACAATTGGTTTGATAACGCCAGCGATAACTCTTTCGATGAAACTTAGGAACACCAGCGGTGTGAACCTTCCGAAAAGAGTTCCAAGCTTTTCGATAGTTCTGAATGGCATTAGCTTTCGTCAAACTGTCAATTCGTTTATCTTCTAAAAATTGATAGTGATTCGACATTTGTTTAGCGTTTTGGCGCATAGTTAGTTGCTTAATACGATCTTGTACCGTATCAATTGGTAGTTTGACTCGGCTTAATTGCCAAAGTTCTTTACCAATTGCGACCATTTCGTTGTAAATAAAACGACTAGCATCACTATTAACCTTAATTATTTGTTTCTGTTGGTCACTAGGATAGCAACGCATTTTCAATCCATAATGGTATTCCAATTGTGCCATTGACTTCATTTTATTTCACCTCCTTTATTGATATAATATAATCATATCATCAGACAATGACTATAACAATTGAGGTGTTATTAATGGCAAAAGAAAAGATCCAAGACGCTATTTATACCCGTCGTTATGTCTATAATTTCCATTACCATTTAATCTGGGTAACTAAGTATCGCCACCAGGCTTTTTCAACTAAGGAACTGGTAGACGAAATGAAAGACATATTGCGAATGGTTGCAAAAGATAACGAAATTGTAATCGAAAAGATGGAAGTAATGCCAGATCATGTTCATGTACTGATCAGTTTTCCACCTAGCAAGGCGCCAACCAGCGCTATCAAAGCACTAAAGGGGCGTAGTGCATTTATCTTTCTCAAACGACATCCAGAAATTCGACAATCACAATATTGGATTAAAAAACGTTATTTACTTATTTTTTATAAACATTTATCATAAATCTTATGAAAATTAGGGAAGGAGAAAAATGATGACAAAACCGATTATTGGAATATCAGGCTCACGGATTATTGATCAACAAGGACCATTCCCCGGTTATCGCCGGAGCTATGTAAATGAAGATTATGTTAATGCAGTGATTCAAAATGGTGGAATTCCTTATATTATTCCATTTAATGAAGATCCAGAAGTGACAATTGCACAAGTTGCAACCGTTAACGGGCTTATTTTGTCTGGTGGCCATGATATCGATCCACGTCTATATGGCGAGGAATCATTGCCTCAGATTGGCGAGATTTGGCCACAACGGGATGCGTTTGACCTCTTATTGCTTAAAGAAGCGGAAAAACGCCATAAGCCAGTTCTAGGAATTTGCCGAGGAGCACAGTTGCTCAATGTCGCTCATGGTGGTTCGCTTTATCAGGATATTAGTTACCGTGACGAACCAACACTTAAGCATAGTCAGGGACACACTACTAACCTTGAAACCCAGACAATCATCCTTGCTTCTGACAGTTACCTTGCAAGCTTATTTGGTGAAGAGCAGCTGAGCGTTAATTCTTTCCACCACCAATTAATTAAAACAGTGGGGAAAGATCTTTATCCAGTTGCCAAAGCAAAGGATGGAGTAATTGAAGCAATTGAAAATGGGGATGGGTCAGTGCTTGGCGTTCAATGGCATCCAGAAATGCTTCATTCTAGTGATCAGCAAATGAATAAATTATTTAGTGATTTAATAACTAAATCAATGAAAGAAGGTTAACAAGCATGACAAAAACTAAATTAGGTTTTTGGTCAATCGTATTATTAGCGATCAATTCAATCATTGGGTCGGGGATTTTCCTGACACCGGGCTCGGTTGTTTCAATGGTTGGAACTAAGGCGCCACTTGCTTACTTTTTTGCGGCAATTTTTGCTTCAATCTTAGCCATCACGTTTGCGGCGGCAGCAAAATATGTAAATAAAAGCGGGGCGGCCTATTCTTATGCAAAGGCTGCATATGGTGAAAATATGGGCTTTTACATGGGAGTGGTGCGATTCTTCTCAGCATCTGTTGCGTGGGGAGTAATGGCTGTTGGGGTTATCCGGACTACCTTTTCAATTTTTGGCTGGAATCAATCGTTTGGCAATATCACCTTAGGATTTGTGGTGTTAATGCTGATTATCATGGTAATTAATATGATGGGAAGACGGATTTTTACAATCATCAATGACCTATCGACAGTCGGGAAATTAGGAGCTTTGGCATTAATTATTATTGCTGGAGTTATTATCCTTCTTAAGACTGGTGAAAATCATTTTAACGAACTTAATTATTTAACTGATAGTACGGGAAAGTCCTTGATTCCTGCGTTTACAACGTCTGGATTCGTTATGGCCGTTATTTCAGCATTCTATGCTTTTACTGGATTTGAAGCGGTAGCAACTGGTTCTGAAGATATGAAAGATCCAGAAAAAAACCTTCCACGAGCTATTCCTCTTGCTATCCTAGTCATTGCAATTGTCTATATTTGTACGATTGCAGTAGCGATGATGGTTAATCCTGCTGCAATGGTAACAACGAAGCAGGTAGTTGCCCTTGTTGCAATTTTTCATAATAAAGTTTTGCAAGATGTGATTTTAGTTGGTGCCATTATTTCAATGTTTGGAATTAACGTGGCATCATCCTTCCATACTCCCCGAGTTTTGGAAGCGATGGCTAACGAAAATCAAGTCCCCCAATTTATTGCGCGACGGACAAAACGGAACTTTCCGCTAGTATCCTTTATCATTACTTTAGTATTAGCGGTTGGAATCCCAATGGCTTTTCAATATAACTTGCCAACAATCATTGTGATTAGTGCAACGGTGCGTTTTTTTGAATTTATTGTTATTCCACTTGGGGTGATCCGATTTTATCGGGGAACAAATCGTGAGAAAATTTTACCAGCTCATAAAAATTTCTTTACTGATGTAATTTTGCCAATCCTTTCCGTTGTAATTACACTATTCTTATTAATGCGGTATGATTGGATTAGTGAGTTTAGTATTAATCGTGCAGGACATCTAATGCCAAATTGGTTTGCAATTTTTGGAATGGTTTTTGGATTTGTGATTTTACCGTTAATCTTATTCTGGTTAACGCGTCGTGAGCGAGCTGAAAATGATGAACGAGTAAAATAGAAGAATAGAAAAAACGCTCAATGACTGCACAAATCATTGAACGTATTACTTTAGGGAATAATAGTAGCCGATATCGCACATTATCTGCTACTAGTAAAATGTTAAGTCTAATTGAGGCGAATAACTAAAAACAATTATTGGCACCACCCTAGAAGAAAGAACAATTTAACTTTGGGAGCTTATTAGGATTTTTGTCCTTATTAAAATGAGAAAAAGTTAAGGACACTTTAGAAGTCATTAAGTAATAAAATTGATCTCTTCACGAATTGCTTTTGATGTTAAAGCTTCAATTCGTTGATATTTTACCAAGTAATTTATCAATAGTTAATAGTTTTACGAGATTATGCACTCACTGTGTACAAGGAACACCAAGAATATACTTTGTTCTAATAAGAGTGTTATTTTACTATATTTTTACTAATTGTTTATACTAAGATAATATAGTTTGGAGTTTATATAGGAGAAAAAAAGATGGATATTCGTAAAATTAATACGTTAAATAGAATTAAGGAAGGATTTATTACTGTTTTAGATACTAAAAAATTATCAGAATGTACTACTAATGATATTGTAGATAGCGCTGAAATTAGTAAAAAACTTTCTACAACTATTACCAAAATAAACAAGATCTTCTCCATGAAATTGAAAATGATCTATTGGGAGGTCTAAAAGAAGCTCTCGTAATTGATCGGGAGGAGCTAAAAGATGTCAAGCATTTACCAAGTGCAGACGAAATTAAGGAATTAGCAGAAGTGGCATTTAATCATACGTTGGCTTTTTGTAATGAAAATAAGCATGCGTTGTCAAATTTGCTTTCCTCAAATGGAGATATGCAGTTTTATCAAATGATTATTGAAGTAGCAAATAATGAATTTGATGCGCGAGTTCCATATTTGTTTGGGGATATAAATATTAAAGAAGCTAATGTAAAATCGTCATTGCCATTCTCATTTATTAAAACCCTCTATATCAATACAAGTGTTAATTTGTTAATGCTTTGGGGTGCCGCACCAGACTCTTTAAGCATTAATGAAATTAAGTCAATTGCAGGCTTGATTCAAACAAAATCACCAGTTGAATTGATTCAAATTTATAAATCATATTTAAACTAGAAAATGAGGAGCCGAAAATTTTTTCTCGGTCTCCTCATTTTTATGTGCGCTCGGCATGGGTATTAGCTAGGCGGTGAGAGTCCGCTATGGGCCGTAGTAGTCGGAACCATGAGCTGA
>PPYF01268937.1_pt1 | contig 13947 bp, 14 predicted proteins | sample 1559871 | NCBI WGS metagenome assembly PPYF01 (sample SAMN08240021, study PRJNA423297) | Human gut metagenome, whole genome shotgun sequencing project. | reverse complement strand
GTTTTTTCCCGCAGTCCCTGCGGCTGTGTTTTTGCGCCCTTTTTCCTTCTGCTTCGGCTATCGCTTTGTTTCAAACTTTACATCCTCCTCAAACGGTTTTAAATGTGTTTTTGGAAGTATTATAACATAATTTTGTATATTGTGCCAGCCTAAAAAAGACTATGAGCAGCATTTATATAATTTCACATAGAAAGGAGGTCATGCTGTCACCACCCAGCCGGGCGATATGCCTGGCTTTTTTCATGCCATGATAAAGAGGAATGAATTCCCATGGCAGAGGAAAAGAAAAAGCCCTAAGTATCATCACTGTCCGAAAACGCCTTCTTTCTCTATAGTTGTAGGGAAAGGTGGTATTAAAATGAAACGAGTCTATTGTCTATATCGTGTATCGACCTTGGGACAGGTGGAGAAAGACGACATTCCCATGCAGCGGCAGGCGTGTCATGCGTTTGCAGAAAAGCAAGGCTGGCAGATCATTGCGGAGTTTTCCGAAAAGGGCGTGTCCGGATTTAAGCAGTCAGCGGAACAGCGGGAAGCGTTGGTTGCAATCAAGCAGGCGGCAATCTTGAAGAAGTTTGATGTGCTGCTGGTGTTCATGTTTGATCGTTTGGGGCGGCGGGACGACGAAACGCCCTTTGTGGTGGAGTGGTTCGTCAAAAATGGAATTGCTGTCTGGAGTGTGATGGAGGGGGAACAGCGGTTTGAAAATCATGTGGACAAGCTCCTCAACTACATCCGGTTCTGGCAATCCTCTGGGGAGAGCATCAAGACCGCCCTGCGCACCCGGGTGCGGATGGAGCAGCTCATTCAGGAGAACGGATATGTGGGCGGAACGGCCCCATATGGCTATCGGCTGTGCAAGCTGGGACGGGTAAACAAGCGGGGCTTTGAGGTACATGATCTGCTCATGGACCCGGCAAAGGCAGAGGTGATCAAAACCATCTTCCGGCTTTACTGCGAGGAGGATATGGGGCCTTACCGCATCGCCGTTCATCTGACCCAACAAGGGGAATTGACCCGCCGTGGGACACAATGGAACGCAGCGTCTGTTCGCAACATCCTGGGTAATGCCATCTATACCGGCATTCGCACATATGGAGCGATACAGACGGAGAGATTTTCCCATCTTCAGATCGTCTCGGACGAACTCTATCTATGCGCCCAGCAAAAGCTCCAAGCGTGCCGCTTGGAGGAGCCACGCCCCCTCCGATCCCAGCACTGGGATGCGGTACTTTTGAAGGACCGCCCCTACTGTATGCACTGCGGAAAACCTGTGACGGTGTCCCGGAACCGGAAGTCCCGTCGCAAGCGGGACGGCACTGTTGCCGTCTATGACCGCATGAAGTACATCTGCATCAACAAAAACGCCTTTGAACCCTGTACGGGCCAGAGAAACTACTCCACCCGGAGGATTGACCAACTCATATTGGAGGCAGTCGGACGAATGCTGTTTTCTGATGCGTTTAAGATCCCATCCATGGATGAAAACAGCGCACTGTCCCGCTGTTGGCAGCTCGCCCAAGAGCTGGTCTAAGAGGAGGCGGTGATGGAGGTCCTGAAAGCAGAGGTGATTGAGGTGCTTCACGGCACCAGTGCCTTTGGCCCGACTTTGCTCAACGACTTGATTGAGCGATCCGAGGGCAAGATCACAAGGCTGAAACAGGAGCTGCAAACCACGGAGCTGGAGTTCCGGCGGTAAAAAACATGCTGGAGCAGGCTTTGCGAGACCCGAAAAGCCTTGCTGTCCGCCGATGTGACTGATATCCTAAACTTGACCTTTCCCCAACAGCAGGAGCTGGCCGCCCTCCTGATCGACCGAGTGGAGATAGGCCGGGGAAACGCTGTCCGCCTCCATTGGAGCTTCGGGGGTACTGCTTGCTTGGGGTCAGTGGGAGGCGCTTGAATGGCATGCAAAAATTGGGCTGATTTTAGACAGAAAAGGGCGAAAACAAGAATTTTTTGCTCATGAGCATATCATAATGGGGGTATAGTTGGCGCGGGTGCAGCCGGGAATACCCTTTCATTTCGAACCGCTGACCTCTTGAATGCCATTCAAGCGCTCTCCCAGCTGAGCTATACCCCCATGTTCAATTTTTGCTGTTTTGCTGACCGAACGAATTGTATTTTAGCAGAGTATTACCCATTTGTCAACTACTTTTTTGTTTTTTTGCCAATAGAGCGAGAGTTCTTTGTAATTTGGGAGTTGAGCGCTATAGTGGACTATTATAAGCAGGCATAATCAAAAATAAATATCGTTTTGCTGGAGTCTCTAAGAGTGCCGTTTCAATTTTTAGCCCTTGGGAGATGCAGGGCACATATTTTAGACTTGTTCAAGAGAGGGAGGCGGTTCAGGTTGCGTGCGTCAAAAAGATAGATATGGGGGTATAGCTCAGCTGGGAGAGCGCTTGAATGGCATTCAAGAGGTCAGCGGTTCGATCCCGCTTATCTCCACCAAGAGACTTGCTTTTATAAGGCAAGTCTCTTTTTTTGCTAAAAAGGGAGGCGTTCGTGTATACGCCTCCCTTTTGGTGAAATTATTTTCTATATATAGGGTTCTGGAACTGTGTATCACTTCGTTGCAAAGCAGTTCATAAAAAATTCTGTAAATGCCGCCAGTTCCTTCTCCTGAGACACATAGACATACAATGTTTCGTCCTCCAACCAGTCATAGGCGTGGATGCCAATATAGCTTTTCTTATCAGGATAGATAATGAATGCGTCAGTGGGATATTTATTTCGATATGCCTTCAAAATTTCGGAGCGGCGGTAATAGACCGGCTCGCCGCAGCCGGAAAGATCCGGGACCGTAGGAACGACTACAATTGTCTGACTCTCCTCATTCCAACCGACCAGCAGATTCCCAATCTTTGTTTTACTCCCGTGGACGAACCCATAGTTGAACCGGCTTACATCCTCGGTATAGCCAAATATCAACCTGTAATCCTCCCCGCCCCCTACTGCTTGGTGAAACAGCGCACGCATTTTCTTTGCATTTGCATCGCTCTTTTCCATATCAATTTCCGGTCCCTTGAACAGTTTGCTAAAAAACCCCATTGCATACTCCTCCTAAACATATATCATATAAAGAACACTCAAATAAGGATTAAATTTATAATTTATCTTTATCTATAGCAGACTTAAATCCGCCCGAATTTGACATCGTACTTCAATATTCGGACGGATTTTCCAATTCCATCAGTCCTGCTCTTTCAATATCTCCAAGGCATCTGCGATCGCGTTGATCTGAAACTCCACCGTTTCATCGGCGGCCTCCGGCACAAACAGCGGAAGCGTGTCCGGGATCGCCCTGCGTATGACCATTACCGTGAGGCTCAGATTGGTAAACAGGCTGATATTTGCCCGATTCGCCCTGATTCCAAAACTCTCCAGTATGGTTCCAAACAGGCGGGCCTGCTTTTCGCGGAACATCTGATAACTCTCTTTGGACAGGCGCTTAAAAATGAGCTGCTGCTCCTCGATGGTCAGAACCGCGATCCCATTCTTCTCGCCATAGCAGCAGGCATGGAGGAATTGCCTCACCCCATCACGCCAGCTCAGAGCAGGATCTGCCATCAGCTTTCGCGCATATGCCACAATTTTGGGCTGCTGGAGGTACAGCGTCTCCACGATCAGATCCTCCTTGGTCGGGAAAAAGGAGTAGAAAAACGTGCGTGATATCCCAACCCTTCTGTAAATCTGCTCAACGGTTGTATGCTGAATCCCCTGCTTTGTCATCAGATCGAGTCCGACCCGAACCAATGCCACCCGGATACGCTCCCGTTCCTCCTCCGAATAAGCGACCCTAGGCATCCCGTCCACCCCCAATAAAGACAAATTAAATAGTTTATTTTTATTTTAACACACTGGGAGTCCGTTCTCAAGAGTCTTTTGGGCCTTTGTCCGTTCGGTCGGGCCACTTTCCACAGCAAATCCCCTTTTCTGTTGCAATTACAACATACATTCCCCCGCGCCTCCGCTATACTTGCGGACAGTTCCAATACTTCCGCCCGTACAAGGAGGACTTTACATGTTTTGTTATCAGTGTCAGGAAACCGCCGGCTGCACCGGCTGCACCCGGGCGGGCGTCTGCGGCAAGAGTGCCCGCACCGCCGCGCTCCAGGATTTGCTCATCTATGTGACCCGCGGTCTCTGCCAACTCACAACCGCCCTGCGGAACCAGGGCGAGGCCATCATCCCAGGGGACGACCGGCTGGTGACCGAAAACCTGTTTGTAACCATCACCAACGCCAACTTTGATGATGACGCACTTCAGGCCCGCATCCGCGCCACTCTGGAGCGGAATGCCGCCCTGCGCTCCCGGCTGGACGGGGCGGGGCTGTCCGCCGCCGCGCGCTGGGACGGCTCCGGCGACTGGGACGACAAGGCCCAGGCGGTCGGTGTTCTGTCCACCGCCGACGAGGACATCCGCTCTCTGCGGGAGCTTATCACCTACGGGCTCAAGGGCATGGCCGCCTACAATCACCACGTCAACGCCTACGGCAAGTCCGCCCCCGGCGTGGACGCCTTTCTCCAGGCGGCCCTGGCCAAGACCCTGGACGACTCCCTCACCGCGGAGGAGCTGACCGCCCTCGCCCTGGAGACCGGCAAGTACGGTGTGGACGTGATGGCCGCCCTGGACGAGGCCAACACCAGCGCCTACGGCCACCCGGAGGTGACCCGGGTGAACCTGGGCGTGCGGGATAACCCCGCCATTCTGGTCTCCGGCCACGACCTCCACGACCTGGAGCAGCTTCTGGAGCAGACTGTGGGGACCGGCGTGGACGTTTACACCCATGGCGAGATGCTACCCGCCCACTACTACCCCGCCTTTCAGAAGTATCCCAACTTTGTGGGCAACTACGGCAACGCCTGGTGGCAGCAGAAGGAGGAGTTCGAGGCCTTCCGCGGCCCCATCCTGCTGACCACCAACTGTCTGGTGCCCCCGAAGGACAGCTACAAGAACCGGCTCTATACCACCGGGGCAGTGGGCTTTCCCGGCTGCCCCCACATCGGGGCCGACCGCCAGGGACACAAGGATTTTTCCGCCCTGATCGCCCATGCAAGGCGCTGCCCCTCCCCCATTGAGCTGGAACAGGGCACCCTGGTGGGCGGCTTTGCCCACAACCAGGTGCTGGCTCTGGCCGACCAGGTGGTGGAAGCCGTCAAGAGCGGTGCCATCCGCAAGTTCGTGGTCATGGCTGGCTGCGACGGCCGGGCCAAGAGCCGCGATTACTACACCGAGTTCGCCAAGGCCCTGCCCCGCGACACGGTAATCCTCACCGCCGGATGCGCTAAGTACAAGTATAATAAGCTGGAGCTGGGCGATATCAACGGCATCCCCCGGGTGCTGGACGCGGGCCAGTGCAACGACTCCTACTCCCTGGCTGTCATCGCCCTCAAGCTCCAGGAGATCTTCGGCCTGGACGACATCAATGACCTGCCCATCGTCTATAACATCGCCTGGTATGAGCAGAAGGCGGTGATTGTCCTGCTGGCCCTGCTCCACCTGGGCGTGAAAAACATCCACCTGGGCCCCACCCTGCCTGCCTTTCTCTCCCCCAACGTGGCCAAGGTGCTGACGGATACCTTCGGCATCGCCGGCATCGGCACGGTGGAGGAGGATCTAAACCGCTTTTTCGGCTGATCTCCCTCCTGCGGCGGATACCTGCCCGGTATCCGCCGTCCTTATGCTTGACAATATCGTCCTTCGATATTACAATATCCATAGACGATATCGAAGCGCGATATCAGGAGGCGAGGCGATGGGACGCAAAATCCTGGAGACCCTGACGGAGTCCATGTTCTATGTACTGATGGCCCTGTTGCGGCAGGCGCGGTGCGGCACGGAGATCGCCGAATATATCTCCGCAGTCACCCAAAGCCGGGTGCGGCTGGGGCCGGGCACCCTCTACACCATCCTGGCCAAATTTGAGGAGGTGGGGCTGATCCGGGAGACCGCCGTAGAGGGCCGCAAACGCACCTATGCCTTGACGGACGCCGGGCTGGAGCGCTACGAAGAAGAGCTTGTCCGCCTGCGGAGCTGTCTGGCGGACGCGGAGGAGGAGAGGAGGGCGATGGACTATGAAGCCGAGGACGGTGCGCAGACTGTGCCTGGTTGACGGGATGGACCTGGATCACATCGAGGTCTGGCTGGAGTCCATGGCCGCCCGGGGCCTACACTACGACCACAGTGACGCCTTCCTCTTTCACTTCCGGCGGGGGGAACCGGCGGCGGTACGCTACCGGCTGGAACCCCGTGGTACCCTGGACTGCCCGGAGGGTATGGAGCACTGCCGCACCCTGGGATGGGAGCTGACCGGATACATGGGCAAAGGCTTTTCCCTGTTCAGAACCTGGGAACCAGACGCCCCGGAGCTGCACACCGACCCGGTGGTACGGGGGTACGGGCTGGACAAGCTGGCAAGGCTGGTTCGGTGGTTCGCCACCCCCATGCTAATCTGCGCCCTGGTCATTCTTGCCCTCCCCCTATGGCTCCTTTTGGCCTGGGATGAGCCGGTACTGTCCCTGGTCACCGGAAGCGGGGACAACCTTTTTCTCTGTATCCTGTCCGAGTGGATCGCCATTTATATGTCCTTCCGCTCCTTCTCCTCCTTCTTCGCCCTTCGGCGGCGGCTGCGGGCCGGAAAGGAACCCCGGCGCTCCGGCTGGCGGTGTTCCGCCCGCATCAACGCCGCCTGTCTGGCCGGCTCCTTTATCTTGGTGGCCCTCAGCTTTGCCGTCCTGGCAGCCGGGCGTGGCATGCGCTGGGAGGGGGAGACTGCGACCGTGAACCGCCCCTTCCCCGACTTCGCCCTGGAGGAGCTGGAGGGGCGGCCCAGGCTTGAGGCCGCCCCCTCCGTCTGGTCGGTGGAGCGGCGGGGGGTGGACTTGGACAACTATGTCCGCTTCGACTGGTCTGTCCTGGCCCCGGAACAGTATGAGGTGGAACGGAACATGGCGGACGGATACTACGAGACCAGTTTCCGGCTGGATTGGTACCGTCTCTCCCTCCCCGCCCTAGCGGAGCCTTTTGCACGGGATCTCTTTTCCCGGCACACCTTCTATGCCGAAATCCCGGAGCGGTACACCGTCGCGCCCCTGGACGTGCCGGACACCGACGCAGTTCTGATCACCGAGGAGGGCGGCTTCGGACAGGACGTCCTTCTGTGCCGGGGGACTGTGGTGTTCTATCTGCGCTACTATGGGGATCAAGAGCTGTCCGCCCACCCCGAGCTGCTGGCCGAGCTGGCCCAATTTGACGGGAGGTGAGTCCATGGCGCACCATAACACCGTCCGGCGGTATCCGCCGGTGGACTACTATGATGTGGTGGCGGTGGATCGCTGGCTGGAGCGGATGGCCCTCAACCTCCACGACGGCCCCTATGCGGCCTGTCTGCTCTACGACGGGTCGGGAGAACTGGGCCGCTTTTCCGCCCGCTCCGCCCGGTGGTCTCTTGGGGATTAGAACATGTGTTTGACTTCTCTCGTCCCTTCCCTTATAATGGAGCTGCAAGGAGGCGGACGGTATGGACCGGGTGATTCTGCACTGTGATCTGAACAGCTTTTACGCCTCGGTGGAACTGCTGGACCACCCGGAGCTCCGGGACAGACCGGTGGCGGTGTGCGGCGATCCAAATTCCCGCCACGGGATCATCCTGGCCAAGAACGAGCCCGCCAAGCGGTACAAGGTGCAGACCGCCGAGACCATCTGGCAGGCCCGGCGCAAGTGCCCGGAGCTGGTGCTCCTCCCCGCCCACCACTGGAAGTACCGGGACTACTCCAGGCGGGTCAACGCGGTGTACGAGCGGTACACCGACCTGGTGGAGCCCTTCTCCATCGACGAGAGCTGGCTGGATATAACCGGCTCCCTCCACCTCTTCGGCGGAGATGCCAAGGCCCTGGCCGACGAGATCCGCCGGGTGCTGCGGGAGGAGCTGGGCCTGACGGTATCGGTGGGGGTATCCTTCAACAAGATCTTCGCCAAGATGGGCAGCGACTACAAAAAGCCGGACGCCACCACGGTGATCTCCCGGGAGAACTACCAGGAGCTGCTCTGGCCCCTGCCCATCACCTCCCTGCTCTTTGTGGGGCGGTCGGCCGCCGCCGCGCTGGAGCACTACGGCGTGCACACCATCGGGGATCTGGCCCGCCTCGACCGGGAAGCCGCTGCCTCCATCCTGGGCAGGCAGGGCTGCACCCTCCACGACTACGCTACTGGGGCGGAGCATTCCCCCGTGGTGCCCGCCCGGGAGCAGCCCGGCCCCAAATCGGTGGGCAACGGACTCACCTTTCCCCGCAATCTGGTGGGATGGGCGGAGCTCCACGCCGGAGTCACTGAGCTGGCCGACGAGGTGGCTGTCCGCCTGCGGGGCCACGGCCTCAAGTGCACCACCCTCCAGGTGACCATCCGCGACCCCAATTTCAAGGACATCTGCCGCCAGAAACGGCTGAGCGCCCCCACCTATGTGGCCCGTGAGCTGACCGAGACGGCTATGGAACTCATCCGCGCCGCCTGGAGGGAGAACGCCCCCGTGCGCGCCCTCACCCTCACCGCCCAGGCCCTGGTGGAGGAGGGCGAGGCGGGCGAGCAGCTCGATCTGTTCGCCGCCGGCGCCGCCCCCCGCCGGGACAAGCTGGAGAAGCTGGAAAAGGCCATGGACGGCATACGGGATAAATTCGGCCGGGACGCCATCGCTCCGGCCTCCACCGTCCACCGGGACAGGGCCGAAGTCAAAGCGGAGCAGCGCCTGCCCCCGGTGGACTGAATATCTGGATGCCGCCCGGCAGAGGAGGATTCATCATGATCAAGGCCATCTTTTTTGATGTGGACGGAACCCTGCTCTCCCACCGGACCGGCCGGATTTCTCCGCACACAAGGGCTTGTATTCGCGCGCTGCGTGCCGGTGGAACCCTGGTGTTTCTGTCCACCGGCAGGCACATTCTGGAGCTGCGGAGCCTCCCGGTGGGGGAGATGGCGTTTGATGGCTATATCACCCTGAACGGTCAGCTCTGCCTGGACAGCAGCCAACAGCAGCTCTCCAGTACTCCGCTGCCGCCGCAAGCCGTGCAGGCGCTGGCAGACCTATTCTGTGCGGATGGCCCGCCCCTCGCCCTGGTGGAGGAGGAACGCATCTACATTAACCGCGTCACCGACGCCGTCCGGCAGGCGCAGGCGGAAATCTCCACCCCTATCCCGGAGGTCGCCCCCTATACCGGCCGACCGGTCTATCAGGCCACGGCCTTTTGCTCCAGAAAAGAGGACCCCCTTCTGAGGGCTCTGCTCCCCACGGGCTGCAAGCTGGCGAGATGGAGTGAGGGCGGCGTAGACATCATCCCCGAGGCCGGAGGAAAGGCGGCTGGCATGCGGCGCTTTCTCACGCGCTTCGGTCTCTCGCGGCTGGAATGCATGGCGTTTGGCGATGCGGAAAACGACCTCGACATGCTGGCTTACGCGGGAATTGGAGTTGCCATGGGCAACGCCTCGGAAGCGGTAAAGCATGCCGCAGATTATGTCACGGCAAGTGTGGACGAAAAAGGGATTGAACAGGCGCTGCGCCATTTTCGGCTCATCTGAAAAAGCGCCGGGACTGCCGATACCTCTTTACTGGTTCAAAGCCAGGTTCAAATGTAAAATAAGTCTTGTCTAAAAGTCCTCCTGCTGTCATGAAACCGGAAATTTAAACAGCCAGAGCCAGCGGCCCTTTTTGGCGCGTCAGCTCTGGCTGTTTCCTCTTTCCTATGGTTCTTATGAATGCGCTGAATCGCTCTTGTCTCTGTTGCCCTTTTGCTGGGATACCCTTTCACGGACGTATTTTTTGAGCTTCCGCCCCGCCACAGGCCACGCCAGGGCCAAGGCCAGAACAACCAAGCTGAGCCACTGAGACGTGGAGAGGGGCCCGTACATCCCCCGGGCCGGATCCCCCCGAAACCACTCCAACACAAACCGCACCGGGGCATAGCAGAACACATAGGCCCGGAGCATCTGCCCCGGCCCGGCGGCCCGCCCGGCATACCAGAGCAGAAAGGCGAAAATCACCAGCTCCGCCCCCGCCTCCCAAAGCTGCACCGGCAGAAGGGGCACGCCGTTGGGCCCGGCAATGGCGTGAGTGAATGCTATGCCCCAGGGGGGCGGAGCCGCCCGTCCATAGCAACAGCCGGCGCAGAAACAGCCTACCCGCCCCACGGCGTGCACCAGAGGCAGGGCGGGCACCAGCACCGGGAAGAAGTCGGACAGGCGGAGCCTTAAATATTTGGCCGCCCCCCAGGCCGCCGCCACACCGCCGAAAAAGCCGCCGTAAAACACCATGCCGCCGGAGAGATAGCGGGCATAGAACTCCCCTGGCTCCTCCCAGAGCAGGGGCAGCTCCACAGCCAGCCGGGGCAGGAGGGGGAGCTGGTAGAGTAGCTTGGCCCCCACCAAGGCCCCCACCGCCCCCAAAATATACAGGTAGGCGCAGTTGTCCCGGGACAGTCCGAAGCGCTTGCAGCGCAGCAGAGCAGCCAGCAGGCCGAAGCCCAGTCCGGCCATCCCCAGCACGCCATAGGTGGGCATCAACCGCCCAAAGAGAGACAGATATGGGAGCATGATCGCATCTTTCCTCCAAAAAATGCGGCAGCCACACCGGCTGCCGCATTTCGTTTCCCCTTCTTAGTACAGAGAGGCGCCCAGAATACCCAAACCAGCCGTACAGGCAATGCAGGCCACCAGGGTAATGCCGCCCAGAACTACCGACAGGACAGAGAGCACAAAGCCGGCCGTCCGCAAGCTGTCGTTATAGCCCATGCTCTTGGAGCGCGAGGACACAACAAGGCCGGCGATACCAAGAATCATGCCGAAAATACCGTTGACGAACAGGGCGACCACCAGGCCCACAATACCCAGAATCAGGGAGATCAGAGCCTCATTTTTTCCAGGGATATTACCTTCATTCATCGTGCCGTTCTCCTTTCCTCCACACACCGCTCTCCTGCGCCCGGCCTGCCGGGCGCAAAAGCGGGATATCCCGCTTTTCGACGTGTTTCGTTCTCTCTCCTATTCTAACTTCCGCGCTGTGGATCTGTCAAGCACATCTTTCAGAGATGGAACCTTCTGCGCGCCTCCTCCCGGAGGGCGGGGACGCGGCGAATAATGATGAGCGGAATCACCATTCCGATGCAGATGGTGAGCACCACCAGGGACCAGGACGGGCTCCACAGTTGGTGCAGCCAGCGGTCCACAAAAAACTCCATTCCGAACACAAAGACTCCAATGCTGCCGATCAGAATCGTCAGCGTAGTGAGGGCCGACCGGCGGTAGACCCGCAGCACCAGCCCCAGCAGGAGAAGGATCGCCCCGCCCCACAGGATGATGGGGGCTGCCAGCCCCAGGTACCAGTCCCCCCCATTGAGATCCACCGAGATCAGATAGACGTACAGGGCCACCGCCGCGATGTCCAGCAACAGCCGCAGCAGCAGGTGCATTCCCCGGGCCAGCAGCGGCGGCACCAGCCACAGCCACAGCATGGCCGCCGCGCCGATGACGTACAGCGACCAGGTCCTGTCCGCCCGCAGAAACAGATTGAGTACGCCGCAGCACATCGCCACCGAGGCGAGCATGGCGGTAATGAGCAGCGCCACCTCCTGTTTGGCCGCCGGCGCCACCTCCCCCCGCCGGGTGGGAAAGGGCTTGGGGGAGACGGTATCCACCGGTTGGCCGGGGTCCAGAACCCGCGTATGGCACAGAGGGCAGAAGGACGCCGTGGCGTCCAGCTCCACGCCGCAATGAACACAGTAAGACATATGTGGGCCTCCTTTGGCTTATTCCGTCCGGTTGCTCTCCACCTTCACCGGAATGCCCTCCCGCACCAGAAAGCGGAAAAAATCCCGCTCGGTATCGCTCTCCTTTTGGGTACCCGCGAAGGTGATCTCCATGATATCCCCATAGCTCATGGAGGCACAGTGGGGCCGGGGCGTGGTGGCCTGGCCCAGAATCACCTCCATATGGTGTATGTGCGGAGCCATCTCCTCCGGCACGGGGAAGGGGCCTGGGTTGGTATAGGTGCCCGAGTAAGGCAGTACACCCGCCAGCTTGTAGCCCAGGGACATGACCGGATTCTTCAGCACGATGGGGACGATCTGCAGCAACCGGTTTGTGGTGAATTTCACATTCCCGGCGATGGCCGCCTGCATCTGTTGGCGGTTGATGTTCAGCCGGAGATAGTGGTGCACCTGAGAGAGCACCTCTTCAAAGGTATACTCCCCCAGAGAGGGGTCGATGGAGGGCCGCACCGTCAAAATGAAGTTGCGCAGGGTTTCCGAGGGAAACCAGCCCCGCAGGTTGATAGGTATGGCCAGCGCCACCGGCCTCTCCCGCCGGGGGCGCTCCCGGTGCTGCTTGTCGGCGATCACCTTCAGCAGGACGGCAGTCAGGTACTCCGTGATGGACACCCCGTAGCCCCTGGCCTTTTCCTTCAGCCGGGCCACCGAGCAGAAGCCCATGGTGACGTTGAAGGTATAGAAGGGCTCTGCCGTACCGTTGTTCTGGTAGGCCTTTTTCCCCCGCTTCTCCCGCCGGGGACGCACGGTGGCGTAGCGGCCGTAGGCGTCCTCCCGTTCCGCCCGCCGGGGCTCCTCCGCCACGTCCAGAATGCCGTGGGTGTTTGGGATGGAATACCCCAGCTCCCGCAGGTAGACCGCCAGCAGAGTCTTGAAAAATACCAGCGCCCCGCCGCCGTCACTGACGGCGTGGAACACCTCCACGGAGATGCGCTTCTCATAATAGTAAAAGCGTACCAGCCAGCCGTTGTCCTCCCGGAAGCGCACCGGCTGGCAGGGGTTGGAGATATCCTCCTTCACAAAGGGCCCGGGGGCGCTGTTTGGCTCGAAGTAGTACCAGAAAGCCCCCTTCTTGATGCGCACCCCGAAGGACGGGAACCGTGGCATGGTTTTGTCCACGGCCCGCTGCAAGGCATCCCGGTCCACCCGCTCCGCCATCACGGCAGAGAAGCGGTAGATGGCCGAATATTTCTCCTTCTGGAGGGCGGAATAGAGCACACCCGCATTGTCCAGGGGATACCACTCCGGCTTTTCGCCCCGCTTGTCCCTCGGCATACTCCGCCCCCCTTCCGGTCAACATAATCTAGGCCTATCATACCACGTTCCATCCTCCGCGGCAAGGGGAATACGGGCGATCCACCCTTTCTTTTCCGGCAGCCCTGTGGTATAATCAGAACAGTTGACAAGGAGGACTTCCACTATGGAACAGGACCGTATCCACATCAAGCTGGCCCGCCGCACACCGGAAGAGCGCCAGGCCGACGAGACCCGCCGCCTGGACCCCTTCATGCGCGCCCTCAAGGCCATTCACACCGCCGCCACGCCGGAGACCATGAATGTGGAGGATCTGGAGAAGCAGCGCAAGGGGCAGGAGCTGCTGGGCCGTTTGGTGGCCCCCATGGCGGGCATGAGCTGGGAGCCCTTTGAGCTGGACGGCATGAACTGCGCCTGGGTGCGTCCCCACCGGGGCCACGACCGCCGCCGGGCCATCCTCTACTGCCACGGGGGCGGCTATACCAGCGGCAACCTGGGCTATTCCCGTATTCTGGCCTCCAAGCTGGCCAACGTCACCGGCTGGCAGGTGCTCTCCTTCGAGTACCGCCTCGCCCCGGAGCACCCCTATCCCGCCGCGGTGGAGGACGCCGTGAAGGCCTGGGACTACCTGATGTACCAGGGCTACGGCGCCCGGGACGTGGTGGTGGCCGGCGACTCCGCCGGCGGAAACCTGGCCCTGGTGCTCACCCACCTGCTCAAAGAGGCCGGACGGCGGCTGCCCCGGGCCCTCATTCTCCTCTCCCCGTGGACAGATATGACCGCCAGCGGCAAGTCCTACCAGGAGCGGGCCGCCATCGACCCGGTGCTCACGGTCAACTATATTCACGCCGTTCGGGACGCCTACGCCCGGGACCAGGA
>PPYF01525946.1_pt1 | contig 13948 bp, 10 predicted proteins | sample 1559871 | NCBI WGS metagenome assembly PPYF01 (sample SAMN08240021, study PRJNA423297) | Human gut metagenome, whole genome shotgun sequencing project. | reverse complement strand
ATCTGCTATTTGGAATAGCGATAAGAGTATTATCAAGATTGTTTTCATAAGTTTCGGGTATAAAATGCTTCTATTATTGCTATTTTGATATTATCTTTCAATTTAATATATCTACAAAGTAGAACAACGTCCTTTTCGACTCCTTCATCCATCATTCTTATCTTTTTATTTATATCTACTAGTGAATTATACTTTCCTTTCACAATATCAACAGCTATACTGGGAGTTATATCAACCAATCGATATTTCTCTTCGTATGGGTCTTCATCCGACAAATATTTCCGTATTACATTATATCCCTTTTGTTTCTTTTGTTGAAAAACAATCCGATCCGCTAATTCTTGCTTTTCATCCAATTGTTTGCAAAAGTCACTTACTACCAAATCTGCCGCAACAGCAAGAGGAGCTAAAGTTCCGGAGAGTGGCAGTGTCATGCTTGAAACACTCTTCCCTTCGCTTCGTACAACATCTGCTAAATCTTTCACAGTACCGCCATAATTAAATACTCCATTCACGCCTTTTAGCGCTAATTTCCCAACTTTACTACCATCCAATTTGGTGATATAATAATCATATACTATATCTTTAGCTGTTGAAATAGGGTCATCCAAAGTACTCACAACAGGGTCTAGAATTGCTTCTTTGATAGAAAAAGCTTCACCGCTTCTGGAATAGATAAATGGTAAATTGCCATTCTCATATTGGGAAGCGACATACAATAACCGGGGCATGATTGTCAGGTAATCCTTTCTATTTTCCGGAAGTTTTTTACCGATTTGAGGATATTTATCCACTCCTACTTCATAGTAAAGCTCTAATCGCCCGCCAAACCTTATAAGCTCGAACCACCAGATTTCTTTCAGTTCCAGTTCGACTTCCGTCTCATTATCCGATACCCTCGTCCAAGATTTATCACCAAGAAACTTTTTCTGTTCAGTATCATATAATCGTAGACAAAGAAGTTCACCGTACATATCTTCAGTCTTTATCCGAAAGGTTACGGTCTGACCTAGAAAAGCTTCCAGCACCCTTTTCTTCTCTATTTTACTCCACCAATACCCCTCTATTATTTGAGGGTCAACAAGATTTATATAAGCGCTGCCACTTACATTCTCGTCAGGTGAAGTTATCCTTATTCGTATCATAACTAATTATTTATTTGTAATAGTTTAAAATCATCTATTTGTAATATGCCATTCCTATCCGCCACACCGGAGTATTTGCCTCTATAACTCTTTCCATCACTGTTTGTATCAAATTCCAAAGATACATTACTACCAGACTGATAGTTATCCAGTACGACATACAAAGTAATAGAAGTGTCTACAGGAAAGTCTCTTTGTTGATTGCCATCACTATCAATCCAATACGCATCTGTGATAACTGCATTTTCCACAGTACTACCGTCCGCCACAAGTGAAATATTATCCAATTCAGTGACTTTCCATGTTTTTTCATGTAATACATGCCTGTTCCTTGTTATGGCAGGAGAAAGCAAAAGCTTTGTTTTCATACTTTCATCGCTCGTGGAAGTCATTATTTCTTCGAAAGAAACACAAGCACAATCCCAAAACTCTATTCTAAAAAGAGGAATAATCCGTTCTGCATCATAAAAAACAAACTCACCGGCATATATTGTCCACCCTTTAGTCCATACAAGAAAAAATTCATCATGACCGGTGGAATTGAACTCAATTTCAAAAAGCCCTCCTTCGAGACTTCCTGAAGGATAAGAACTTTTATCATCTTCACCTCTCTTCCTAAAATATTTATATTTTATACCGGAAAGCCATCTTTCCTCACCGGTCTTCAACTTAAAAAGAACATGTATCATATTATCTTCTCTAAAAAGAATTCATTATTCATTCAACGCTATCACTTTTTTAATCAAACCATCTTTTTTTCTTTGGCAATATCGGAGACGTCTCCCGCTCGGAAATTATGATGCTTTCTTTATGCTGACCTACCAATTCCAATGATGCCATTTTTGCCCATAACCCGGATAGAATCATCAGAAAATTACTGATCCGGAACATTACCTCGCTTATGGCAGAATGATTATAATGGATGTCGGTTATTTCCTTGAGTAACGATTCGAAATCACCCGGCTTCAAATCGTCCCACTCATAAAAATAATTCAGAAGTTGTTCTTTTTCCTTTCTATCCATACACTGCAAAGTCACAAAAAGACGGTGAGCCAATGTTGAAAAACAACCTGCCACTTCTATCGGCCTCCAAAAAAGCCCGGCATTTATATAAGGAAAATAGACTCTCGATATTTCCGACAACAAGCTGTGGCACAAAGCCTGCAAGTTAGCCGAAATATTATTGACATCAGGGGAAGTATTGATTTTCTGTATAATATGAATTGAACTGGTTTCAATGGTATTCACCAAAGAAGCAAATTGATGATGATAGCGTGACAAGCGAATATGGGAGGCCATCGAAGTGGAAGGAGGGATAAAATCCATATCAAACTCACAACGCCCTCTGAATCTTCTGATGCGTCCGATAATCAGATATTGTCCACCCGACTGCCGGATATTTGTGTCTCCGGCAGGCTGAAGAAACAAGCGATAGCAAGGTACGATATCAGGATAATGCAAGGGAGCTTCCCTCTCATCCGGTATGCCCGTAGCTACCCGGCTGAAAGGGTCGACAGAAAGAAGCACATGGAGATACCGTGCTTCTCCACCGGTATCTTCGGTGGTTTCTGAAAAAGAATAGGCAGCTTCTAAAGGTTCACCTGACAAATGATTATAAAAAAGCCTGGCTCCCTCCCGGGTGACTGCATCACAATATTTCAGAGTTACTTCCAAACGATTGGTGATACGTTCGCTTATCTCAAACATCACAGAGGATTCCTGCCCGTCTTTACAAGGGAGTAACCCATAATTAAAGGGATTCAGACCGGCAGAGCGGCAATCGTTGATTGTCTCTATAAAGTAATTGTCGGACTGAATGAATTTACCGGATGACAACTCCGCTCCGGGACACCAATTTACTAAACGATATTTCATTTTACTCTCTACTAATTTTTCTTTTCTTTATCGGTTACAAAAACTCTGCGAGCTACTACCGTGTATTCTCTTTTTAATTTATTCGCACTAAAGGTCATTTCCGGATCAATATATCTTCGGGCATGAAAATATGAATGCTTGACATAGAAAACCCAACCGTAATCTTCCTGCCCATTGTAGCATTGAACCGGATTGGAAGGTGTCTTTTTATTGTATTCGTCAAGAAGACATTTAAACCATTGGCCGAAATTCATATTACCGGAAACTTTAGCAGTAAGCCTAAACGGATCCGTATCTCCGGGTTTTCTGGTCAACTCGACATCAATAACGAACATCGGCTGATACTCCGGCTCTTCCTGACCGTGATACTCCTGTTCAGACGAATAAAGCCATAATTTATACACTTCGACAGGTATATCCCAAAATGAACGGCAGGCTTTCCGATAAACAGAGGGAAATAAAAAAGGAAGAAGGCAGGTGGAAGCCCATATCCCATAGTGCAACTTATTACACAAATTAAAAAATACCGAGAAAAAAGCCATGCCGGCTACTGTCATCACCGTGATAAAAGAAATCTCAAAAATGTAATGCTTCTTAACCGAATCTTCAAATACAGTGTCCATAATTAGCAAGTTCAGTCCTCCGGTTATGAAATAAAACAGTTGTAACAGGATATAACCATAAGGCATAAAATTATAAACAAATAGTCCTGAAATCGAGGGCAGTACTAAAATGACGCATCCCGACAAAAAATAAAGAATCATTTTTTTAGTCAGAAAATGATTCTTTTTAGCTACGACTATTGCAATCCCTCCCATAACCACTGCTATCAGGGGCATTAACAAATAGTTGGCTATGATTCCATTCAGATATGTATCCATTGTAATAAGTATGATTGATTTACTCACTGGAAAGCGGTCCCAAATAAATGCAATAATAAAAGGAAAACTTTTCGTCCGTATCCCGGATAAGCCCTCTTATGTGTATGTCCACCTTTTTCTTGACGGCAGTTACAGCAAAAGGCATTTCCACTTTGGAAACGTCTATCGCAGAGACAGTGACATCAATATGTTCCAATCTGGGTTCATAGACGGAAACCGAAGCTTTGAGGTATTTCACAAAAGATTCTTCCCATTGTTTTCCGGTGACTGTATGGTCAAAGTCCAACTCCCATATTTTGGATCCATAATCCATGTCGAACTTATGCTCGCCGGGACAAGTGGTTATCAGCAGTTCCAAGTGCTGTTCGATAGATTGCACCAAAGTACAGCGGGATAATTCCATTTCGGGAGTTTCCAATATCTGACCGAACCTGAGAGGGAGCTTATAATAAGATGATTTCATAATCTGTCCGTTATATTGTTATCAGCACCCGATGACAGAATGTCCCATACGATAGAATCGTCAGCGTCCATCTCCGCGACAAGCGTATCCCCTTTGTTCAGTTTGCCGCTAATAATAAAGCGGGAGATAGGGCGGCGAAGATAGTTTCTGATGACTGCCGAGACTTGCCGTGCCCCATACCGGGCTGTAAACCCTTTTTGTGCCAATTTCTTTTTCACTTCATCATTCAGAATAATGGAGATGCCTTTGTCTTCAAGGATGCCGAGCAAACTCTTAAACTGAATATCGAAGATTTTTAAAAGTATGGCATCTGTAATTGGAGAAAAGGGGACTATCTCTGACAGCCGCGCCAAAAACTCAGGACGAAAATGCAAACTCATCATTTCCATTATCTGCAAAGTGGCAGGACGATTACCCGCTGCCAACTCACGGCTCAGCCAATCGCTTCCGACATTGGAGGTAAAAAGAATGATAGAATTGGAAAAATCCCCTTCTTTTCCCATCCTGTCATGCAGTTTGCCCTCGTCCATGATTTGCAGGAAAATGTCATAGACAGACGGGTGCGCTTTTTCTATTTCATCAAAGAGAACAACCGCATAAGGTTGCTGCCTTATTTTATTAACGAGCAATCCTCCTTCTTCATAACCAACATATCCCGGCGGCGCTCCATAAAGCAGAGCGGCCGAATGCTCTTCTTTAAACTCGGACATATCAAAACGAATCATAGCCTTTTCGTCATTGAACAGAGTTTCAGCAAGCGCTTTCGCCAATTCTGTCTTACCGGTTCCCGTAGGTCCGAGCAGGAAAAAAGAGCCTATCGGTTGTCCGACACGGTTCATCCCGCTACGTGACTCCAAGATAGCATCTGTCAATGTCTTCAAAGCAGGGTCTTGACCGACTACTCTTTTACGCAGATTGTCTTCCATATTCAAAAGTCGTTCTTTCTCGCCGGATTGTATTTTTCCGACAGGAATACCTGTCTTATCAGCAACGACAGCAGCCACTTCATAAATACCGATTATCGTTTTTTTGTCTTCTTCCGTATCGGCAACTATCAGCTCATTATTCATTTTCACTGACGACAAAGTCCTGTCGAGCAAATCAATGGCAGCATCCGGCAAACTGCGTTCTTTAATATAACGCTTTGATAAATAAACACATTCTCTTACGGCATCTTCAGACACGTCTATCCGGTGAAATCCTACATAGCCTTCCAACTGTGATTGCACCATGAGGATGGCAGAAGGAATATCCGGTTCAACAATATGAAGTTCCTCGAAACATCTGCAAAGGGCGCTGTCCGGCTCGATATGTTTACGATATTCGTCAGAGGTGGTAGTACCGATAACTGTCAATCCCCCTTTGGCAAGTTCTTGCTTGAGTATGTTGACTGCTCCGTTGTTTCCCTGTTTTATATCGAGAAGGATATGTATGTCGTCAATAAACAAAATAATACTGTCTGTCCGCCGCAAATCTTTGATAATTTTTTTAAGACGGTCTTCTATTTCGCCTTTATAAGTAGCTCCGGCAATAAGCGCTCCGTTATCCAGTTCTATGATTTTAGTATCTTTCAGGTAGGACGGTACCATCCCCTTCATTATATCATTCACGAGGCTTTCTACCAAGGCTGTCTTCCCTACCCCCGATTCCCCGGTTATCACTACATTCGACCTGCTTCGCCTGCCCAGGATTTCAATCATCATTCTTTTCTCTTTCTCCCGCCCAACTATGGGACATTCTCCAACAGGCAATTTCATTCTGTCTATACAATATTGACTTAACACGGCGGAACTTTCCTGGCTTGCATCTTTCTCTTCATCAGGAAAAAGGCTCGTGCGACATTCTTTTTCGAGCATGCAAAACTCTATTATCTCTTTTTCCCGCACAGGAAAAGAACGTAACTGGTCAGTGCTAAAACCGACTTCCGGTTTCACTAAAGCCAGCAATACGCATATAGAATCAATTTTTAAAAAACCTAAAGAAATCCGGGCATAATCCGCTTCTTCAAAAATAAAGGCTAAACGTTCATCCGGGGATATAGCAGACTCGGAAATCACTTTGGGATATTCATCGATTCTGATTTCCGCCCATTCTTCCAAATATCCGGTATCCTTACCCATTGCAATCAGAAACTCATGTAGCCCGACCTCTTTATGCATGAGAGCTTTAAGAAGATGAGCGGAAGAATAATGAGAATTACCATATTCCTGTGCTAACGTTTTAGCTATCCGGATAGCGTCTCTAACCGAATCTGTGATGTTGATAAGTTCCATACTTTTACTAATAATAAGTGTATTTATAACCGGGGACAAAATTAGTCCAAAAAATGCAGAGTAAATTATACATTCCATTATTGTGATTACACATTATAATGTAAATATTATTATATGTATAATTTTTCTAAAAAAAGAGTTTATCCCTTTGCCCTTATCAATAAATATCCATACTTTTAACGCCATAAAGAAATGTTCCATCTCTTTTAATACATATATAAATAATTGTTTTTCAATAACATAGCATACTGATAAACAGCCTTAATTAATAAAATATATAAAAATATTAATAGATATGACAATACTTTATAATATTCTTCCACAAAAAGGAAAGTAAATATTTAGAACTAGCATATTCAACAATTATAAAATAAACAAGAATTATGATGGATTTTGAAATCGGGAGCAATGAAATTCCTATAACAGCTTCAGAAGGAATATCAAACATACCCCACAATAAAACACTTATCGTAGAGAAGCTGACAGCAGAAGCACCTGTATCTCCGGAAACTGTTACGGGGCTGACAGACTTGAAACAAGTATTCGATTATTTTTCACCAAACATAGACATTGAATTCGAAAACGAAGAAGGCCAGCCGGTGAAGGAGAATTTGAAATTCAAAAATGTAGCGGACTTTTCTATCCATAAAATGACGCTCCAAAGCGGCTTCTTACGTAGCCTAAAAACACAAAAGGACTTCAATGATTATTTAATCAAGCAATTACGTTCAAACAAAGTATTGCAAAGAGTATTAAATGACCAAGAGTCCAGGCAAGTATTTTTATCTGTATTGCAGGAGCTCAGAAAGGAAATAAAAGAATCGCAGAATAATATAACAAATAGTGAAAATGATTATGGAAAAGACAGATAAAGAAAATGAAGCAACAATACTGGAAAAAGAGTTCGTCCAAACTCAGACAGGAGAAGTACAAAGTTCATTAAAGGAAAATATAACTAAACTGGCAAGATTCGGCGGATTCAGTTTCATTGAAGCCACCGTAGAAGGCACACAAAATATAAATCCGGAGAAAAAAGCCCGCAAAAAAATATTTTTAGGAGACATATCCAAGCAAAATGAAAGAGAAGCTCTCATCAATAATCTGGATTTATGGATAGAACTTCTTTCAAGTAATGAGAACACCTCAGAACTAATAACAAAATGTAAGGCTAAAAACGAAAAACTTTCATTATTGTTGAAAAAGAATCAGGCTGCAACTGTAGACACAGTTAAAGAACTGGAACGTTCTTATAGGGAAATCGCACAGTTCTATGTGAATACAGGTAGCGAAAAATTGACAAATATAGCTATTGTAAATGCCTCGCCCGAACAGATTGCCGACCTTGACAATCCGTTGTTTATAGAATATATAGCTAACGAATTAAGACAGAATTTTGATAAATTGGATTTATCGGGTAACTATTCTTTATTAGTGATCCCCGGGTATATGGGTTCTAAACAGGTCATCGATAAATGGGCGGAAATCTCTCATCGGAATAAGGTACAGTTATTTACTGATTTTGCAGATTTGGACCAGCCGGACGATGTGGTGGAAATGTTCGATTCTTCTTATCTGGCAGGTGGAGATGTGTTCCGAAGTCATGTTTCACTCTCCTGCAACTGGCCTATCGGCAGAAATCGTTATGCCGAACTTGACGAAAGTGACGATTTAAGAATCTCGCCTTCCGCCAGCCTGGCAGGAAAAATCTATACGACTCCAATGTCGCAAGTCACAGCCGGGAAAAAATATGGAGTGATCAATGAAGTTTCCGGTGTTGCTTTTCCATTAAAGAAAAGTGAAATATCACTTTTAGAAAAGATGGGGCTAATTCCAATGGTCAACGAATATGGCAGTGTTATGGCATTTTCAGCCAAGACTCTTTTTAATGGGGATAATTTGGGGCTGCAAACCTATTCGGTAGTACGAGTATTTGATTATGTCACAAAAGTTTTGTTTGACTTTCTTAACCGCCGTACTTTCGAAAATTGGAATTCGAGACTGGAAAAAGATATCAGAAGACAAATTGTTAACTTTTTGGACAGTATAACAGGACCGGACGCTTTGATTGAGAAGTTCAAGGTTATACGATTTGAGCGTGATCCGGAAAATAAAGACCGTATCTACCTGGATATTAACCTGACCCCTTATTTCCCGGCAAAGAATTATATCCTCAAACTCGAGGGGACAAAAGGTGATGACGATGTTAAATGGGATAGCGAATGTAATCAGGAATAGGTATGATAACGAGAGGTGAAACAGAGCAGTTTCTTTTGCATAAGGCTCCGCTAAACAATTCATCATTGTCATATTGAAACAAATAAAAATATGCCACAAGAGTTACATCACATAAGAACCCAGGTTTTCATTGACGGAAAACGCTTTTTATTCAGTTCACTCAAACTTGACCAATATCTAAACGGACACCACGTTTTCGATATTGTGTTAAAAGGAAAGCCACTCCCGAACGAATGTATTTGGTCACAAGACCGTAATGAGATAATCAGCAAACAGGGGGCGGAAGTTCTTATCAAAATGACAGAACTCCCTGACGGAAAAGAAAATATATTCAAAGGAATTATCACAAGAGTACAAATAAGCGGCGGAAACGATGATTCAGGAACATTGCATTTCCGGGGGTATAGCCCGACTATCCTGCTGGAGTCTAACAAGACAATGGATTCTTTCACTGACAAGAAACTGGCGGAGATAGCTGACGAGATAGCCGGAAGCTATGGAAATGGTATCAAAATGATTAATGCGCCATCTTATAAGGACAAGATCCCGTATGTACAACAGCATGAGGAATCAGGATACGCCTTTCTTCAGCGACTGGCATATCAATACGGAGAATGGTGTTATTATGACGGTGAATTATTTCACTGGGGAAATCCGGGAAAGGACGAAGACGAACCGTTAATCTATCACAAGGATTTATCGGATTTAAATTTCTACACAGAAATATCCCCTTTCCATTTTTCCCGTTATGATTATCACCCGTCGGAAGACCGCATCACTGAAACGGAAGAGAGCAACCCGGAAGAGGTCGGGAATATCTATGTTACAGCAACCCGGAAGAGGTCGGATGCCGTATATAAATCCGGTTCTATTCTGCCCAACCGCCCTGTAGTGGAAAATGCATCACAGGTCAAAGACATTCTCGAAATGGAAAAAGTCCGGCAGACGGCTTCTCTGGCAGGAATTGCGGGGAAAAGTACTACTTGCCGGATTAAAATAGGAAAGGTGGTCACTGTGAGTATTCCGCAAACAATGGGGAATCAGCCCGATATAGGGCGTTACCGGGTGGTGCGGATAAGCCACATCGTAGAAGGTCCCGACCGATATCGGAATGAGTTTGAAGCAGTACCTGCCGGAATTAAGTATCTTCCCGCAAATAACGTAACTTTGCCTTATGCCTACCCTGCCACAGGCATTGTAACAAGTAATGCAGACCCTAATAACCAAGGACGCGTGAAAGTAGAGTTTCCCTGGCAACATAAAAAAGGAAAAACGACTCATTGGATACGGGTGCAAAGTCCGGACGCAGGCTCAGGAAAAGAGGTTCAGGCTAACAGAGGATTTGTTTTCATTCCCGAAGAGGGGGATCAGGTGATGGTTTCATTTGAACATGGAGACCCGTCCCGTCCATACGTATCCGGCTCATTATTTCATGGGAAGAATGGACAGGGGGGCGACAAGGACAATCATCTACATAGCATCATTACCAAGAGCGGACACTGTATTGTGTTTGACGACAACAACGAGGGAGAATGGGGCATCACTATCAATGATGGCTCAGGAAACATGATTCATCTGAACACAAAAGATAAGAATATTGAAATTAATTCTCCCGAAACGATTTCGCTTATTGCCAAAAATATCAAAATAGCCGCTAATGAATCGCTGGATTTGAATGCCGAAGGGAAAGCTACGTTGGCTGCCAAATCGGAACTGACAGTTATCAGTGACGGTAAGCTGACTGCCCAAGCCAAGCAAGACGCCAAACTTTCTTCTAACAGCAAGGTGAGTGTGAGTGCAATGAATGAAATAGATATTGACGGACAGAAGGTTGCGTTATCCGGCAAATCCCAGGTAGCGGTAAATAGTACAGGAACGATGCAAGTGTCCGGAGCAATAACTAATATTCAGGGAACGGCATTCAAAATACAAATTACTTAACAATAGGAAAGATACAAAAGAAAGATAGTTATGTGTGATGACCGGAAAGATTATGTTCGATATCTTCAGTTCGATATAGAAAGCAAGAGGTTAAAGGAAGCTGTCGTAAGCCCGGTGTTGCAGGTGAATCTCGGTGTATGTTTACGCTTATTCAGGTACGGGCTCATTCATAAAGATACTCCGGACGAATATGCTTATGAAGGAGAAAACACGGAAGGCCTGTCGCCGGAGAAGGCTCCACTGGTGGAAAACTACAAGTATTGCCGGAAGCCTTTGAAGGAAGGATATCTCTATGTTTACAACGAGAAGGGCAAGCATCAGGGAATCTGGTATGAATATGAAATCGTATATGGCAGACTCGTTATGGTGGTATGGGAAGGAGAAGACAAGGATGTACGACAGCCGAAATCGGGTACGAAAGCCGTAGACAGCCTGATAGTAGACAGGAAGGGATGCGTGAATATCGCTTATTCTCCTATACAGTGGTCTGCCAAATATACGCGGGAAATCATGGACAGCGAGCAACTGCGCAACCGCAGGATGCAGAAGATAGATATCGAAGAGTGGTTCCGTTGCTTCTCGCTGCCGGACACTGTCGATATAGATAATGCTTCGGTCGTGTTGACTTGCTCTGGAGACGACGGTGATATCACCAACAAGAACAGAGTGATGAGGGACATACGGATAGATAAAAATGCGCAGGATAAAAACTGGTCACTCTACGTCACTCTTCACTCTCCGCTTGATTGCGCTGAAGACGTATGCAGGGACATATACAAAAATAACAGGGAGTTAAGCCAACTGATAACGCCATCGGAAGATTTTAAGGACACAGCATCGGAACGTTTCCTGCTACAGGCTCACGCCATCGCATTTTATCAATTGCTCTACGGCAAGGAGAGGGATAATGATAAGTTAAAGAACTTGCAGGATGCTATCGTATCGGAAGATTTCCTGAAAAAAATGCTGGATGTGGAAAAGAGGGGAGTGATTAAGAACAGGATTAATGAACGAAGAAAATCCCTTCTACAGTTTATAGACAGCGATTATTACAGGATGGTAATGGAAGAGCTTGGCAAACAGACTCCGGACAACCGGAACCGCATGGATGAGATGATTATCAACCAGCATCTCACCTTACAGATGGATCCTTCTTCAATGGACAGGCATCTGGATGTCAGTTCTCCCCCACCACCGGTAAATAAGGATATCAATGCTTATCTGAACTGTATCAAAGAAGAGGATACACACCCTGTATCAGAGTATATTTTTCAACCGATCGCCTTGGATGAGGTGGAGGATATGGAACTCGTAATCAAAAATCAAACAGGGTTGTTTTCTTTGGCTACCATTGCGCAAAGGGCGGATATTATTTCTGCAAATACACAGTCGGGAGTGGCGGGAACAAAAATCGATTATACTCACAATGTCACTCGGACAGTGACTATTCCTAAAAAATGGCTCAGTAAAGTATATATCTCACAAAAAGCCATCGGCGGAATAAAACAAGATATATGGATAGTGGATAAAATGGAACTGACCGAGATACTTGAAAAATTAGGCAGGACACGTACTAAAGCTTATGTAGGCGGTATGGGAAGAGGGAGAATAGGTGAAGTAGGAATACCGGTTTGCGAAGTTGACAATTATGTGTTGGAAGGGTGTATCAAGTTAAATGCTGAAATAGATCCTCAAAAATCCGCTCTGACAAAGATTAATAACAAACTGGAAAAGCTGTTCTTCTGCAAGCCGTTGCTGTTATTGTCAGGGGCGATTGCTTGTTATAATTTGATAGGGACGCTGAATGGAAAAAAAGACACACGCATAGAACTATTTTCTGTTGGCATAAATGCCATCGCAGTAACAAGTGAAATAACCTGGTTTAGTTTAAAATATACCGAGATACATGTGGGGACAAATAAAAGAAACAAAGCTGTCGGGATTACAGGAAATGTCAATTTAATTCTTACCATCATAGCCAATCTAGCCGACGCATTCCGAACTTATAAAACGAGAGATATGGATACTTGTACCGCATATATCATTTCTGCCGCAAGTTATTCCGCAGCATTATATTTCTCGACAGGCTATGGGCTGCAAGCCATGGGGAAATTTGCCCTGCAAACAGGTATTAAAGCAACCACCTTATCAAAAGGAAACAGTGTCTTATTTATCGCCATAGGAGCTATAATATGTTGCTATATTATTCCTGTATATTGCCAGGATATTCCAATTGTCGCCTATCTAAAGAACTGCATCCTATGTAATAAGGCGGAAAAGAAGATCAAAAATTGGAAATCATTATATTCGAAAAGCTTATTCGATGCATTGTTAGAAAGAAAAGACGACATTATATCATCCGGTTTTATAGAATGGAAAAACATAAAGACCTCTTATGAAGAATTTTTATTGCTCACAACTATTTCGGAAATAACACCTGAATATGATGTATCATATAAAGCCTATTTGGGGTATAACATAGAATATGAAAAGATTAATAAAATAACAATTAAAAGTAACTTCTCACGTATTTATTTCGATACCCGAATAGAGTTTTACCTTATAGTATTCTATCGGCGAACGCCAAATAGTGAAATACAGAGTAGAAAGTATGAGAAGAAAGATTTTCACAGTTCAGATTTCCACATAGAAATGGAAAAAAATTATATTCTAATCGAATTGAAGCATGTATTTTCCAATTTGGGAAGTTATATTCAGGAAGCTGACCAGGTAAAAGGATTTATCTGTCAACGACTTCTGTATGCCGATGGAACAACTTTTCCCTATGATGACAAGTTTCTAACGGCTAAAGTCAATATAAAGTCTGCTGCACAAAAAAATTCCCTAACACCGATAACCAAGATGTTTGAGGATGCCAAAGATTATGATGAATATTGTAATCATCAGAACAAAACAATGATAAGCATGGAAGAATTAAAAGAACTAATTTATAAAAATGGATTAATATGAACTGGTTTAGAAAAAAAACAATTCATAGAGAAGGACGTGAAGGAGGCAGAAGGATAACACTTTTTCCTTCCGAGAATACTTTTGAAGCCATAAATGCTTTTGGAAAAAGTATTGACGACGAGAAACTGATTATTGATAATACATGGTTAAGGGGTGAAAGCCTTG
>PPYF01370780.1_pt1 | contig 13948 bp, 8 predicted proteins | sample 1559871 | NCBI WGS metagenome assembly PPYF01 (sample SAMN08240021, study PRJNA423297) | Human gut metagenome, whole genome shotgun sequencing project. | reverse complement strand
CGGCGGAAAATCCTCCACAGAGCACCACTCTGCGTCCGGTTTTCCACCTCGTTCGGACGAAAAAATCTACGCCAATCTGACGGACTTCATTTTATCAGCGATTCCATAAAAAAACTGCGGTATGGAGCACGATGCTCTGTACTGCATTTTTTAGCAAAGTGGCGCGCAAACTCGGAAAATCGCTCTCAATTTTAACTCACATCCCATTCTTCATGAAAAATTCAGGTCAAAGTGGGAAAATACCTCCAACAAAGGGGGGATTCTATGCAGTGGAAAAGCATAGGAACATTTGTGAGAAAGAAGCAGAACACGGTGCTCTGTGCGGCGCTGGCGGGCATGATGCTGATGTCCAGCGGCTTCACGATGAACGGCTTGCCGAAGAACATGCACCGTGTGAGTGTGCATGTCGATGGAGAGACGATCAACGACATGACGGTGCAGACGCAGCCTAACGATATTTTTGCAAAACTTGGCGTTACGCTCGGCGAGAAGGACACCTACGAGGTGCAGGAGAGCAAGGATCCGCCGCGTACGGACATCTCCGTACGGCGCGCCGTGCCCGTCACCATCTCCTTCTGGGGCGATACGCAGCAGGTTATGACGAGCGGACATACCGTCGGCGACGTTGTGGCAGAGTATGGCTACAATATGAACGAGGTTGATGTGAACCCCGGTGTTGATACACCAGTCACCGCAAACCTTGCAATACAGCTCACAGAGAATGAGCAGGCGGCGGAGCAGCGGCGCGCGCGTGAGCGCGAGGCCGAACGCGTAAGTCGGGGGATTCCCCGCTATCGTGCAGCCTATACAATGCACGCATCCGCCTATCTCCCGAGTGACGGGGGCGGCAGCGGCATTACGGCGACCGGCATGGCGGCGCGCCGCGGTGTTGTCGCCGTCGATCCGAACGTCATTCCGCTCGGCTCGCGGCTCTATATCCCGGGCTACGGCGAGGCAATCGCTGCGGATACGGGCGGGGCGATCGTCGGCAACACGATTGACCTCTGCATGGAGAGCTATGACGAGGCAATCCAGTTCGGCCGGCGCTCGGTTGAGGTCTACGTCCTCGAGTAACAAAAGAGAGAATCACTGTGGAATTATTCACACAGTGATTCTTTTTTATTGACAAGAAGTGCTTTCAGTGGTACTATTCTATCGTACCATAAAAATTACATATAGAAATTGGATCAAGTGCAGAGGTTTTGCTGTGCAAAGCCTTAATGCTTCATAGGGAATCCGGTAGGGAGATATGATCTCGTAAGCCGGAGCGGTCACGCCACTGTAACAGTGAGCAAATTCGCACGCCAGCGCGAGCCGGCAGTCACTGGGGAAGCCCCCCGGGAAGATGCGAAGGAGCGATGAACTGGAGCCAGGAGACCTGCTTGATTAACAATCACCGATTGACCTGCGAGTGATGGGGATGGAGATTTTGCGGATTCGTTCGCTTGATATAAAGTTTGGCGCAGCCGCGACCAAACGACACGAGAACTGAGTGACGATACCGAAAAAGACCCATTCTGCTGCTGCGGGATGGGCTTTTTCTATGCAAGGCTCGATTCCCTGCGCGATCCTGCGGAGATCTGTGCGCACGTATGGGAACATGCGCAGAGATTTCCCCGGGATGAAGGAGCATTGCTCCTTGGGGAAACATTGCTCATCTTTTCAGTTCTCGTTTTTCCCTCGTGATGAGGGAACGCTCTGAGGGTGGAAGCTCAGGGCGATTTTTTTTAGGGTTAGCAATCGTGTGCAAAACTTGCATTGGTTGCTTTATCATAATGTCAGTTCATCCATTGAACTGACAGAGCCTTCCCGGAATAAATTAAAGGAGGACGTAATATGCCGGAAGAAAAAGAGCGGTCGAGCGACGAGGAACTTCAGAAGCTTCTGAAGAAATCGGCGGATGTTGAGGATTTCCCCGATGTTCCGCTCGATGAATTCACGCCGCCCACGGATGAGGAGTGGAAAGCCGCCTGTGAGGCACTCCTGAAGGGCGCGCCGTTCGAAAAGAAGATGTTCACGAAGACCTATGAGGGGATCACCTTTGACCCCATGTACACGCGGAAGCATACGGAGGACATCCTGCCGAAGGGAGTTATGCCCGGCATGGGGGACTATCTCCGCGGCGTGGATGCGGCGGGCTACATCGGCAAGCCGTGGGGCATCGCGCAGGCGTGTGACGAGACGCTCCCGGCGGAGAACAACGAACTCCTGCGCCATGAGAACGACAAGGGCGCAACGATCTACCACATTGTGCTCGATACGGCGTCGCGCGCCGGTGTGGATGCGCGTCAGGCGGAGAAGGTCGGCGACACGGGGACGAGTGTGACGACGGTCGAGGACATGCACGTCCTCCTCACGGGACTTGACCTCGCGAAGTTCCCCCTCTACGTCTACACGGGCGCAAATGCCGTGCCCCTGCTCGCGCTCGTCGCGGCGGCACGCCGTGCAGCAGGCGAGGATATGAAGAATGTGCGTGGCATTGTCGGTGCAGATCCCATCGGCGCTCTTGTGACAGACGGAAAACTGCCTGCGTCCCTTGACTCATACTACGACAGTCTCGCGGCGGCGGCGCGCTGGGCGACGGTGAACGCACCGCATCTGCGTACGGTATTCGTGCGCAGCGATGTCTACAGCAGCGGCGGAGCGAACGATGTACAGGAGGTCGCGGCAGTTCTCGCCGCGGCGACGGCGTATCTGCGCGCCCTCTGTGAGCGGGGCCTCACGATCGATGCGGCGGCATCGCAGATTGCCTTTGCGTTCTCAATGGGGGCAAACTTCTTCCTGCAGATCGCTAAGCTGCGCGCTGTGCGCCCGCTCTGGGCACAGATCGTGAAGGCCTTTGGCGGGAATGCCGAGGCGCAGAAGATGCGTATCCATGCGCGCCCCGCACTCTTCTTCAAGACCGTTTACGATCCGTATGTCAACATGCTCCGCAACACGACGGAGATCTTCTCGGGCGTTGTCGGCGGCATCGACTCCTTTGAGAGTGCGCCGTTTGATGAACCCATCCGCAAGGGCGATGAGTTTTCGCGCCGCATTGCGCGCAACGTCCAGATCATGCTCCAGGAGGAATTCGGTCTCCTGCAGCCGATCGACCCCGCCGGCGGTTCGTGGGCGGTTGAGACGCTGACGCGCCAGATGAAGGAAAAAATCTGGGCGGCGTTCCAAGGCATCGAGAAAGAGGGCGGCATCGCTGCGGCACTGCGTGCAGGCACGGTTCAGGAGGGCATCGCGAAGGTGCTCGCCGACCGCTTTAAGAATGCTGACCTGCGCCGTGACCGCATTGTCGGCAACAATATGTATCCGAACATGACGGAGACGCTGCTCGAGACACGCGCCGAGGATACGGCAGCGCTTAAGGCACAGCGCACGAAAGATATCGAAGCATATCTCTCCGACATCGACACAAAGCACCGCGACGAGACACTTGCGGCGTTCAAGGCAGATGGTTCCGTTCAGAATGCTGTTGAGGCGGCGCTTGCGGGGGCGACGATTGCCGAGCTGATGGCGGCGCTCACGGCGGGGAAAGGTGCGGAGACGGTCGCGGCGATTGCCCCGCATCGCTGGAGCGAACGCTTTGAGGCGCTGCGCCGGCGCACAGAGGACTACAAGGCAGCGAAGGATGACAATGTGAAGATCTTCCTCGCGAACATGGGCCCTATCCCGCAGCACAAGGCGCGCGCAGATTTTACCACAGGCTTCCTGCAGGTCGGTGCATTCGAGGTACTCGGCAACGACGGCTTTAAGACCGTCGATGAGGCAGCGGAGGCGGCGCGTGCAAGCGGTGCGGATGCCGTCGTCATCTGCTCTACGGATGCGACCTATCCCGAGATCGTCCCTGCCCTCGCACCAAAGCTCCACAAGGTGCTGCCGCAGGCACGCGTTTTTCTCGCGGGCGCCGCGCCGAAGGATCTGCTTGAGACATACAAGGAAGCGGGCATTGACGAATATATCTCCGTCCGCGCGAACTGCTATGAGATCCTCGAGGGTCTCCAGAAACAGAAAGGGATGATTGCGTAATGGCAGGCTTTACGAACCCGGATTTCACGGGCATGAGCCTCGGCGAAAGCCCGTCCGCAGACTCCAAGGAATGGCGCGCCCTTTTCGAAGGCGGTACGGGACGGACGTTTGAGGCACTCACACACAAGACGATGGAGCGCATCCCCGTGAAACCGTTCTACGATCACGATGTCTATGCGCACATGAACCACCTCGACTTTGCGAGCGGGATTCCGCCCTGCCTGCGCGGGCCCTACTCCACGATGTACGTGTTCCGTCCGTGGACGGTGCGCCAGTACGCGGGGTTCTCGACGGCCGAGGAGTCGAACGCCTTCTATCGGCGCAACCTCGCCGCCGGGCAGAAGGGACTCTCGATCGCATTTGACCTCCCGACGCACCGCGGCTATGATGCGGACAATCCGCGCGTGGTCGGCGACGTGGGCAAGGCAGGCGTCTCGGTCTGCTCCATGCTGGACATGAACATCCTGTTCTCGGGCATTCCGCTCGACCAGATGTCCGTTTCCATGACGATGAACGGCGCAGTGCTGCCGATCCTCGCGTTCTTCATCGTTTCGGGCGAAGAACAGGGCGTCGATAAGAAGATCATGGCGGGCACGATTCAGAACGATATTCTGAAAGAGTTCATGGTGCGCAATACCTACATCTACCCGCCGGAGATGTCCATGCGCATCATCGGCGACATCTTCGAGTACACGACGAAGTATATGCCGAAGTTCAACAGCATCTCCATCTCCGGCTACCACATGCAGGAGGCCGGTGCGCCGGCGGACATCGAGCTGGGCTACACGCTCGCGGACGGTCTTGAGTACATCCGCACGGGCATCAAGGCGGGACTTGCCGTTGACGACTTCGCGAAGCGTCTCTCATTCTTCTGGGCGATCGGCAAGAACTACTTTATGGAGGTTGCCAAGATGCGTGCGGCGCGCGTTCTCTGGGCGAAGATTGTCAAGTCCTTCGGCGCGAAGAACAACAAATCGATGGCGCTCCGCACGCACAGCCAGACCTCGGGGTGGTCACTCACAGCGCAGGATCCGTTCAACAATATCGCGCGCACGGCGATGGAGGCGATGGGAGCGGCACTCGGGCACACACAGTCGCTCCATACGAATGCGCTCGATGAGGCGATCGCCCTGCCGACGGACTTCTCGGCACGCATCGCACGCAACACGCAGCTTTACATTCAGGACGAGACGAGCGTCTGCAAGATCATCGACCCGTGGGGCGGCTCCTACTACGTCGAGTCACTCACAAACGAGATCATTCGCCGTGCTTGGGCACACATCCAGGAGGTCGAGTCCCTCGGCGGCATGGCAAAGGCGATCTCGACGGGACTGCCGAAGATGCGCATTGAGGAGGCGGCGGCACGCCGTCAGGCGCAGATCGACTCTGGGCTGGAGAGCATTGTCGGCGTGAACAAGTATCGCCTCGAAAAGGAAGATCCCCTGCAGATCCTCGCGATCGACAATACAGCGGTGCGCCAGGCACAGGTGGAACGTCTCGAAAAACTGCGCGCAGAGCGCAACGCAGACGACGTGCGCCGATGCCTTGAGGGCATCACGAAGGCGGCAGAGAGCCGCGACAACGGCAACCTCCTCGAGGCGGCCGTCGATGCGGCGCGCGCACGCGCCTCGCTCGGCGAGATCTCCGATGCGGTGGAGAAGGTCTCGGGACGCTTCCAGGCGGTCATTCATACGATCTCTGGCGTTTACTCCTCCGAGTTTACGGACAAGACCGAGCTTGACCGCGCCCGTGAGATGGCGGACGAGTTCGAGGAACTCACGGGCCGCCGTCCGCGTATCTTCGTCGCGAAGATGGGACAGGACGGACACGACCGCGGGCAGAAAGTCATCGCATCCTCCTTCGCCGACATGGGCTGGGACGTCGACGTGGGGCCGCTTTTCCAGACGCCCGCAGAGACAGCGCAGGACGCGGTCGACAACGACGTGCACATGGTCGGGTTCAGCTCTCTCGCAGCGGGACACAACACGCTCCTGCCGCAGCTCGTCGATGAACTGAAGAAGCTCGGACGTGACGACATCATGGTCTGCATCGGCGGCGTCATCCCCGTGCAGGACTATGACAACCTCTACGAGCACGGCGCGGTTGCGATCTTCGCACCGGGTACGAACATCCCCGAGGCGGGCATCAAGCTCCTGACCCTTCTCATCGCACGCGCGAAGGAAGAAGCCGCAGGATAAGGCAAATAGCGGCGCCGCTCTCTGCATGAGGGCGGCGTTTTGCCGCCATACAACAGAATGGTTGCCGTGCGTGCCCCTTCGCAGCACCCTCGTTACGCAAGCGGTCGGACACTTATCTGCCAAAACACCTGCGGATTCCAAACGCGCTCCGCTTGAACGGTTAAAATCCGCAGGGGGCAGAACGTGTCCTCTTTTCCGCTTGCTTCTCTAGGGTTTGCTCAGGGGAACTGCACGTCTATACAATACAGAAAATATCAACGCCATAATTTTTCCTAGTAGGAAAGGAGGCTTTATGAGCGAAAAATATACCACAGAACGGCCCGACTGGGTACCCGAGGACGCCGATGCGAAGTTTACGACGAGCGTCATGGGCGGCATCGAGGGCATCAAGGATCTGACCGTCGGCAACATCAATCCGAAATTGCTGAACGGGACAGGGATGTCCCACCGCAAACTTGTCCTCAGTGAAGATGACTATGTTGAGGGCGTGGCCCGCGGCGACCGCATGACGCTCTCTCGTGCGATCACGCTCATCGAGAGCAACAGCAGCAAGCACTTCAAGCGTGCCCAGCGCGTGCTTCAGCGCCTGCTGCCGAAGACGGGCAATGCTCTGCGCATCGGCATCACGGGCGTGCCGGGGGCAGGCAAGTCCACGATGATCGAGGCGTTCGGCAATATGCTTTGCGATGCGGGACACCGTGTCGCTGTGCTCACCGTTGATCCCACAAGTTCTGTCACGAAGGGCTCGATCCTCGGCGACAAGACACGTATGGGAACCCTCTCGCGCCGTCCCGAGGCATTCATCCGCCCCTCTCCTGCGGGCGGCACACTCGGCGGCGTCGCGCGCAAGAGCCGTGAGACCATGCTGCTCTGCGAGGCGGCCGGCTACGACGTTATCATCATCGAGACCGTCGGCGTCGGGCAGTCCGAGACGACGGTGCGCTCCATGGTTGACTTTTTCCTGCTCGTTGTGCTGACGGGCGCGGGCGATGAACTCCAAGGCATCAAGAAGGGCATCATGGAGCTTGCGGATGCGATCGTCATCAACAAGGCGGACGGGGACAACCTCATCAAGGCGAAGGTCGCACGCGGGCAGTACGAGCGCATGATCGAGTTTATCCGCCCCGCGACACCGGGCTGGGAGACGCACGCTTACCTTGCCTCCGCGATCGAGAAGACAGGACTTGCCGAGCTGTGGGAGATCATCCGCATCTTTCGCGAGAAGACCACGAAGAGCGGCGTGTGGAAGAAGCGGCGCGACGGGCAGCTGCTCGACTGGATGAACAGTATGATCGACGAGCATCTGCACAACCTGTTCTTCGACGATGCCGTTGTGCGCGGACGGATGCCCGAGGTAAAGGATGCGGTCCTCTCGGGCGGCATCTCACCGACCCAGGCAGTTGCGGAGCTGCTCAGTGTATTCGATGTGCACCGTGCGGCGGGACGGCAGGTCGACCTCTTTACGAATTGAGGAGGTGTACCCATGACGAAACGCATCTGCCTTTCGGGTGCGGATATGTACGAGCTCGAGGAGGTGTTTCGCGGACGGCGCGGCATCGTCTCCGTCCGCACGGGCTACATCAACGCTGCGCCGCAGACCGCGCACGAGGATGCGCTGACAGGCGCGTCGGGCGGTCGTGTGGGCGTTGAGATCGTTTACGATCCCAAAAAGACGGACATCTCACAGCTGCTCGATCTGCATTTTTCCGTCGTTACGCCGTACAGCATCGACGGGCAGGGCTATGTGCGCGGTGCCGTGTATCGCGCGGGCATCTTCTACGAGAGTGCGGAGGACGAGCCGCAGATTGCGCTCTACCTCACCTTTCTCACAGGCAAGGGACGCTGCCCCGCGACGGGGGAGCACCTGACACTCAATGATCCGAACAGCAGTGCGGCAGCACGGCGCGTTATGCACGCTACGATGGAGCGGCTGATCTCGTTTCAGCCGGCAGCGGACGAGCATCAAGGCTATCTCACGCGGCATCCCGAGACGGAGACCTACATCGACCTTGCACGTCTGCGCGAACTTGTTAAACTATAGGAAGTACTGATAAATCCAGCACTGCCGTCTTAGCGCATTTTTTGCCCGCACTGTGTCGGCAAATTGGGCAAAAATCTGCGCTAATCTGACAGATTTTATTTTATCAGCGATTCCCCCAAAAGACCATTGGCCCGTGGGACCAGTGGTCTTTTTTTGGATCATAGACGATTTTTATTTTTATACAGAATTATTTTATGCTATAATCAAAAGAATAAAAAAGTTCTATAGTGTCGTTCCATACGCGCATGTGCCGGATCTTGCGACAGTGTGCAGAATGGACGGGGAAACCAAAGGGGAGACGGGTATGAGCATACGCACGAAACTACAGTCGATTCTTATTCTGCTGTTTGTATTCATCGTGGGATTAGTTGGGCTGAACTTCTTTACGTTCAATGAACTCAAGGGGGATGCGCCTGCGGTCAACGCTTCCGGCTCGCTGCGGATGCGCGCCTATCAGCTTTCGTGGGGGGCAGCACGGCTCGTGTCGGCAGATGAGGGCGACGCACAGACGCTGCGCGCGGCGATGCAGAAGAATCTGGAGGACTACGATCGTATTCTGAAGGGGCTGGAGCAGGGCGATGCGGCGATGGGGCTGACGGCACCCTCGGATGAGGCGGTCCAGCGACAGCTCGGCGTTGTGAAGCCGCTGTGGGAGGCGTATCGTGCTGATATCCGTGCCGCTGCCGAGGGAACGGATGAGGAGGCGCGCCGCACCGCAGAGGCAAAGGCAGCAAAAGAGGTTGCGCCCTTTGTGGCAGAGGTCAACAAGTTGGTCGCTGCCTACGATGCCGCCGGACAGGCGAAGATCGAAAGGTCCAAGGACATCCAGCTCGGCGTGATTCTGCTTGCTGTTCTTGTGGTGGGCGGTGCACTCTGGCTGATTCTTACACAGATTCTGCGTCCGCTGGCGGCGCTGACGGACTCGTTTCACGGCATTTCCGAGGGCGAGGGGGATCTGACGCAGCAGCTTCACGCAGAGCGCGATGATGAAATCGGACGGATCGTCCTCTACTTCAATACCTTCATCGGGAAACTGCGTACGATCATACGCGGTGCACAGGAGAGTGCAGCGGAGGTCGCACAGCTCTCCGGTGCACTTTCGCAGGCAAGCGGTGAGAGCAGCAAGGCCGTCGAAGTGGTCGCCGGCTCCGTCACCGATGTCGCAGGGCGGGCGAATGAACAGAATACGGATATGCAGGCTCTTGCGGACCATGTGGAACAGATCGCGGAACACATGGCGCAGATGCTCGCGGCTGCCAAACGCTCTGCTGCCCTCTCGGCGGATTCTGAGGGAAAGGCAGCGGATGGAAGGGACGGTGCGGCACGTGTTGCATCCCAGACCGATGGCCTGCGCGATATTGTCATGACGATGGATCGGAATGTGCAGACGCTCACGCAGTATGCAGAGGACATCAATCAGATCATCGATCTCATTAAGGGCATCTCGGGGCAGACGAATCTGCTCGCGCTCAACGCTGCGATCGAAGCTGCACGTGCGGGGGAGAGCGGACGTGGTTTTGCTGTCGTCGCGGAGGAGGTGCGCAAGCTCGCTGAGAGCTCGAGCCTTGCGGCGGACGATGTCACGGAAAAGATGACCGGCATTCGTCAGCAGGTGCATGAGACGCGCAGTGCAAATCAGGAGCTGGTCAGCGAGCTCGAGAAGATCACGGAGGCGGTTGCTGCAGTGCGTGCCTCGCTGAATGCCATCGCTGCGAGCTCCGAGGAGAGCCGCCGTGCGGCAGCTGAGATCGTGCAGCTGAATCAGACGGCATCGACAGGCGCACAGAACGTTGTGGGCACGTCGGGGAATGTCGCATCAGCGGCAAAACAGATCGCGGGGCTCACCGAGGACTCGGCAGCTGCCATCGAGGAGCAGAGCGCGACCATGGAACAGGTCGTCGCTACTGCAGAGCGCTTGTCCGGTTTGTCGGCGAAGCTGGACGGCCTCGTCGGAAAGTTCAAGACCTGACTCCAGTGAGACGCCGTTATGCCATGTTTATGGGGGCGGATAAAATTCGTGTGTGCTCCTTGGCGCATCTTTTTTCGTCCGGCCTGTGTCAACAATCTTCCGCACAGCCTTTGCTGGGCGTCGGTCGCTTTCCTTGGAAGGGAAAATCTGCACCGATCGATCGGCTGTTATTTTATCAGCGATTTCTTATGCGGATGTATCAGATGGGGGATTGCGCCGCGTTCTTCCTGCGATATACCAGCGGAAAGGACTTTTCTGTTGAAACGAGAGGGGAACTATGTCCATTCATAATAAACTGCGAATCACACTCGTCGCCCTTTTCGTCTTCATTATCGGGCTGGTCGGGCTGAACTTTGCCACCTTTGCCCAGCTGGACGGGGACGCTCCCGCCGTCAATGCCTCCGGCTCGCTGCGCATGCGTGCCTATCAGCTTGCATGGCTCTCGGCACGTATGGTCTCCGCCGATGCAGCGGAGGCAGCGGAGCTCCGTAGTATGATGATGGTGCAGATCGAGATGTATGACCGCATCCTTGCGGGGCTGCGCAGGGGAGATGCCGAGCTCGGCCTTCGTCCGGCATCGGATGAGGCGATCAAGGAACAGCTGCGCACGCTGCAGCCTCTCTGGGAGGAGTACCGCACAAATGTGTTCGCCGTCACGGGGGCTGTGGGGACGGAGGAAAAGCACGAGGCGAATGCCGTCGTTGCTGCCGAAGTTGACGGCTATGTGACCGAGGTGGACAAGCTCGTCACGGCGTATAACAATGCCAGCCAGGCAAAGATCGGCGTTTCCAAGGAGATCGGCGTGGGCGTGATCGTCCTTGCGTTCCTTGTCTTTGCCGTGTCCTCCTACTGCATCATCATGGAGGTACTGCGGCCGATTGCGGCACTGACTGCATCGTTCCGCGAGGTCGCGGGCAAGGAGGCGGATCTCACCCAGCAGCTCACCACCAGACGATTTGACGAGATCGGGCGCATTGTGCAGTCCTTTAACACCTTTGTCAGCGAGCTGCGCCAGATCATGCGGAGTGCACAGGCGTGTGCGACCGAGGTGGTGGGGCTGTCGGATACCATGTGGCGGGCGAGCGTCGAGAACAGCAAGGCGGTCGAGTACAACGCCGTTGCCATTACAAATGTTGCCGCGCATGCAAGCGAACAGGACGAGAACATACAGCTGCTTGCCACAAGCGTCAATGGCATCTCTGCACATCTGGAGGAGATGCAGGTACTTACACAGGCGGAGAACGTGAACCGTACGGCGCTCCTCACCTCTATTGAAGCGGTACGCGCCTGCGCACAGGTCGCAGCAGCGGCATCGGAGGAGGTCGCCAAGGCCTCACATGAGATCGCGGGACATACAACGGATGCGGCGGCCGCAATCGAGCAGGAAACCGCCTCTCTCGATGCCTTTGCCGCAACGGCCGAGCATCTCAAGGGCCACGCTGCCGAGCTGGATGAGCTGGTTGGCAAGTTCAAGGTGTAGCACGGTGGATTCTTGCCTCGCATGGAGCAATGCCGTACCATAGGATCGGGATTTGGATGTGTATGAAATAGGAGGTATACCATGGAGGTCAAGGCAGATCTTGCGCAGGATGTGTTCAAGGATGCGGGGGAGAGCGTCATTTTTGTCATGCTCTCGTTGAAGCGTGAGGACATCGAGAAGGAACGGGAGATCATCGCCGATATGGCGGACCGCATCGAAGCGATTCAGCGTTCGATGAACATCCGCGTTGCACCGGAGACGGTGAAGCTCACCTTCGGCTTCAGCAACCGCGCATGGGAGTATCTCTTCCCGCATGCCGCGAAACCAAAGGAACTTGAGGATTTCAAGGGCGTCAATGGAAAGAACCATCAGGCACCGACAACGCCTGCCGATCTTTTCCTGCACGTACGTGCAGATGAGGCATCGACGACCTATCTCGTCGTCGATCAGATCATGGGCTTCCTGCGCCCCATCGTGGATGTTGTGGATGAGACGCACGGCTTCCACTATCGCGAGGGACGCGCCATCATCGACTTTATCGACGGGACGGAGAATCCCGTCGGTGAGGAGGCGAAGGAGTGGGCGATCATTGGCGCGGAGGATCCCGACTTCATCAATGGCTCCTATGCCTTCGCACAGAAGTATGTTCACGATCTCGATGCGTGGCGCGCCCTGCCGACCGAGGTGCAGGAAAAGTACATCGGCCGTCGGAAGTACAGCGATCTGGAGCTCTCCGACGAGGAGAAGGACCCGCGCGCACACAACATCATCTCGCAGGACAACCGCGACGACGAGGAACACAAGATCGTGCGCATGAACGTCGTCTATGCGAATCCGGGCGAGGGCGTGCGCGGTACCTACTTCATCGGCTATGCACGCCACTGGGATGTGACGCGCAAGATGGTCATCAATATGTTCACGCAGGACGATCGCCTGCTCGAGTACTCGACGGCACTGAAGGGACAGCTCTTCTTCATCCCGTCGAAGGAGCTCATGGGGCGTATCGCCGAGGGAGAGTTGTTCTAAAACGGAAAATACCGCCGTGCCGAGGATCTCGGTGCGGCGGTATTTTTCTATGCCGTTATTCTTTGATCGGTTTTTTGAGCATCGACAGGATGACAGCACCGACGAGGGCGCCGATGATGATGCTCACGAGGTACATGAGTGGGTTGCCGATGGTCGGGACGACGAAGATGCCGCCGTGGGGCGCACGCAGCGTGCAGTCAAAGACCATGGTGAGTGCGCCCGCAAGTGCCGAGCCGACGACCATCGAGGGGATGACGCGGACGGGATCGGCGGCAGCAAAGGGAATGGCACCCTCCGTAATGAAGGAGAGCCCCATGACGTAGTTCGTGATGCCCGCCTTGCGCTGGCTCTCGGTGAAGCGGTTCTTAAAGAGGGTAGTCGCGAGGGCAATCGCGAGCGGCGGAACCATGCCGCCGGCCATGACTGCCGCCATGACGTGATACTCGCCCGAGGCGAGGAGCCCCGTGCCCGTGACATACGCCGCCTTGTTGATTGGGCCGCCCATGTCGATCGCCATCATGCCGCCGACAACAATGCCCATAAGGACGCGCGCTGAGGGATCCATGCTGCCGAGTGTCGCGACCATCCATGTGTTGATGGCGGCGACGGGCGGCGTGATGATGAAAAGGGTGATAAAGCCGATGATGAGGATGCCGAAGAACGGATAGAGCAGGACAGGCTTGATGCCGTCGAGTGCGGCGGGCAGTCCCGCAAAGCCCTTCTTCAGCAAGTTGACGGCATAGCCGCCGATAAATCCTGCGAGGAGTGCACCGAGGAAGCCCGTGCCGTGTGCACCCGCGAGTGCGCCGCCGACGAAGCCGACGGCGAGACCGGGGCGGTCGGCGATGGACATGGCGATGAAGCCCGCGAGAACGGGAAGCATAAAGCCGAACGATGCGCCGCCGACATCCATGAAGAATTTGGCGAGCGGGGTGTTCGAGCCGAAATGCGACGGGTCAATCGTGTAGTCGTCAAAGAGGAAGGCGAGGGCGATGAGGATGCCGCCGCCGACGACGAACGGGAGCATGTGCGAGACGCCGTTCATGAGGTGCTTGTAGATCTGGCGCCCGAGGCTTTCCTCCTCGGATGCATCCGCCCCCTCTGCCGTATCCGCACCGTTCGCGTGATAGACGGGCGCAGAGCCCGCGAGAGCACGGTCGATGAGCTCATCTGCCTTGTTGATGCCGTCCGCAACCTTCGTGATGACGACGCGG
>PPYF01066028.1_pt1 | contig 13948 bp, 13 predicted proteins | sample 1559871 | NCBI WGS metagenome assembly PPYF01 (sample SAMN08240021, study PRJNA423297) | Human gut metagenome, whole genome shotgun sequencing project. | reverse complement strand
GTAGAACAGGTCGTGACGCAGGTTCTTGGCGAAGCCGCAACTCGCATGGCTGCAGGTGACGCCGGCAGCGGCACCGAAAGCAAGCGACGTCAGCGCGATGAGCACCAAAAAGCCTGCGGTGGGAAGCATCTCGGCTACGGTAGCGCCGTCTTTGATGGCGTCGATCAGGTTGGCGGTGATAAATGGAATCAGCATCTCGCAGAGCACCTCGCCAAGCACGAGCAGCGGCGTGGCAACGGCGACCTTCATATAGTCGCGGATGCTTCCCATGAGGGTTTTAATCATCCAGTTCCTCCCAAGTTACACGGATTTTCTCGAGCATTTCGGCGAGCTGCTCGCGCTCGTCGTGTGTGAGGGCGCTAAAGGCCTGCTCTCTAAAGCGAATGCGGGCCGCTTGGTCGATGCGGGCATTTTCCCGGCCGGTTTCGGTCAGGCGAATGGTGAGTTGCCGTCGATCCTTGGGGTTACGGCTGCGCTCGATGAGGCCGTTGAGCTCGAGTTTGGACAGGATCTCGGAAAGCGACCCTGGCTTGAGGTCAAAGTGCATGCCGAGTTCCTGCTGCGACATCTCGCCGCCGGGCTGTTTGGCCAGCAGGCAGATAATGGGCGCCTTGCCGGATACGCCACCACCATGAAAGTGCATGTAATGGCCGCAAAAGCCCAGGTTATTGAGGATGCGCTTGGCAAGCTTGTCTTCCGAGCTAACCGCTTCGGGTACATCAGCCGGCTGTGACGGGTCGCCGCCGGGTTCATGCGGATAGGCGAGTGGTTCAACACACATATCTAAGCTTCGCTCCTTTCTTTAGTTAGGTAGTGGAATTGTTTTGTGCCTAACCAATTTAGGAGCGTGAGAAATCAATGTCAAGGTACCAAACTTATTAAGTTACGGCGTTTTGCCAAACGCCGTAACCGCTCGACGCTGCAAACGTTCCTAGGCGGCAATCTGGCGTTCAATCGTCGGGCATGGCCACAAGGCCTATGCCCTCCTCTTTCACGCCACCTTGCTCGCTTAGGAACGCTTTCGCTGTCCGTCCTCAACCTGCGGCGTTGCCCTTGTTGGCACTTGGGGACGTTCCTTTTCTGTTGGCACCTAGGGACACTCCTTGTCAAGGCTTTGGTGCAAACTTCCGTCCGCAGCGCTCCCTGCGCTACACTTAGTCGCATTGTGGCGCCGCCGCGCCGTGCCCGAACCAAGGGAGACTCTCATGAAGAACACTCAGCTGCTGCTGATCAACGATATGTGCGGTTACGGCAAGGTTGCGCTTTCCGCCATGCTGCCGGTGCTGTCGCACATGGGCTATCGCATCCACAACCTGCCGACGGCCCTCGTTTCCGATACGCTCAACTATCCCAAGTTCTACATCCACGACACCACCGAGTACGTGCGCCAGAGCCTCGCCATCTGGGAGGAGCTCGGCTTTGAGTTCGACGCCATCTCGACCGGCTTTATCGTGACCGAGGAAGAGACGCGCGTCATCTCGGACTTTTGCCACCGTCGCGCGCAAAAGGGCACCAAGGTGTTCGTTGACCCCATCATGGGCGACAACGGCAGGCTCTATGCGGGTGTGCCCGAGTCCACGATTGGCCTTATGCAGCACCTGCTGGAGTGCGCAGACTACGCGGTGCCCAACTATACTGAGGCGTGCCTGCTTGCCGATAGGCCTATCGCCGAGCAAATTACGCCCGATGAGGCCCGCGCCCTTGTGGACGCCGTGCGCGAGCTGGGTGCCAAGTCGGTGGTCATTACGAGCGCCGTGGTCAATGGCACGAACGCGGTTATCGGTTACGACCATGTAGCGGGGGAGTACTTCACGATTCCCTTTGAGCTCATTCCGGTGTATTTCCCGGGCACGGGCGACACGTTTTCGGCGGTGCTCGTCGGCCGCGTTATGGCCGGTTGGAGCCTGCAGCGCGCGACGGGCGATGCCATGCGCGTGGTGGCGGAGCTTATCGAGCGCAATGCCGACCAAGAGGACAAGTCGGCCGGCCTTCCCATCGAGGCCTGCCTGGATGTGGTTGACCATGAGTAACGCCGACGAGAGCAGCACCGAGGCGGCGGGCGAGAACAAGCCGCTCGGTGCCCCGCGCGGCAGGCGCCCACGTATTCGCATTAGCTGCGTGGACCAGCTGGGCACATGCCGCTGCCATCACGGGCACAAGCCGGGTGACGTCTTCGACTTCGACCGCGACCGCGGCAAGATGTGTTCCATGGCATGTCACGTGGGCTTTCCCTATATCGACATCCTGCGCTACGGCGGAACCGTGCCCGGTAACGAGCCCGGCACGGCAAAGTTCTGCTGTCCCGAGGTCGATACGCTGAACGTCTGGCTTGCTGAGATCGTCGACGAGTAATCGAGCGAGGTTTTCTCCCTCAAAGATAACGAGCGTGGATAATCTCCCGTTTAGAGCGCGCTTGAACGCTCAAAGTGGGAGATTATCAACGCTCGTTTTATGCCGATGGCGTGGCACGTGCGTCCGCGTGCTCGCTTGCCTATAACTGCTCGAGCATGGCCATGCAGCCGGCGAGCACATCGCGGTAGGTGGCATCGAAGTTGCCGGTGTACCAGGGATCGGCCACGTCGCCGGGGCGATCGGTCCAATCGAGCAGACGCGAGATCTTGCCATCGGGGTCGCTGCCAAAAATGCGACGCAGACCTCGCGCGTTCTCGGCATCCATATAGACAATGTGGTCCCAGTCACCATACTCTGCGCGATGCACCTGGCGGGCGCGGTGCGCAACGACGGGAATCCCGACTTCACGCAGCTTGGCAACGGTGCCACGATGCGGCGGATTGCCGATCTCCTCGGTCGATGTCGCGGCGGAATCAATGGCAAACTCCGCCTCGCGCCCAGCGCGGCGCACGAGCTCGGTAAACACGGACTCAGCCATCGTCGAGCGGCAGATATTTCCATAGCAGATAAACAGTACACGTTGCATATGCGGTTTCCTTTCGATCGCCATCATCGAGCTCGAGTATCGCATCTAAGCCCCGATGTGATGTGGCAAAGGGACAGGGTCAAATAGTTATTTCTACCTGCGATAATAACAAGATAAGACCTTTATCCCCAACACTTCTGCTGCATTCAACGAGTTGAATGGCTCTAAAAATTAGTTTCCAATATAGGGAAGGAAATCCACTTTATTAAGGTCGGAAATCAGTCAAAAGTAACAGCAAAAGTAGTAAAAACGTAGTACGGCTCAAATTTTTACTACCAATGTTTACCTGCGGTTTTGTTCAATAGCAAGCATCTCGTCTTGAATATCTTCAAGCCCAAGATGGGTGTAAACGTTGTAGGTGGTGTTGATATCTGAGTGCCCCATAATGTATCTGAGCTTTGCTGGACTCATGCCAGCGCGTGCCATTCGGCTACAGAAAGTGTGCCTGAGCTGGTGCGGAGTTATATGGGGCAGTTCTTCCTTATAGATGCGGTTGTGCTTAATGATGGCGCGTTTGAGCCTATGCTCCCAATGCAGGGCAACGCATGGCATCTCATTCTTGTCTAGGCAGATGAAGCCTCTTACCCCATCAATAACAGGCTCTTCTTTTGGCTGCGCCCTCTGTCCGATGAGACTGTGGAAGGCCTTTTCGACAGAAGCGGTCATAGGGATATACCTCATACCAGATTTTGTTTTGGGCTCTTCAATGTAATACTGCATATCTCTCGCGCGATGAAGCTGCTTTTGAACACGTATACAGTGGCTATCGAAGTCAATGTCATCAAAGGTCAGTCCGCAGTATTCAGAAATTCTGAGTCCAGTGTTCAACAAGATAAAGTAAGTTTCAAAGTAGCGCGAGAAGTGATGATCCGAGCGCATGAACTCAAGGAATAGCCGTTCTTGTCTAACGCTTAACGATTCTCTGGATACCGTATCGTTGACCAGAACATTGATAAGTTCGAAGTTAAAAGGGTTGCGTCTTATAATTCCGCATTCTTCGGCCAGTTGGAAAGCTGGTCTGAGTACGCCTCGGATGCTACAGACGCTGCTATATCCCTTTCCAACATCTTGCTGAAGGTGGATGAGCCATTTCTTTGCATCCAACACCGTAATGTTTGATATTTGGGCCTTGCTGAAGCTGTCTGTTTTCAGGTAATTGGTGACGGTTTTATAGGCGCTAACAGTTGTCTTTCGTACCGCAACCTTGGTCGCAAGGTAGTTCTCAACCAGAGTCATGACGGTCATGTTCTCGGGTGCAATGTGGTCGAAGAGGTCTTTTTGAATCTGCTGTTCTTTCTGCCTTAAGCAGAGGCCTCTCTTTTTGCCGCGTGGCGTTTGGTCGTGAATTGTCAAAGTCCACGAATAGACAAAGCAGGTTTTTCCCATCCAATTGGTGTATTTGAACGAGTAACGACCGTCTGGGCGCTGGCCTTCTCCGCGATGGAGAACTCGACCCTTGTTGTCTTTCCTATTCGACATAGCTTGGATCTCCTTTCAGAGACTCAAGCACGACAACATGATTGTAGCTATGGGGTTGTCTATGCCATGGTAAAAGGGTTCGTTTATTGGGTTAAATCAAAGGAAATGAGGCCTATTTGCCCCGTTGGGGCTGGGGTTGGAGTAAGTGCCCATCGGTGCAATTCCAAGCCTTAATTTCGCTCTCAGTGTGCATTTTTGCTATAGGCTGAGCGGACATCAATTGAAATCGCAGTTTGAAAGAAAGGGCACCGCAGCGAAGTACGCTACGGTGCCAGACATTGCACAGTGTGGATTGAGGAGCCTATGCGACTGTTGCCCTAAGCATGACTTTCTCACCGTCGCTGGCAAAAAGATATGTAATCCCGATTTTTGCTTGTAGACCCACTGAAGCTTTCGACACTGTTTGCAAGATTTGTAACGACTTCCTGAGCATCGGTTTTTGAGAGTGAGGAATCACAGGCCATTATGAATCCACGTGCAACAATCGCTGAGTCGCATTTCGTGGTGTCAATCATTAGGATGGGGGATGGGTTGCAGGAGCTGTCATACCTGCTGCTCTTTGCCAGATTGCTCTGCCCGTCCATTGTCGTAAAGGAGAGCATTGCGTACATATCGGGGTTCTTTATGTCATCAACAAACACATAGGAAATAAGCTCATCGGTGCTCTTGTCGATAACGTCTGCGTCTAGATTGCTTTTGAGCTTTCCATTGAAGGAGCTAGGGGAAAAGGAAAATGCGGAAGGGGCGGTCTCCTCTGTCGCGGTTTGGTTGTTGTCTTCAGATGACTGACTGGTTGCGGTTGAAGGGCTATCGTCTCCCGCTTCGTCGGTGCTATTCGGGGCTGGAATTATCTTTCCACAGCGCGTACAGACCTTTGAACCATCGCTTCTGTCTTCGAAGAGATGATTGTCTGGGTTTTTCTCTCCGACGGTTTTCCCGCAAATGCTACAAGTTTTCGGTTCGGCGCACGTTGCGGGGACCCAACTGTGTGCATCGGGGTCAATCTTTCCATTGGGATCGACTTTTCCGCATTTATAGCAGTGATTAACTTGGCGACAGTCGTTTCCGCTCCACTTGTGTATGCAGATGATGTTCGATGCAAGCATAGCCCCAACGGCAATTTCTGCGACTGCGACTATGCCGAGTACTGCTGCTGTCAATTTCATTTTGCCTGAAACGACTTGCTTCTTTTTCTTTTGCCTCTCTTGCGCTGGCTTTTTCGTTTGCGTATCGGGGAGCTTATTATTGTCCTGCGCTTCATTCGAGGAACCATCTTTTTGCTTCTCGGTCACAGATTCTGGCTGATCGCTTTGGGTGCCTTCTGCATCGCTGGATGCTTCGTTGCTGGAGATGCTGTTCAGCGGAAAGCCACAATTTGGGCAGGTTGGAGCTTTGTCTGAAACTTGCTTCCCGCATTCTGGGCAGTTGATAAGGGGCATGATCTCTCCTTCCAAAGAAAACCCGACAAAGTGGAAGGGGAGAAGCACATCAACTAAATGAAGCGATGTGGAGGACACCTACCACAGTTACCACACCGCAAGGCTTCACATGCATATGCGAACAGACCTTGAAAGGCGGGTGCCCTCCAATTCGCCTGTTTGCATACGCAAAGCGACAGCTATGCCATTGTGAAGCTCCATCCAAATATATGGATGTTGCGGTGTGGTAGATGAGATTGTATCAAGGACACGGGCTTTCATTTTGAGTAAAAAGGCGAACGGTGCCGCTTCCTGCTGGCATTTCTCAGAGCACATAGGTTAAAGGCATTTTAGGCAGCTAGCGGTCTTCTCGATAGCATTGGCGATTATGCTTTGGTAATACGTTATTTACAGTGAAGGTAGACGGTCGGTGGAATTTCTTCTTTCAGTCATGTTGATATCAACTACATAGATGGGGTCTGCCAAGTAGAAGTTGAGGCCAAAGTGTAAAACACCCCGTATGCGCCAAAACAGACTGGGGCAGGGGCTTACGAGGTAACGCATCTTCTGCAAGCTGGGAGCGCGCAAGAAAGTTAAGCCGCGTTATGGTGTATCCCAAAATTCATAACATTTGAGACATGAGAAATGCCACTCCCCAAGTGAGTCTTTTGAATCAAATAGTGTCCTAAAAGATATTCCAAAAGTGTATGTCCCAATATAAAATACTAATAGGACTTTTGAGACATATAGGAATTGGAGGCACGCGGTGAAGTTTCTCTACGCTCGCTGCTCAACGAAGGAACAGAACGAGGCAAGGCAGCTTGAATATGCACACGAGCTTGGCCTAAAGGATAACCAGATATTTATCGATAAGGCTTCGGGCAAGAACGCTAATCGTCCCGCTCTGAAAGATATGCTCTCTCGTCTGCGCGAGGGCGATGAAGTTTATATCACTGAGCTGTCTCGACTTGGCAGGAGTACTAAAGACCTAATTGACCTTATGGAGACCTTCGAACAGATGCATGTCGAGGTTCATAGCAAGAAAGAGGCTATCGATACAACCACTCCAGCAGGCAAATTGATATTTCATATGCTGTCAGCCATTGCTGAGTTCCAGAGGCAGATCATCCTTGAGAACGCTGCTGAGGGCAGAGAGGCCGCTATGAAGCAAGGTGTGAAGTTCGGTAGGCCTAATGTTGATGAAGACGCTCTCAACATGGCTCTCTATCTATTTGAAAACGACAGAGCGAAGTCAGTCAAAGAGATATGCGAAAAGACTGGCATTAGCAGAAGCACCCTATATAGGGAGGCTGAAAAAGGGGGAATAAAAAGGCAGTGATAACACTTTAGAAAGAAGGTGCTGTTTGATGGACATTGCAAAGACATGTTTAGAAATTCTTAGTCAGCTAGGGCCAATAGACGAAAAAGTGAAACGCGTGAACCTAGAGCTTGAATATGTGCTCGGTAAAAACGCCTCTCGGCAGTATATGACCGCTGTTTTAAATCGAAAAATACGAGAAAATGGCGATCAATTTGAAGTGGAGACCAATCCAGTCCTTGCTGAAATATGGAGGGAGACGGAGAGGCAGCTAATAGAGTCAGACCAAAGGAGAGCAGCAAATCGAGCGGGCGGTCAGATAAAACGGCAAAAAGAGCTAAAGGAAAATGACGAGAAGCAAGATGCTAAAACGGACGTGCTTGACTTGTTTTATCAGCCTCCAACACCGATAAGCCTCGAAGAGCGTGAAACGCATCCAGAGAAGAAATATTACATTTCCGATGTAATCGATATGGCTGAACTGAAAAGCGGCAAACTGAACATTCTTTATTCGCCGCCAGGTACGGGCAAAACGACTTTCATCGAAAGGGAGCTTAAACGCTATGCAGATGATTTCGACGATGATCTGCTCTATTTAGCTCCACAAACATCATTGGTTGACCAGCTTAAGTTCAGGGGGCATCCAAAGAAGGTCTCACTTGCTAATGGCGGTTACTATATTGAATGGAAACAAGATGGTATTACTGCGATGACCTATTCTGCCTTCGGATATCGGATAGAAGAGGCCAGACGGGGAGGCCATTATTATTCAGATGATTGGTGGGGGCGAGATTCAGTTATCTGTCTAGACGAGCTGTCTCAAGCAGTTCACCAATCCTTTTATGATTCAAAGAACGTGAACTATACAGCGCTGGCATTAAAGGAACTTGTGAAGAGGACGAAAGACGATACAAATATTGTCATTACGCTAAGCGCAACTCCGAAGGCCTCGATTGACTATTTTCGTTTCTGGAACAAGACTCATATAAACCTGCTTAAATCGGTGCGAGGGCTTGAGGGCTACCACAATAAAAAAGAAATCAGATTTATCGACCTTGACAGCGTGTTGTGCAGCGTTGATAAAAATGCTAAGGGGTTAGTTTATACAAAACATGTTAAACAAGTAAAAAGGGCAGTAGACTTGCTTTGTTCGAGGGGTATTAGAGCGATGGGTATATGGTCGTTGAACAGGCAAGATGACCCAATGAACGAAGAGCAGATTAAAGTGAGAAATTATCTGGTTAAGAAAGAATGCTATCCAGATGATCTGCAGGTGCTCGTGGTAAATGGTGCATATGAGACGGGTATTAATATAAGACCAGAAAAAACAAAACTGGACTATGTGATAGTTAATGATTCGAATGATGAAACCATAGTTCAGGCTAGGGGAAGATACAGAAGCGATTTAGAGACGCTTTATAAAAGGGTTTCAAAGAATGATGACAAAAAACCAGAACGGATAATTAACCATGAAGTTATCGAACCATACCTTGGGATACGACTCGATAAGAAAATGAAAGACGAGCTTCGTGGAAAACTGGGTTTTAAGGACGAGCAAGGACGTCTAATAGGGTGGAAAGCAACAGCGGAAGAGCTGAAAAAAGAGTACATCGTCCAAGAGAAAAAGAGCGGCAGTCATCGATTCAGTTTGATAAGCAGAAAATAACGATAGATAATTTGGGACAAATTTGTGAGTCTTATATATAAGAAGTGCAAATTTGTCCCATTTACAGTTTCATGAATAGACGGTCAATTTGTTTTGCTCGACGGCCCGCGCGGCTTCGCCTTGCTCTACCGCACTTCATAATGAACCCTTCGGTTTCATTACTGTGTTTAGGGAGCAAATTAATTTCTGTGGGCAGAGGGTTTCCTCCGCAGAGCAGATTGGGAACAGGATGAGAATAAATACTCAAATCAAAAAGGGCCGATAAGTCTTTTGGATGGTTGTGACATTTTAAGAGTAACGATGATACCTTGTTCAGTTCCCAGACGTATACAGAACGTAATGGTCTTCGCCGTCATAGTTTTGGAGGGCGAGGACGATTGCGTTGTCTTTTGCCCTTGCAAAGAAATAAGCGGGACGTTCGTTTAATTCTTTGTTGGGATCGACGTTGACAACTTGGTCGAATTGTCCCGTGAACTGAACTTCGGTGTTTACCAAGGCGGTTTGCATCTTTCCATCCTCGTCCTGCACTTTGATTGCTTTGGTGGGGATTTGGTTTAGCTGGTAAGTGTACTCACGGGAAGTTTGGTTAATGAAGAAATAGACGTATGTGGGGAGGTCGGTCGCCTTCTTCTCGCTCATAACCCAGCTGGGGTGAGTGGAAGATTGCAGCGTAATCGGCTTGAAAGACCATTCTGAAGGAAGGTCGGACTCTTCCAGCCTGAAGGGGTTATCTCCGCCGTACGTTTCCATGCTGTAGGATTTCTTCTTTTCGTCCTTAATATAGGTATCAAGTTCCTTGTCGGCTTTTTTCAATGCCTTGTAGACTTTGTAGTAACCATCAGTATCAGAAGCATCCAGTGCGGCCTGCGCGTCTGTTTTTGCAGCTTCGATTTCTTTGGTATCGAACTGCTGGGCAAAATATGAACTCAGAATTTCTTGAGAATGGCTGATTTCCTTGGTGATTTCGCTATAGAGAAGTTGGTCATAACGTTTGTTTGCGCTCTTCAGCTCATCGTAGTTCTCAACTTCTTTTTTTAGCTCTTTATCAAGGGAGTCGTACTGCTTGTTTGCCGAGTCGATGGCATCCTTTGATTCGATTGATACGGTGCCGATAGAGTCAATGGACTTCATCGTTGCAGACACCGAAGGGTCAGTGCACCCAGTGACGCTTAAAGCTAGGGTAAGCCCCACAACCGCAGCGAGAGGAGCTGATTGTTTCATGGTGTGTTCCTTCCTCCGACACTTGGTAAACGCTGTGTTTGGTTGGCTGATACGCCTGATAATCAGCGCTTACCTAGCCGAGCGATAGATATTGCCGTGTCATTCGAGGCTGTTCCAAGTTTTTCCATTATCGGTTGAATAGGAATCGAGTTTTCCGTCTCCATCGTTATCCACGGCTTTGTTGCCATTGCCGTCAGCAATTGCTCCAGTTCCATCAGCATTTTTATGAATGGCGTACTCCCCATCGGTGTCGATATAGTCTGTGCCACCGTCTTCCGAGTCAGACTTTAGATACGTTTTGCCGTCATCCGTATCAACCCAATCGTCCTCATCTAATAATGTGCTCGATGATGAGCTGGAGTGAGAAGAATAATCATCATCGTCATCGTAGCCCTCATCGTCTTCGTCATAGGCGGCAGAAGAAGAGGAACTTGACGGATTATTGAAAGACTCCAATGTGCTAGCACAGCTGGTGATGCATAGGGCGCAAAGAGTGAAGGCGGCGAGCAAAAGCAGCTGTGCCTTTATAAAGCGCGTCGCAAACTTCGCGCTTTCACTTTCGGTGTCAGTGTTTTCGTCCGTCATGGGTGTCATCCCTTACGCATCGTAGTCTTCGCGGAATCCACAGTTCTGGCAGTAGTACGTCTTTTTCTTCTTGCCAAGTGCTCCGCCCACGAGGCCAATGGGGCCTAAAAGCAGGCCTCCAGCAGCGGCTTTTCCCACGCTGAAACCTTTATTAGATTCTCCCGTACATTTCCAGCCTGCGCGTTCTCCGCAAGATGGGCATTGTGCTGGTGCTTTGTTTGCCATAAAAATCATCCTTCCATTGGCGTGACGGAAACTGCGGAAGGAGGCTCATCCGAAGTGCGGAATGTGCAGCACGAAAAGGAGGAGTATCCACCCACAGTTGCTACACAGCTCCAAGCGCTTCGCGGTAACACGAGTCAGCAAGGAGAAAGGGCAAATACCCTTCCTTGTCACTGACTTGAGTGTCTTCAGTTGTGAAGCGCGAGCATTAAAAATGCTAGAGCTGTGTAGCAGGTACAACTCTAGGATGCTGATAAGCTATTTAATCTACTGACCTGTTGAACGGTCGAAAAAGTAGGCTGTTGTGAAAAGCGGAACCATCTGACCTGTCGTGCCTGAGCCTCTATGAGTAGTAAAAAGGTAGTAGGTCAGATGATTTGAATGGTTAATATGCCTGATAATCAGCGGTTATGTTGTCCTCGGCAGATGTTTCCATAACAGATAAACAGTACACGTTGCATATGTGGTTTCCTTTCGATCGCCATCATCGAGCTCGAGTATCGCATCTACGCCTGCACCCTCGCCCGCTTGCGCTCCCAGCGAGCCAACTTAATCGTCACCAGCGTGAGCGCCCAGGCCACAAGCGAGAACGCGGCGCCCACTGCGCCCACGTACGCAATACCAATGCTGCTTACCACGGCGCCGCCCACTGCGGTGCCAAACGAAATGCCGACATTAAACGCCATGGGTTCTACCGAGCTCGCGAGCACCATCGATTTGGGATGGCGGCTGCGAGCCACGTCCATAAAGTGCGTGATGCACGACACCGAGAACAGGTACATGAGCATCGCCAGGCTAAAGACAAAGACAAGTGCGAGCGGCATGGCAGCGCCTACGGCAAACAGCCCAAACAATGCCACCGCCTGCAGCACAAACGTCACAAGCAGCGCCTTCATGCCAAAGCGCGCATCGATCCATCCGCCCAGGATGTTCGAGATCAGGCAGAACACGCCGTAGGCCATAAGCGTGGTACTGGCTTCGACCGTGCCCATGCCCAGCACCTGCTCAAGATAAGGCGTCACGTAGCCGTAGAACACATAGACCGAGCCCACGCCAAACAAAAAGATAAGCATGCCGGTGATGATACTCGGCTCGCGCAGCAGACTCGCCTGCTCGCGAAAGGTGGCGGGCTCGTCGGTTTGCCCAGCGCGCGGCATAAACGCCACGAGCGCTCCGCAGATCAAAACGGCAAAGGTCAGCGCGCCGTACATGGCAACGTGCCAGTCGAGCGTGTCGGCCACAAACTTACCGATCGAGGTCACAAAGACCATCGCCACGGAAAACGCACCATATACTACCGAGATGGCAAGCGAAGTTTGCTGTGGGGACAGAAGCTCAGGGATGTACGTCACGCCCACGGCGAGCAGCGCACCCGAGACAGAGCCCAGGACAATGCGCGAGATAAAGAGCACCTGGAAGTTGGGCGCCAGTGCCATAAACAAATTGCCAAGCACAAAGACGATGCTATAGCACACGAGCAGCTGGTAGCGGCGAAAACGGCCCGTGCTGAGCGCAAGCGTCGGCGTAGCGATGGCGTAGACGAGCGCGAACACGCTGATGAGCTGGCCCGCAGTGGCAAGTGATACGCCGAGTTCCGTTGCCAAGTCGCTTTCGATGCCGATGACCACGAACTCGGAGCAGCCGAGCGAGAATCCCAACAGCACGAGCAGCGCCAGGCAGAGCTTGGTGCGCGCGGGGGAGAGCGCGGCGGCGGTTGACTTTCTTTTAGGCGTGGTTGCGGCGGTCAAGGTTGTCACTCCAATGTCGCATGAATAAGCGGGATTCAATCCCTGCAACTCTAGCAGAATGTGACAAAGGGGCAGTCCCTTTGTCACATTGCGCTGCCGGCCAGTCGCCCAAACCGTCACAACATTCGATGAAAATCTCGAAATCGAAGAAAAGCGTCGAATGTTGTGACGGTTTTCGTGTTTGGCGCGGGTGAGCTTCCGCGTCATCTGAGGGTATAAGGCTAGCAAGTGTTTATTTGCGAGGCCTAAGGGGCGCCCCGTATGGATATCGATAACTTTGAATGGTGGTATAGCGAGGGTGAGGCTCCGGACGAGGAGTGGGACGAACCCACGCCGCGTGACGTGTCGAGCGACGAGGACGAGACCGGCAACGACGTCGCCGCCGACTCGGACGCCGCCCTCGACCCCGTCGAGCCTCTGACCTTCGAACAAGCCTGGGCCCAGGCCGAGGCAGACGAGGCCAAGGCCGACGCTACGGCCACGCTCGGCGAGCCAGCCGACATGTCGATCTCGCCGGCAAAGACCCCGCAGCCGCGTCACACTATCGACCCCGACAGCACGGCATCCTTCAGTATTCTCGACGTGCCCTCGCAGGGCGCTCAGGCGCCCGCACCCACACGTCGCCCCAATCTGTCTCGCGAGGAAGATGCAGGACGTCGCTCGCCGCTTGGCCCCATCCTTATCGCCTTTATGGCCGGCGTTATCGCATGCTCGGTAATTGGAAACGTCTGGAGCCATGTCGAACAACAGCGAAAAGACGCCGCCAAGGTCGAGATGTCTGTCGAGCAATCGCTCAGCCGCACGCGCTCGGTACATGTGTCGGTCGAGGTCAAGGACGGCGCGACGTGGGACACCGCGCGCGGCGACAGCCAAATGCTCATCCATATCGTGGGGCGCACGCTCAAAGGGCAGACGATTGACGAGTATCAATACGTCAATTCCGCTGGTGACGGCATCGAGCTCAAGCCCGGCGACTACGAGCTCACCGTCGATGAACCGCCCGTCGCCACCGACGGCACGCGCTTCCGTGCCTCAAAGCGCATGGTCCCCGTGAACTTTAACTCACAGGCGCCCGACACGGTCGACACCACACCGCAGGGTGGGTTCGACCTTTACGTAGATGCCCAGTAGGCGCTCGCCGCTCATTCCGCTATGGCTACTCAATAATCGCCTGCCGTCCCGTCCCGCCGCCAAGAGTGGGACAATAGCCCTCGACACTATTGTTTACCTTTGGAGGAAGTAGCATGTCTACCGTCACTACTATCAAGCGCGGCGGCCTCACCGCGGCCATCGATTCCATGGGCGCCCAGCTCACGAGCCTTGCCCTCAACGGCAACGAGTATCTGTGGCAGG
>PPYF01525945.1_pt1 | contig 13952 bp, 12 predicted proteins | sample 1559871 | NCBI WGS metagenome assembly PPYF01 (sample SAMN08240021, study PRJNA423297) | Human gut metagenome, whole genome shotgun sequencing project. | reverse complement strand
CGATTAAAAATAAAGAGTCATCAGTCATTCTTTTCAAATAAAAATGATGCCACAAAATTAACGGTTCTTTTTTATTAATTGCAATAAATCAGTAGAAAATGCAGGATTTAAGTTCAGAAGACGAAAAAATACCACCTAAAAACTATCAAATAACACCCAAAAACTATCCGCGGATAGTTTTCGGGTGAAATTTAGTCGGATTCTCCCCCGTCAGGTTTCCAAAAATCCCGTAAACTTGCAACATCGAAATTAACGAACGAATATTCACAATTTAAAAGCAACGCATATGAAAAGTTTAAGCTTCAGAAAAGATTTAGTAGGAGTACAGGACGAACTGCTTCGCTTCGCTTATAAACTGACAACCGACCGTGAAGAAGCAAATGATTTGTTGCAGGAAACATCATTGAAAGCATTGGATAATGAAGACAAATACATGCCCGATACGAATTTTAAAGGATGGATGTACACCATCATGCGCAATATATTCATCAATAACTACCGTAAAGTGGTTCGCGACCAGACTTTTATTGACCAAACCGACAACCTATATCATCTGAATTTGCCGCAAGATGCAAGTTCGGAGAATACAGAAAGAGCGTACGACCTGAAAGAGATGCACCGGGTGGTAAACAAACTCCCCAAAGAATACAGGATTCCGTTTGCCATGCACGTTTCAGGATTCAAATATCGTGAGATTGCGGAAAAGCTGAATCTCCCACTGGGTACAGTGAAAAGCCGCATTTTCTTCACACGCCAGAAATTGCAGGAAGAATTGAAAGACTTCCGCTAAGCCGACCTTAACTATATAACTTTTGATTCCAGATTAAATATTTAAATGTAATTTTTTAGTTGTGTCAATGATTCAAAGGCAGAAGAGTTCAATACCTTCTGCCTTTTTTTTCATTACCACAAACAGTCTGCCTGACACCCGGGTGTCAGACATAACAACACCCGGGTGTCAAGTATGCTGAGACCCGGGTGTCAGCACCTATAAGACCCGGGTGTCAGACAAGCCATCCTTGCATAAGAAAAAAACGGGTATGTAGCACAGCAAAAAACGGTTATAGACAAATAAAAGTTATTTTGACTACCATCATCCCTGATTCCCCACGAATAAGGGCTTTGAAAAGCCCATTCATTTTCAAGCAAATAACCATTTAACAATCGGTTGAAAACTTATCTAAAAGTTTTCTATGGAAAATTGTGGGGAATTGTGGGGAATTTCATACTTTTACGCTCTCTTATTATAATAAGGTAATGATACGTTTTTTAGGTAATATTGAAGCCAAGGCGGACACCAAAGGAAGAGTGTTCATCCCCGCCATCTTCAGGAAGCAATTGCAAGCTGCTTCTGAGGAGAGGCTTATTATGCGTAAAGACGTGTTTCAGGACTGTCTGACTCTATACCCCGAGAGCGTGTGGAACGAGGAATTGAACGAGCTTCGAAGCAGGCTCAACAAATGGAACAGCAAGCATCAACTCATTTTCAGGCAGTTTGTGAGCGACGTCGAGGTGGTGACACCCGACAATAACGGTCGCATATTAATCCCGAAACGATATTTGCAAATTTGCAGCATCCACGGGGATATACGCTTTATCGGCATCGACAACAAAATAGAGATTTGGTCGAAGGAGCGGGCAGAACAGCCGTTTATGTCACCCGAAGAGTTCGGAGCGGCATTAGAAGAAATTATGAACGATGAAAATAGACAAGATGGAGAAAGATGAATTGACATATCATGTACCTGTACTGCTAAAGGAAAGCGTTGACGGAATGAATATCCGGCCGGATGGAACGTATGTAGACGTTACTTTCGGGGGGGCGGGACATTCGCGCGAGATTCTTTCACGGCTCGGCGAGGGCGGACGGCTCCTGGGATTCGACCAGGACGAGGATGCCGAACGGAACATTGTCAATGCCCCCCATTTTATCTTTGTACGCAGCAATTTCCGCTACCTGTACAATTTCCTGCGTTATCACGACATCGAACAGGTGGATGCAATCCTTGCCGACCTCGGCGTATCTTCCCACCACTTCGATGACAGCGAACGCGGTTTCTCTTTCCGTTTCGACGGAGATTTGGATATGCGTATGAACAAACGTGCGGGACTTACGGCGGCAGACATCGTAAACACTTACGAAGAAGAGCGTCTTGCAAACGTTCTCTATCTGTATGGAGAGCTAAAAAACAGCCGTAAGTTGGCTTCCGTCATTGTCAAAGCCAGGAGCGGACAGACCATCCGCACTATCGGAGAGTTCCTGGAAATCATCAAACCGCTTTTCGGTCGCGAACGGGAAAAGAAAGAGCTTGCAAAAGTATTCCAGGCACTAAGAATTGAAGTGAACCAGGAGATGGAAGCTCTGAAGGAGATGCTATTGGCCGCAACCGAAGCGTTAAAGCCGGGTGGCAGACTGGTAGTTATCACCTACCACTCACTGGAAGACCGCATGGTGAAGAATATCATGAAAACAGGAAACGTGGAAGGTAAAGCCGAAACGGATTTCTTCGGAAACCTACAGACGCCATTCCGCCTCGTCAATAACAAGGTGATTGTGCCCGACCAGGCAGAAATAGAAAGGAATCCACGGTCGAGAAGTGCCAAATTACGTATTGCAGAAAAGAAATAAGAAAAAATGGAAGAAGAAGTAGTAAACAAAAAAGCTGAAGAGGGCAAGAAGAGAAAACGCACCTCACTGAAAAGTATTCTGGGTGGAGACATTCTGGCTACCGACTTTTTCCGTCGTCAGACGAAGTTGCTGGTACTGATTATGGTATTCATCATCTTCTATATCCACAACCGCTATGCCAGTCAGCAGCAGCAGATTGAGATAGACAAGTTGAAGCAAGAACTGATAGATATTAAATATGATGCGCTGACACGCAGTTCGGAACTGATGGAAAAGAGCCGTCAGTCACGCATTGAAGATTATATCTCGAGTAAGGAAAGTGATTTGCAGACATCCACAAATCCCCCTTACCTTATTAAATAAGTGGAGAGTTGAGAATTGAGAGTTTAAAAAAAGACAAGCACTGTGGCAGTTAATAAAAAGAATATAATGACCCGTTACTTCTTCGTCCTCCTTTTGATGGCGTTGATAGGCGTGGCAATTGTCGTAAAGGCAGGCATCACCATGTTTGCCGAGCGTCAATACTGGCAGGACGTAGCCGACCGTTTCGTAAAAGAAAACGTGACAGTGAAACCCAACCGCGGAAACATTATATCTTCCGACGGCAAACTAATGGCCAGTTCTCTACCCGAATACAGGATATATATGGACTTTATGTCCGGTGAAAAGGATGAAAAACGCAGAAAGAAGGACCAGGCACGCCGGGACTCCATCCTTACTGCCAACATGGATTCAATCTGCATCGGACTGAACAAAATATTCCCGGATAAGAGCGTGGCTCAATTCAAGGCGCACTTGAAAAAAGGACGCCAGGCAAAGAGCCGTAATTATCTGATTTATCCGAAACGTATCTCTTATATACAATATAAAGAGGTAAAAAGATTGCCTGTTTTCTGCCTGAACCGTTACAAAGGGGGATTCAAGGAACTGGCTTATAATCAGCGGAAGAAACCTTTCGGCTCATTGGCAGCCCGTACGCTGGGCGATGTATATGCCGACACGGCGAAAGGGGCCAGAAATGGTATCGAGCTTGCTTTTGATACAATCCTGAAAGGAAGGGACGGATTGACGCACCGCCAAAAGGTGATGAACAAATATCTGAATATCGTAGATGTGCCGCCGGTTGACGGTTGCGACCTCATTTCAACTATTGACGTAGGTATGCAGGATATTTGTGAGAAAGCATTGGTAGACAAACTGAAAGAGCTGAATGCCAGCGTAGGGGTAGTCGTACTGATGGAAGTAGCTACCGGAGAGGTGAAAGCCATCGTTAATATGATGCAGGGCAAAGACGGAGAGTATTACGAAATGCGTAATAATGCCATCAGTGACATGCTCGAGCCGGGGTCAACATTCAAGACAGCGTCTATCATGGTAGCCCTTGAAGACGGGAAAATCACTCCCGATTATGTAGTGGATACCGGCAACGGACAAATGCCGATGCACGGCCGTGTGATGAAAGACCACAACTGGCATCGCGGGGGATACGGAAAATTAACGGTTACTGAGATTTTGGGAGTTTCTTCCAATGTCGGTACATCTTATATTATAGACCATTTCTACGGCAGCAATCCGCAGAAATTCATTGACGGATTGAGACGAATGAGCATCGACCAGCCGCTTCACCTGCAAATTGCGGGAGAAGGCAAGCCGAATATTCGCGGCCCGAAAGAAAGAAGTTATTTCTCCAAGACGGCTCTTCCGTGGATGAGTATCGGTTATGAAACGCAAGTTCCGCCGATAAATATCCTCACGTTCTACAATGGAATAGCGAACAATGGCGTTACAGTACGTCCGAAGTTCGTAAAGGCTGCGGTGAAAGACGGGGAAATAGTGAAGGAATATCCGACAGAGGTTATCAATCCGAAGATTTGTTCGGACAAGACTTTGGCACAAATCCGTGAGATACTGCGTAAAGTAGTAGGCGAAGGGTTGGCTAAGCCTGCGGGAAGCAAGCAGTTCCATGTTTCAGGTAAGACGGGAACGGCACAGATTTCACAGGGAGCAGCCGGATATAAAACAGGAAGGACGAACTATCTTGTAAGTTTCTGCGGGTATTTCCCGTCGGAAGCGCCTAAATATAGTATGATTGTTTCCATTCAGAAACCGGGTTTGCCGGCGTCGGGTGGTTTGATGGCAGGTAGCGTATTCAGCAAGATTGCCGAAAGGGTGTATGCCAAAGACTTGCGTTTGCCGCTTGCGAATGCGGTTGATACGAACTCCGTAGTCATTCCGAACGTAAAGGCCGGAGAAATGAGGGAAGCGCAACGGGTACTGGAAGAGTTGAATATTCAGGTACAAGGCAAGATAGCCGACGCAGGAAAGGAAGTGTGGGGAAATACCCATTCGGCACCTCAGGCGGTGGTTCTTGAAAGCCGGAGCAATATGCAGAATTTCGTGCCGAGTGTCATAGGCATGGGGGCGAAAGACGCTGTGTACCTACTGGAGAGTAAGGGATTAAAAGTCCACCTGGTTGGAGTAGGCAAGGTGAAAAGCCAGTCGATAGCCAACGGAACAATCGTAAAGAAGGGGCAGACGATTACCCTTTCGATGCATTAAAAGTAAAAATGAAGTATTAAAAAAGAGACTATGTTACTAAGCAAGTTACTGAAAGCAATTCAGCCGGAACAGATAGCCGGAAATTCAGACATAGAAATCACCGGAATCAACATTGATTCCCGTTTGGTAGAAACCGGACAACTGTTCATGGCTATGCGCGGCACGCAAGCCGACGGCCATGCCTATATACCTGCTGCCATTAATAAAGGAGCTATCGCTATCCTCTGCGAGGATATGCCGGAAGAACCTGTGGCGGGAATCACTTATATACAAGTAAAGGACAGCGAAGATGCGGTAGGCAAGATTGCCACTACATTCTATGATGACCCGACTTCCAAACTGGAACTGGTCGGTGTCACCGGAACGAATGGCAAGACAACCATCGCCACCTTATTATATGATACTTTCCGCTATTTCGGATATAAGGTGGGGCTTATCTCTACCGTTTGCAACTATATTGACAATGAGCCTATTCCGACAGAGCATACTACGCCCGACCCTATTACACTGAATCGCTTGTTAGGACGAATGGCAGACGAAGGATGCAAATATGCGTTTATGGAAGTTAGTTCTCATTCCATTGCACAGAAGCGTATCAGTGGATTGAAGTTTGCAGGCGGCATCTTCACCAATCTTACACGCGACCATCTTGACTATCATAAAACAGTGGAGAACTATCTGAAAGCTAAGAAAAAGTTCTTTGACGACATGCCGAAGAATGCGTTTAGCCTGACTAATCTCGATGATAAGAATGGATTGGTAATGACGCAGAATACTCGCTCTACGGTTTATACGTATTCATTAAGAAGTCTTAGTGATTTCAAAGGCCGGGTATTGGAATCTCATTTTGAAGGAATGTTGCTTGATTTCAACAATCACGAACTGGCTGTTCAGTTTATCGGTAAGTTCAACGCTTCCAATTTATTGGCTGTGTTCGGAGCGGCGGTTCTGCTGGGTAAGAAGGAAGAAGAGGTGCTTGTCGCCCTTAGCACACTTCATCCGGTGGCAGGACGTTTCGACGCTGTCCGTTCACCGAAGGGTGTTACGGCGATTGTGGATTATGCACATACGCCGGACGCGCTTATCAATGTGCTGAATGCCATACACGGAGTACTCGAAGGAAAAGGAAAAGTTATCACTGTGGTAGGTGCAGGCGGCAACCGTGACAAGGGTAAACGCCCCATCATGGCGAAAGAAGCTGCCAAAGCCAGCGACCGTGTCATCATCACTTCGGATAATCCCCGTTTTGAAGAGCCACAGGATATTATCAATGATATGCTGGCAGGACTCGACGCTGAGGATATGAAGAAAACACTAAGCATTGCCGACCGTAAGGAAGCAATCCGCACGGCTTGCATGTTGGCAGAAAAAGGAGACGTAATACTCGTTGCCGGAAAAGGACACGAGAATTACCAGGAGATAAAAGGAGTGAAACATCACTTCGACGACAAGGAAGTACTCAAAGAGGTATTCCAATAACGTCGCCTGCATAGTAAATTGTAAATAGTAAATTGTAAAATAGTAAATTTCATCATGCTATACTATCTGTTTGAATGGCTGCATAAGCTCAATTTTCCCGGAGCGGGAATGTTTGGTTACACCTCATTCCGTGCTTTGATGGCTGTTATCCTCGCGCTACTTATTTCAAGTATCTGGGGAGATAAATTTATCAACCTGTTGAAGAGGAAGCAAATCACGGAAACACAGCGTGATGCCAAAATAGACCCGTTCGGAGTCAACAAGGTAGGTGTGCCAAGCATGGGCGGTGTCATTATTATTGTAGCCATTCTCATTCCATGTCTGTTACTGGGTAAGCTGAGCAACATATATATGATATTGATGTTGATAACCACCGTATGGCTGGGCTCACTCGGGTTCGCTGACGACTATATCAAAATCTTCAAGAAAGATAAGGAAGGATTGCATGGCAAATTCAAGATTATCGGACAGGTCGGTTTAGGCTTAATCGTCGGACTTACTCTATATTTAAGCCCGGACGTGGTAATCCGCGAAAACATCGAAGTGCATACTCCGGGACAGGAGATGGAAGTGATACATGGAACGAATGACTTGAAATCGACTCAAACCACCATTCCTTTCTTCAAGAGCAACAACCTCGACTATGCCGATTTGGTTTCTTTCATGGGCGAACACGCTCAGGCAGCCGGTTGGGTATTGTTTGTTATTATCACAATCATTGTAGTTGCCGCCGTATCAAACGGCGCCAACCTGAACGACGGTATGGACGGAATGGCCGCGGGAAACTCCGCCATTATCGGTGCCACACTAGGTATATTGGCCTATGTGTCGTCGCACATCGAATTTGCAAGTTATCTGAATATCATGTATATCCCGGGCTCGGAAGAACTGGTAATCTATATCTGTGCCTTTATCGGTGCCATGATTGGCTTCCTGTGGTACAACGCCTACCCGGCGCAAGTATTCATGGGTGACACCGGCAGCCTGACAATCGGCGGTATCATCGCCGTATTTGCCATTATCATCCACAAAGAGTTGCTGATACCGATTCTTTGCGGTGTATTCCTCGTAGAAAACCTGTCGGTTATCCTGCAACGGGCTTACTATAAGGCAGGAAAACGGAAAGGAGTGAAACAACGCTTGTTCAAACGGACACCGATTCACGACCACTTCCGTACTTCTATGAGTCTGATAGAACCGGGCTGCACAGTGAAGTTCACCAAACCCGACCAACTGTTCCACGAATCAAAAATTACCATCCGCTTCTGGATTGTAACTATTGTGTTGGCAGCTATAACAATTATAACATTAAAGATAAGATAACCGGCAAGGTGCCGGGGCCAGGTTTCCATTCGGAAGCCAAGTATTATAGAGAGTATTAACCCGATTATTAACTTTTAAAGGATGTGCACAACTAATAAAGCAATTCAGCATATTGGAAACAAGAGCACATTATTGTAGATGAAAAGAATAGTAATTTTAGGAGCTGGCGAAAGCGGCGCAGGTGCAGCCGTACTCGCGAAAGTCAAAGGATTTGAGACATTTGTTTCGGACATGTCCGCCATCAAGGACAAGTATAAGGAACTTCTTGACAGCCACAACATTGCCTGGGAAGAAGGACACCACACCGAAGAATTCATTCTGAATGCCGACGAGGTTATCAAAAGCCCCGGTATCCCGAATGACGCCCCACTCATCCTTAAACTGAAAGCTCAAGCCACTCCGGTTATATCAGAGATTGAGTTTGCCGGACGCTATACGGATGCCAAAATGATTTGTATCACCGGTTCCAACGGGAAGACGACTACGACTTCCTTGATTTACCATATCTTCAAGAGTGCAGACCTGAATGTAGGTTTGGCAGGCAATATCGGTAAGAGCCTGGCTTTGCAGGTAGCCGAAGAACATCATGACTATTATATTATTGAACTGAGTTCTTTCCAGTTGGATAATATGTATAACTTCCGTGCGAACATCGCCGTATTGATGAACATTACTCCCGACCACCTCGACCGTTACGACCACTGTATGCAGAATTATATCGACGCCAAATTCCGCATCACTCAAAATCAGACACCGGACGATGCCTTTATCTTCTGGAATGATGACCCGATTATCAAACACGAGCTCGCAAAGCATGGTCTGAAAGCACACCTGTATCCTTTCGCCGCAGTGAAAGAGGACGGAGCCATCGCCTACGTTGAAGACCATGAAGTGAAAATCAACGAACCGATTGCCTTCAACATGGAACAGGAAGAACTGGCCTTGACGGGACAACATAACTTATACAACTCTCTGGCAGCCGGTATTTCAGCCAACCTGGCAGGTATCGCCAAAGAGAACATCCGCAAAGCCCTCTCCGACTTCAAAGGAGTGGAGCACCGCCTGGAAAAAGTGGCGCGTGTCCGCGGAATTGATTTTATCAACGACTCGAAAGCCACGAACGTCAACTCCTGCTGGTATGCCCTGCAAAGCATGACTACCAAAACGGTCTTGATTCTTGGCGGAAAAGATAAAGGAAACGATTATACGGAAATCGAAGACCTGGTACGTGAGAAATGTTCGGCTCTCGTATATATGGGACTGCACAACGAGAAGCTTCACGAGTTCTTCGACCGCCTCGGCCTGCCCGTGGCAGACGTGCAAACCGGAATGAAGGATGCCGTAGAAGCAGCCTACAAACTGGCGAAGAAAGGTGAAACCGTGTTATTAAGCCCTTGCTGCGCTTCTTTCGACCTCTTCAAGAGCTACGAGGACCGTGGCGACCAGTTCAAGCAATGCGTGAGAGAACTTTAGATAACGTTTAACGGATTAGTAATTAGAGAGTAACGAAGTGGATTTATTAAAGAACATATTCAAAGGCGACAAGGTAATCTGGATTATCTTCCTCTGTCTCTGCCTCATCTCGATTGTCGAGGTGTTCTCGGCAGCATCGACGCTGACTTACAAAAGCGGCGACCATTGGGGACCGATTACGCAACACTCTATCATTCTTATGGTAGGTGCCGTAGTAGTGGTATTTCTGCACAACGTACCCTACAAATGGTTCCAGGTATTTCCAGTCTTCCTGTACCCGATTTCCCTGGTGCTACTGGCATTCGTCACATTGATGGGTATCATCACAGGCGACCGTGTCAACGGAGCCGCCCGCTGGATGACCTTTATGGGATTGCAATTTCAGCCTTCGGAACTGGCAAAGATGGCTGTTATTATTGCCGTCTCCTTCATCCTGTCCAAGCGACAGGACGAATATGGGGCCAACCCGAACGCCTTTAAATATATCATGATTCTCACCGGACTCGTCTTTCTGCTTATCGCACCGGAGAACCTTTCGACAGCCATGTTGCTATTCGGCGTGGTATGTATGATGATGTTTATCGGACGGGTATCTTCCAAAAAGCTGTTCGGAATGTTGGGAATAATGGCACTCCTGGGTGGAGTAGCCGTAGGCATATTAATGGCTATCCCCGCAAAGACACTACACAGCACTCCCGGTCTTCACCGCTTCGAGACTTGGCAGAACCGTGTTTCCGGTTTCTTCGAGAAAGAAGAAGTGCCTGCCGCCAAATTCGATATTGATAAAGACGCACAGATAGCTCATGCCCGTATCGCTATTGCCACCAGCAATGTAGTCGGCAAAGGGCCGGGAAACTCTGTACAACGCGACTTCCTGAGCCAGGCATTCTCCGATTTCATTTTCGCCATTATCATCGAGGAACTAGGGTTGATAGGAGGGATATTCGTTGTATTCTTCTATTTATGCCTGCTGTATCGAGCGGGAAAAATCGCCCAGAAGTGCGAACGCACTTTCCCCGCTTTCCTGGTCATGGGCATTGCGTTATTATTAGTATCGCAAGCGATATTGAATATGATGGTGGCAGTCGGATTATTCCCCGTCACAGGACAACCGCTGCCATTAGTCAGCAAGGGTGGAACAAGTACATTAATCAACTGCGCTTATATCGGCATGATATTAAGTGTAAGCCGATATACCGCTCATCTGGAAGAACAGAAAGAGCATGACGCACAACTTCAGTTGCAGATAGCAACAGATGCAGCAGCCAATTCCGAAGCACAAACTGCCGCCGAACCGACCGCGCAGATTCTGAACAGCGATGCCAAGTTCGAAGACGAGAACGATATAAACAAGAACAGTTAACGGACGAAGGTGCATCGGAAAGGGTGAACAACGGATAGAAAGAAAGGATTATGATGGAAAAAGAACTTAGAATTATTATTAGCGGTGGGGGCACAGGAGGACATATCTTTCCTGCTGTCTCCATTGCGAACGCTATAATGGAACTGCGTCCCGACGCAAAAATACTCTTTGTAGGGGCGGAAGGACGTATGGAGATGCAACGGGTTCCCGATGCAGGCTATCAGATTATCGGTCTGCCGATAGCCGGCTTCGACCGCAAGCATTTATGGAAAAACGTATCGGTAGTAATCAAACTGATACGCAGCCAATGGAAAGCCCGGAAAGTTATCAAGAACTTCCGCCCGCAAGTGGCGGTAGGTGTAGGCGGTTACGCCAGTGGGCCGACCTTAAAGACTGCCGGAATGATGGGCGTCCCTACTCTGATACAGGAGCAAAACTCATATGCCGGAGTAACCAATAAACTACTGGCACAGAAAGCAAAAGCTATTTGCGTAGCTTATGATGGAATGGAAAAGTTCTTCCCTGCTGATAAAATCATTATGACAGGCAACCCGGTGCGACAGAATCTGACTAAAGAGATGCCGTCCAAAGAAGACGCATTGCGTTCATTCAATCTGCAACCGGATAAAAAAACAATCCTCATCGTAGGCGGTAGCTTGGGAGCACGCACCATTAACAATACGCTGACAGCCGGATTAACGACTATCAAAGAGAACAGTGACGTGCAGTTCATCTGGCAAACAGGAAAATACTATTACCCGCAAGTGACCGAAGCCGTGAAAGCGGCAGGAGAACTCCCGAACCTGTACGTGACGGATTTCATCAAAGACATGGCAGCCGCCTATGCAGCAGCCGACCTCGTCATCTCCCGTGCAGGAGCAGGGTCAATCTCAGAGTTCTGCCTTTTGCATAAACCGGTCGTCCTGGTGCCTTCTCCCAATGTGGCGGAAGACCATCAGACTAAGAATGCATTAGCACTGGTAAACAAACAGGCAGCCATCTACGTCAAAGACAGCGAAGCGGAAAGCATTCTGATGGATACAGCCTTGTCTACCGTTCACGATGAGCAGAAACTAAAAGAACTAAGTGAAAATATCGCCAAGTTAGCCTTACCCGATTCAGCGAGAATCATCGCACAAGAGGTAATAAAGCTGGCAGAAGCAAAGAGCTAATTAAATATATATCCAGGCGCAGTTTCCACGTAATCCGTGCCTGAAATTGATACAAATACTAAAGATAAAAGAGATGAATATCGAAACAATAAAATCAGTCTACTTCGTTGGTGCCGGCGGCATCGGTATGAGTGCGCTTGTACGTTACTTCCTCTTCAAAGGCAAAGTAGTGGCAGGATACGACCGCACCCCTACTCCATTGACTGAAACACTAATCGCCGAAGGCGCACAAATACATTACGAAGAAAACGTCGACCTGATTCCGGAAGCCTGCAAAGACAAGGAAAGTACCCTCGTCATATTCACTCCCGCCGTTCCGCAGGAACATGAAGAATTAGTCTATTTCCGCAACAACGGATTCGAAATACAGAAACGCGCCCAGGTATTGGGCACGATTACCCATTCGAGCAAAGGCCTGTGCGTAGCCGGCACTCATGGCAAGACCACCACTTCTACCATGACCGCCCATCTGTTCCACCAGTCACACGTAGAATGTACCGCCTTCCTCGGCGGAATCTCGAAGAACTACGGAACAAACTTGTTGCTTTCCCAGGAAAGCCCTTATACGGTTATCGAAGCCGACGAGTTCGACCATTCCTTCCACTGGCTGTCGCCATTTATGTCCGTCATCACCTCGACAGACCCCGACCACCTCGACATCTACGGAACAGCGGAAGCCTACCTGGAAAGCTTCGAACACTACACCACCCTTATCCAACCGGGCGGTGCATTGATAATCCGCAAAGGCATCTCCCTGCAACCGAAAGTACAGCCCGGCGTACGTGTCTACACCTACTCACGTGACGAAGGCGATTTCCACGCAGAGAATATCCGCATCGGCAACGGAGAGATATTCATCGACTTTGTAGCCCCGGACACCCGTATCAATGACGTCCAACTGGGAGTCCCGGTAAGCATCAACATAGAGAATGGCGTAGCTGCCATGGCATTGGCGCACCTGAACGGAGTGACTGATGAGGAGATTAAAAGAGGAATGGCCAGTTTCCGCGGAGTAGACCGCCGGTTCGATTTCAAAATCAAGAACGACCGCATTGTCTTCCTAAGCGACTACGCACACCACCCCTCTGAAATCAAACAGAGCGTACTGTCTATGCGTGAGCTTTACAAAGACAAGAAAATCACAGCCATCTTCCAGCCGCATCTTTACACCCGTACGCGTGACTTCTATCAGGACTTTGCCGACAGCCTCTCGCTGCTCGATGAAGTAATCCTTGTAGACATCTATCCGGCACGCGAAGCACCGATTCCCGGCGTCACCAGTCAGTTAATCTATGACAATCTACGCCCCGGCATCGAAAAAAGTATGTGCAAAAAGGAAGATATACTGAACATTCTGAAAGATAAAAACATTGAAGTATTAATAACATTGGGAGCCGGAGACATCGACAACTATGTCCCCGGGATTTGTAAAATCCTCGAAAACCGATAAAGCTTATGGTAAAGAGAATCCTTCTGTCCATCGTCATGCTGGTGCTTATAGCCTACCTCGTCGTAGCTATCAGCGCCTTCAACCGCAAGCCTGCAGACCAGACCTGCCGTGACATGGAACTGGTTATCAAGGATACAGCTTACGCCGGCTTCATCACCAAGGACGAACTGAAAGGTATCCTTCAGCATAAAGGTATCTATCCCATCGGGAAAAAGATGGAACGCATCTCCACCAAGTCGTTGGAACGGGAGTTAAGCAAGCATCCGTTGATTGATGAAGCAGAATGTTACAAGACTCCAAGCGGCAAAGTCTGCGTGGAGGTGACACAGCGTATCCCCATCCTGCGGGTGATGAGTGCCAACGGCGAGAATTACTATCTCGACAACAAAGGAACCGTCATGCCACCGGAAGCAAAATGCGTCGCACACCGGGTAATTGTCACCGGAAACGTAGAAAAGTCGTTTGCAATGAAGGATTTATATAAGTTTGGTGTATTTTTGCATA
>PPYF01639412.1_pt1 | contig 13953 bp, 6 predicted proteins | sample 1559871 | NCBI WGS metagenome assembly PPYF01 (sample SAMN08240021, study PRJNA423297) | Human gut metagenome, whole genome shotgun sequencing project. | reverse complement strand
GGACATTTCGGTGTGATCATTCCTAAAGAATTGGGGAACTTCGGTCTGGTGCTTTTTATCTTTACCATCGGTATTCAGGCCGGTCCCGGATTTTTCGATTCTTTCAGAAGTAAAGGAAAGACACTGATTCTTATCACTATGCTTATTATTTGCTCTGCCTGTCTGACGGCGGTAGGACTGAAGTATGCTTTTGACATTGATACGCCCAGTGTGGTGGGATTGATAGCAGGGGCATTGACCAGTACGCCCGGTCTGGCGGTAGCTATAGACAGTACAAATTCACCGTTGGCTTCCATTGCATACGGTATTGCTTACCCGTTTGGAGTGATAGGGGTGATTTTGTTTGTGAAGCTGTTACCCAAGATTATGCGGGTGGATCTGGATAAAGAAGCGCGCAGGTTGGAACTGGAACGGCGCAGCAGTTTTCCGGAACTGACAACTTGCATTTTCAGAGTGACCAATCAAGCGGTATTCGGACGTACTTTGGCGCAAATAAATGCACGTGCCATGACGGGGGCCGTCATTTCACGGGTAAAGCATGGGGATTCTATATTGATGCCTAAAGCGAATACCATGTTGCTGGAAGGGGACTATGTGCAGGCGGTGGGAAGTGAGGAAGCGCTGAATCAGTTTGCTGTATTGGTTGGAGAACGAGAGGAAGGTGAATTGCCTCTGGATCAGACGCAGGAGATTGAATCTTTATTGCTGACAAAGAAAGATATGATAAACAAGCAATTGGGGGATTTGAATTTACAACGTAACTTTGGTTGTACGGTAACCCGTATCCGTCGAAGCGGCATAGACTTGTCACCTTCTCCGGATTTGGCCTTGAAATTCGGTGATAAGCTGATGGTGGTCGGTGAACGGGAAGGACTCAGAGGCGTTGCCCGTTTGTTGGGGAATAATGCCAAACAGTTGTCTGATACTGATTTCTTCCCGATAGCTATGGGGATTGTATTAGGTGTATTGTTCGGCAAAATAAATATTTCATTTTCAGACAGCGTTTCCTTTTCACCCGGATTGACCGGAGGAGTGCTGATGGTGGCATTGCTGCTGAGTGCCGTGGGAAAGACAGGACCTATATTGTGGTCTATGTCCGGTCCTGCCAATCAGTTGTTACGTCAGTTGGGCTTATTGCTGTTTTTGGCTGAGGTCGGTACTTCTGCCGGTAAGAATCTGGTGGCTACTTTTCAGGAGAGCGGATTGTTATTGTTCGGAGTGGGGGCGGCCATTACTGTCGTGCCTATGCTGGTTGCCGTTGTGGTTGGCAGGTTGGTCTTTAAAATCAGTTTGTTGGATTTGCTGGGCACCATCACCGGTGGTATGACCAGTACGCCCGGTCTTGCGGCAGCCGATTCCATGGTAGATAGTAATATTCCGAGTGTTGCATATGCTACGGTGTATCCGATTGCAATGGTGTTCCTTATTTTGTTTATACAAGTGATCGCTTCGGCGGTTTATTGATATATCAAACAGCCGGGTGGGTATGTGCCAAAGGTAGTAAATACTTTTGGCACATTTTTTATTTGGATGAATGTTGTATTTTTATTTATCGATATGAGGAGAAAAAAATATTCATTTTGTTTCTTTTATAGATTTTAATTTATATATTTGTCACAACCTTAATGTAATACGGAGAAAGATTAGGCTTATTCAGTGACAGAATGACGATTGGAATATGGTATGAATAAGCTGAACTCATATATGGTATTTATAAATATACTCAATTTTATGAGGAATAAAGACACACACTCTCGAATTACAGACAAATGCAGATGTTTGTTTGTAGTTGCCTATTCGGCAATGTCTATTACAGGATTGAGCTCCGTGCTCGCAGTGGAAAACCATGCACTATCTTCTCCGGTTTCAGATCGTGTGGAAAGCGTACAGCAGAAAAAACATGTTTCAGGTAATGTGCAGGATGCTAACGGAATGCCTTTAATCGGGGCGTCCGTAATCATCAAGGGAACCAATACCGGTATGATTACCGATATTGAAGGTAATTTCGCTCTTGATGCTAAACAGGGTGATATTATCGTAATCAGTTACATCGGTATGAAATCGGCGGAGGTGAAAGTGCCTGCTAACGGGCAAATAAGAGTGATGCTGAAAGAGGATTCGCAGTTGATGGATGAAGTGGTAGTGACCGGTTATGGTGATTTTAAGAAGGCTACTTATACGGGGTCTGCTTCTGTTTTGAATACGGATAAATTGGAGTCATTGCCTGTTGTGTCTGTAGCACAGATGATGGAGGCTAATATTCCGGGGTTAAGTTCAGTGGCCAGTTCTTCCCAGCCGGGTTCTAAAGCTACAGTGCGGGTGCGTGGAATTGCTTCTATGAATGCTTCTACAGAACCTCTTTATGTATTGGACGGCGTGCCGGTAGCGTCTAGGGATATGAGTGGTCTAAGTGCCAATGCCAGTGCGGGAGGACTTGGTTTGATCGAGACATTAAATCCTGCGGATATTGAAAGTATAACCGTATTGAAAGATGCCGCTTCTGCTTCATTATATGGAGCAAAAGGATCTAACGGTGTAATCCTTATTACTACTAAAAAAGGGAAGGAAGGTAAAATGAGGGTGAGTATGCAGGCTACTTACGGTATTACGGATATCGCTTACAATTATCGTCCGATAATGGGGGGTGAAGAGCGTAGGGAGTTGATTTATGAAGGATTTGTTAATTATCGTTTGAATCAGGGGGATTCGGAAGCCGAGGCAAAGGCTTATGCGGATGGACAAATTGACAATTATGCTGCACGCCCGGCCAACGGATATGCTGATTGGGAAGATGCTTTATTGAAAAAAGGACATCAGCAGGACTATAGTTTGTCTGTAAGCGGAGGTAATGAAAAATCGAATTTTATTGGTACGTTAGGATACACCAATCAGACAGGTATAAGCATAAATTCAGGAATGGAACGTTTTACCGGTCGTATTGATGCAAACAGTAAATGGAATAAATTTGAGTATGGAATGAATGCTACCTTTTCATGGACTCGTAATAAACATACGCCGGAGGGACAGTATTATGCCAGTGCGCTTTATTCTTCAAAATATCAATTGACCCCTTCCATACCTATTTATAATGAGGATGGCAGTTATCATACGGGTTTCCAGAATAATGGAGGTATTAACCCGCTGTATGAGAATTCTGTAGATTCAAATTATGCACGTCTGGCACGTACAATGGCATCCGCCAAGGCTGCCTATCATATCTTGGACGGGTTGAAGTTATCTACTATCTTTACAGTAGACTATTCTTTAAATAAAGACTTTTTCTTTTACTCGCCTGACGGTAAGGATGGGGAAGCTACACAGGGATCCGGACAGATGATGATGATTGAGAGAATGAGTTATACTTCACAAACGAATCTGGCATATAATAAAACGTTTGGCAAACATAACATTAATGCGGTTTTAGCGTATGAGGTTATGAAATACGATTATGAGGATATGTATGGTGAGAAACAGGTTTACGGGCAAACACTTAATCCGTCGTTGGATAATGGCGCCAAACCTGCTGATCTTACTAATACGAGGCAGGAAGATGCTATGGTGTCGTATGTAGGAAGCTTGAATTATGGATATAATGATAAATATTATGCAGGTTTCAGTTTCCGTCGTGATGGCTCTTCCCGATTGGCGCCTGATACCCGTTGGGGGAACTTTTGGGCTGTTTCCGCTTCATGGAGACTCTCTCAGGAAAACTTCATGAAACCGTGGGAGAATGTGGTGTCGGATATGAAATTAAGAGCATCGTATGGTGTGAACGGTAATCTGCCGACCGGTTATTATGGTTATCATGGAACTTATACTACCGGAGCATTTTATAATGGAAAACCTGCTCCGTGGGAAGATGCTATTGCTAATCCTGATTTGACTTGGGAAAAGAACTATGCATTGAATCTGGGGGTTGATTTAAGTCTGTTCAGACGGGTTAATTTGACTTTCGATTGGTATACCAGAACGACTAAGGATTTATTGATGAGTAAGCAATTGAATTCTATCAGTGGTTTTGGCAGTATTCTTACGAATGTGGGCGAAATGAAGAATACCGGTTTTGAAATAGAGGTACGTTCAAGTAATATTCAAACCAAAGATTTTAGTTGGACAACTTCTTTAAACTTGTCACATAATAAAAATAAGATTGTAAAACTGGCGGATCTTCCGGAATTTATAGATGGAAATTATATCAGAAAGGAAGGTTGTTCGTATGCGACAATTTATTTGAGAGAGTATGCCGGAGTGGATCCTAATGACGGACGCCCGATGTATTATGACAATAAAGAAGACGAAAATGGCAATAGAAGCAGGAATATTGTGTATGACCCCAATGATGCCGACCGTGTGGAGTTGAAAGATATATATCCTAAATTGACCGGTGGATTGATGAATACGTTTAATTATAAGTTTATTGATTTATCTTTTAATTTGTCGTTTCATTTAGGTGGATATTCTTACGATGGTGCCATGTATGCTTTGCAGGATGACGGTTATACGGCACAATACAATAAGAGTACAGAGTTACGCCGCCGTTGGAAACAGCCGGGAGATATAACAGATGTTCCCCGATATGTGTATGGACAAGAGTATGGTGGCTGGTGGAACTCGTCACGTGGTGTTCATAGCACAGATCATTTGCGCTTGAAAAGTTTGATTGTTGGCGTTTCTGCTCCTCAGTCTTGGTTGAGAACCATAGGTATTAATTCTGCCCGTATTTATTTTTCGGGTACCAACTTGTTGACGTGGGCTGCATACGATCAATATGATCCGGAGTTGAATGGAATTGTAAGTTATTTTACTCCTCCTCTTAAAACATTCGCATTTGGACTTGAACTTAAATTCTAATCAATTAACACCGAACTGTTTATGAAAAAAAATATAATTATATTAGGCTTGATTTCTTTATTGGCCGTATCGTGCGGGGATGATTTTTTAACCACTCATCCTGGTGATAGCGTTTCTACGGATTTGGCACTGAGTACAGAGCAGGATATAGATAATGCTGTGAATGGATTGTATGATTTGATGTCCAGCTATGGCTATTATGGCGGAACCATGTTTTTTTATGGGGATATGAAAGGGGATGATATGCAGAGTTCTTATAATAGCGGGAGAACTTGTAACCGGTGTTACTTATATGATCATCGCTCTACAAGCTTAAATGCCGGATATTTATGGGGACGTCCTTTTTATATTATCCGTAATGCATGGAATGTGATCAATGCGATTGATGATGGAAAAGTGCAAGGTTCAGAGCAAAGATTAAAGGAATTGAAAGGTGAGGCGATGACTATCATGGCACTTTGCCAGTTTGACTTGACCCGTTGTTTCGGTTATCCTTATACTAAGGATAAAGGGGCCGGTTGGGGAGCTCCAATTGTAGATCATGCAATTACATTAGATGAAAATCCGCCACGCAGCACTGTTGCAAAGGATTATGAGTTCATAATCAGTACATTGGAGGAGGCTATACCTTTAATGAGTACTTCTAAAAATAACAGCCGGATGAATGCGTATGCTGCAAGAGCATTGCTGTCTCGTATTTATCTGTATCATGATGATAACGAGAAAGCGTTTCAAATGGCAAGCAACTTGATTGAAGAAGTGGAAGGAAATGGAATGTACCGTCTTTATACACGTGATGAATATGTTCCGGCATGGGATTTGAAAAATACGTTTGGTACGGAATCATTATTTGAAATTGCTAATAGTACAGATGATAATGGAGGACGAAGTTCATTGGCATATCTGATGCATTGGAATGGGTATCGTGAGATTTTTGCCACTCAGAAATTTGTGGATGAGTTATTGAGTGACCCGGAGGATATTCGCTGTCTGTTGCTGGAAAAGAATGTTTATAATAAAAATGATGTATGGTGGTTGAAGAAATGGCCGGGAACAGATGCTACGACTCCATCTTTTGAAAATAATTATGTTATTTTCCGTTTGTCTGAAGTCTATTTGAATGCGGCGGAAGCCGGAGTGAAAATAGGTGGGGCATCTGCCGTAAAAGGTTTGAATTATCTGAATGCAATTGTGCAGCGTGCTAATCCTGCAAAGGAAGTAACGGCGGCTGAATATACATTGGATAGGGTGTTGGAAGAAAGAAGTAAAGAATTGATAGGTGAGGGGCATCGTTTCTTTGATATGTTGAGAAATGGAAAGACCATTGTTCGTAAGGGAGGATATCATTTACCGGGTATCGTGGAGGAAATAGACTGGGATTATTATAAATGTGTTTTACCGATTCCAACAGACCAGTTTACATTTAGTCCTGATATGGAGCAGAATCCGGGATATACTAAAAATTAATTTTAAATAATTATTAAATGAGAGGGTGTGGTATCACACCCTTTTTTTGTGTGGACAAATTCTACATTCATGTGGATTTATTCTACAATTTTACAGACGTTCTGTTTTCTTATTTAGTTAATATACAGTGATTTGACGGATGCTTCTTGTTGTTGGCATATCTTTTGACCGGAACATGATAAATTATTATATAATTATATAAATATAAATCATGAATAAATCTAGGTATGTTTTTTTTATTTTGGCTTGTTTATTCGGTTTGTACGTGCAAGCTCAGAATAGAACAGTGAAAGGACGCGTTCTCTCAGCGGAGGATAAAGAACCATTAATTGGAGCTACTGTCAAAATACCCGGTACATCTATCGGTGTGGTGACGGATATAGATGGCAATTTCTCTCTGGAAGTTCCCGACAAAGACAAAACATTAGTGATTGAGTTTTTAGGTATGAGTACACTAACGGCGAAGATACCTGCCAATGGGGTGCTGAATGTATCTTTGCATCCGGATACACAACGATTGGATGAGGTTGTGGTGACAGGCTATGGTAATTTTTCCAAATCTTCATTTACCGGTTCGGCAAATACATTACGGGGGGACTTGTTGAAGAACGTTCCGGTTGTATCGGTAGAACAGAAGTTGCAGGGTATGACTCCGGGCGTATCCATTTCGGGAAATTCCGGTCAGCCGGGTGCTAATCAAAGTATACGTATCCGCGGTATGGGGTCATTCAATGCATCGAAAGAACCTTTGTTTGTCATTGACGGAGTACCGGTGACTTCCGGAAGCTTGAGTGGTGGCTCGGCAGATGCCGCTTACATGAATAATTCTAAAACGAATATAATGAGTACGCTGAACCCTTCGGATATTGAAAATATAACAGTCATAAAAGATGCGGCAGCGGCTTCTTTATATGGTTCACGTGCGGCAAACGGTGTGATTCTGATAACCACTAAAAAAGGTACAAAAGGACGTGCTAAGGCTACATTAAAAATGGATGGAGGCTTTTCTAATGCTGCTGTGGAATTCCGCCCGACGTTGAATGGGGAGCAGCGTAGAGAGCTAATTTATGAAGGTTTGATGAACTTTCAACAAGATGAAATAGCCAAGAATCCGGAGGCGGGATTGGCATCGCCCACCGAATATGCCGATTTACATATCAATGATTATGCCTCCATTCCGGAACTGGGATATACTGACTGGAGAAAGGAATTAATGCGTACGGCACATCATCAAAGTTATGAAGCGTCCGTATCGGGAGGCAATGACAAGACTACGTTCTATTCTTCATTGGGTTTTAACCGTCAGGAGGGTTTGGTGGAAAATTCTAATCTGGACAGATATGCAGCTCGTTTGAATGTAACCCAGAAGGTAGGTTCCCGTGGGGAAGTGGGCGCCAATGTGATGTTCTCTCAATTGAATCAGGAAATGAATGAGGAGCGTGGATCATCTATTAATCCTTTCCTTTGTGTGGCTTTGAATACCACTCCGTCTTTTCCGGTACGTGACGCTGAAGGGAATTATGTAGGATCATATCCCAGTAGCAATGTGAATCCGTTGCGTGATATCCGTACAGATTATAACCGTACCCGCATGACACGTATGTTTTCTACAGGCTATGCTTCGATAGATATTATCAAAGGGTTGAAATTGAAAGAAACGCTTAGCTATGATTATAATATTCAGAAAGATTCCCGTTATTGGAATCCGTTGAGTGGAGCCGGAGCTAAAAGTGGTAGTGATGCACAGACGGCAAAGGGATTTATAGAATATAGTAAATTGATTTCTTCCACTTCATTGGGATATAATACGACTATAGCACAATTACACCATGTGGATGCGTTGGTAGCTTATGAAATTGAAAATTATCAGACTGACAAAGCAATGGGGGATAAATCCAAACTTCCTTCAGATTATTTGGTGGAACCGGATAATGCAGCATCATTGAACAGCTTTGTGTCTTCTACTCAGGATTCAAGAATGATTTCTTATGTATCCCGTATCAACTATGATTATGATGACCGTTACTATATTGCCGGTAGCTTCCGTCGTGATTTATCAATCGTATTTTTGTCAGCTTGGAATATTATAATCGCGATACGAAAGATTTGCTTTACAATCGTCCTATCAGTAGCACTACCGGTTTCCAAAATTATTTGGGGAACTTGGGACAACTGAATAATAGAGGTTGGGAACTGGAACTGCGTACCATAAACTTTGCCGGTAACAACTTTAATTGGACTTCTGTTTTGAATATGACCCACAATAAAAATAAGATTGTATCATTGGATGGTAAATTGGACCAGTCTATCGAGGGAAGCTGGTTTATCCATAAAGTGGGGTTGCCGTATTCTACCTTCTATGTGAAAGAATATGCGGGGGTTGATCCTCAGACAGGAAAAGCTTTGTACTATATGAATACACAGGATGCAAATGGCAATTATGACAGAACAGTGACTACTGACGCTTCTGCAGCACAGGCAATTCCTTATAAGTCTGTGGATCCGAAGATTTCAGGAGGTTTTACCAATATCGTGAATTACAAATGGTTTGATCTGGCATTGACATTGACTTATTCTTTAGGAGGATATTCTTTTGACAAAACCGGAACTTATAATGAAACCGACGGTGCAAAAGAGACCAGTATGATCCGGAAGTACCTGTTTCCGGTGAAGTATTTTGTGAAACACCTCCTATGCGTACTTACAGTTTTGGAATAGAAGTCTCATTTTAATGAATCTCCTTTAAATTAGAACGAAATGAAAAAAATATATTTATCGATTGTTGCGGCTGTATCATTGATGTTTGTTTCGTGTACTGCTGATTGGCTGAATACAGATCCTTCTACGGCAGTTCCCAGTGATGATGCCATTAAAAATATAGATGATGCACAGGTGGCATTGAATGGTATATACCGATTAGCATCCGCACATAGTTATTATGGTGATAATTATCTTTATTATGCTGATTGTCGTGGAGAAGATGTGCAGGCACGTATTAATAAAGGAGCAGGCCGCAGGGTTTCGCCTTACTATTTCTTTGATGTTACGGCGGATGATAATTTTAATATAACCCTTGTCTGGAACCAACCCTATAAAGTGATCCATCAGGCTAACAGTCTGATAGAAAAGTTGGATGCCGGAAATGCGGGGAATGCCAGGCCGGAAGAAGTGGCACGGATTAAATCGGAGGCACTGGCAATGAGAGGACTGGCTTTATTTGATCTGACCCGTTTGTTCGGTATGCCTTATACTTTGGATAATGGGGCTTCTTTAGGAGTTCCTATTGAGATTCAGACTACCTTGGAAGATCATGCTCCGGAACGTAACACAGTGGCACAATGTTACGAACAAGTGCTAAAGGACTTGAACGATGCGTTGGGAGGACTGACAAAGGAAAAACATGATGCCTATATGAATTATTGGAGTGTGAAAGCTTTGCTTTCCCGGGTGTATCTGTATATGAATGACAATGAAAATGCATTGAAATGTGCAGAAGAAGTAATCAATGACAATGGGGGAATTTACCGGCTTTTTACTCATGACGAATATCCTTCTGTATGGGGAAAAGACTTTAACTCTGAGTCTTTGTTTGAATTCTATTTTACGATGTCTGAACCTTCAGGCGGTTCGGGAGGAGAAGGGGCGCCGATGGTGTATGCCGATAATGTGAAAGATTGGAATAACCTGATTCTGACAAAGGCTTATTTGGATTTGCTGAATGAAGACCCTGAAGATGTGCGCCATGTATTTCCTCATTTGCCGGAAAATGCCGTTGCGGATACATTGCCTGTAGCTGCCAAAGGTCAACCGAAATATCTGATTAAATATCCGGGGAAATCGGGCAGTGTGACCGATGCTGTTTCTACAGTCAATCCACAGGATAATGATCTTTGTATTCTCCGTTTATCCGAGGTCTATTTGAATGCTGCGGAAGCTGCTTTTAAAATCGGCAATACGGAAAAAGCATTGACATATCTGAATGCGATAGTTACCCGTGCCAATCCGGCGAAATCCGTAACATCTGCTGATCTCAGCCTGGAGCGCATTCTGAAAGAAAGACGTAAAGAACTGGTAGGTGAAGGTCATGCTTTCTTTGATTATATGCGTAATGGCAAGTCGGTGGACCGTTCGGGAGGCTGGCATCTGACTATGCCTGAAGATGCCCGTGTCATTGCTCCTTCAGACCCTAGGGTGGCACTTCCTATTCCACAAACAGAAATTGATGCTAATCCGAATATAGTTCAAAATCCTAGATAATTGTTTTGTCCATGTTAAGTTTGCCCTTCTTTTCGATGATGATATCGGAGAGAAGGGTTTTCTTTTTACAATTTATATGGTACAAAATCATATTTCGTCCGTCTTCATTTGAAAAGAAAGACCAAAAATATGAGATTATATGGATTGTTACTGTGCGGATGGATGACGGTATCCTTACAGGCCCAACAAATACATGATTGGGAGAATCATCATGTATTACAGATTAATAGGGAACCGGCAAGGGCTGCTTTTGTGCCTTTTGCCAAGCAGAAGGGGGATTGTTCGATGAGTCTGGACGGGATGTGGAAATTCCGGTGGACTCCTGTGCCTTCCGAACGGATAACGGATTTTTACCGCACGGACTTTAATGACAAGGATTGGAAAGATTTTCCGGTTCCTGCCAATTGGGAAATCAACGGATACGGAACGCCTATTTATGTATCGGCAGGATATCCGTTTAAAATAGATCCTCCACGGGTGATGGGGGAGCCTAAAGCTTCGTATACCACCTACAAGGAGCGTAATCCGGTGGGGCAATACCGGCGTACTTTCACGCTGCCCGCCGGGTGGAAGGCAAATGGGCAGACTTTTCTTCGCTTTGAAGGAGTGATGAGTGCTTTTTATGTGTGGATAAACGGTGAACGTATAGGTTATAGCCAGGGAAGTATGGAACCTAGTGAGTTCAATATCACCCGCTGGTTGAAACCGGGAGAGAACCAAATCGCTCTGGAAGTTTATCGGTATAGTGACGGATCTTATCTGGAAGATCAGGATTTTTGGCGTTTTGGAGGTGTTCATCGCAGTATTCATTTGGTGCATACTCCGGATATCCGTATCCGTGACTATGTAGTGCGCACTCTGCCTGCTGTTCAGGGGAATTATCAAGATTTCCGACTGCTGATTGATCCGCAGCTCAGCGTTTACCGGGGAATGGACGGTAAAGGTTATACGTTGCAGGCGGTGCTGAAGGATGCGGATGGAAGGGAAGTAGTGAATATGGTTGGCAATGTGGAAGATATCTTGGATTTGGAGCATAAGGCGGCACGGATGAATGAATGGTATCCGCAACGTGGTCCACGTAAGATGGGACGTATATCCGCCGTTATAAAATCTCCGCAACGTTGGACAGCCGAAACTCCTTATTTATATAAGTTGGAACTTCGTTTACAGAATGCAAACGGACAGACCATAGAGCAAGTGGAACAGCCGGTAGGTTTTCGTTGTATTGAAATAAAGGACGGACAAATGTTGGTTAACGGTAATTCGGTCCGTTTTCGTGGGGTAAACGCTTTTCTGGATCGTGCGGTACGTATGGCGGAACGCGATAAAAATCATCCTTCGGTAGTGATGTGGAGCATGGGAAATGAAAGTGGTTACGGACCTAATTTTGCTGCTATTTCGGCTTGGCTACATGATTTTGATCCTACACGTCCCGTACACTATGAAGGAGCTCAGGGAGTAAACGGAGAACCCGACCCGAAAACAGTGGATGTAATCAGCCGTTTCTATACCCGTGTGAAACAGGAGTATCTGAATCCCGGCATTCCCGAAGGGGAGGACAAGGAACGGGCGGAGAACGCACGTTGGGAACGCTTGTTGGAAATAGCGGAACGCACGAATGATAACCGTCCTGTGATGACCAGCGAATATGCACATTGTATGGGGAATGCTTTAGGTAATTTCAAGGAATATTGGGATGAGATTTATAGTAACCCACGTATGCTGGGCGGCTTTATATGGGACTGGGTGGATCAAGGTATTTATAAGATATTGCCGGATGGCCGCCGGATGGTGGCGTATGGCGGTGACTTTGGTGATCGGCCTAATTTAAAGGCTTTCTGTTTTAATGGTGTGGTGATGAGTGACCGCGAAACTACGCCTAAATATTGGGAGGTGAAGAAAGTATATGCTCCGGTTAAATTGGAAATGGAAAAAGATCTTCAGGTTTTTCCAAAAGAACAAGATGTTTTGCCCAAAGGATTAAGAGTTACGAACCGTAATCATCACATTGGTCTGGAAGGATATCGCTGTCTGTGGACTTTGATAGAGAACGGGAAGAAGATGAAACAAGGGGAACTGGCGCTTCCATCGGTGGCACCCGGTGAAACAGGAACGATGGCTTTGCCCGATGTTAAGATTAATAAACAGGCTGATGTTCGATTGAATGTAAGTATAGTATTGAAAGAAGATGCTTTATGGGCGAAGGCCGGGCATGAGATTTTAAAGGAACAGTTTGCCTTGAATGATCATTTGATGGCGGTGGCTGACGGTGTACAACCGGGTAAACGTAAAAGTAAGTTTTCTGTTTTGGATTTATGGGAAGATAGTTATTTTCAAGCTTTCCGTGCTCCGACGGATAATGGAGAACCTTTCCTGGTACGGTCGTGGCCCGTGGGAAAACTATCCCGACCGTAAGACGTCCTGTCTGATAGGTAGATGGAACAGCAAGGTGAGTGAACAGTACACACATTACCCGCGTCCGCAGGACAGTGGCAATCACGAGGATGTTACCGAGGTGATTCTAACCAATAAACAGGGTAAAGGCGTCCGTGTGACCGCCATAGACCGGCCATTTTCATTTTCGGCCTTACATTATACCGTGGATGATATTTATAAAACAACTCATGATTGTGACTTGAAACCACGAAAGGAGGTTGTTCTCAGCCTGGATGCTGCGGTTTTAGGTTTAGGAAACAGTAGTTGTGGTCCGGGAGTGCTGAAGAAATACGCCATTGATAAGCAGAAATCTCATACTTTGCGGGTACGCTTCAGTCTTATAAAATGATGTATGGCAAAAGGTTTGAATAGGCGACGGCGACATATCTTTCCGGTGGCAGACAGAAATATAGAATTAAATTAAAAATCAAATATCAAAATGAAAAGAGCAACAACTTTTTTATCACTCCTTGCTTTATCGGCAGGTTTGTTGGCGCAATCTTCCGTAAAAACAGAACGCCAATACTTGTCAGGACGTGGCTGTGATGATATGGTACAATGGGATTTCATGTGTACCGGTGGTAATAATTCCGGAAAATGGACGAAAATCGGAGTACCTTCTTGTTGGGAACTGCAAGGATTCGGTACTTATCAATATGGCATGAAATTCTATGGTAAGGCTTTTCCTGAAGGAGTAGCTGACGAACAAGGTTTGTATAAATATGAATTTGAGTTGCCTGCCGAATGGAATGGTAAACAGATAGAGCTGGTATTTGAAGGCTCTATGACTGATACGCAGGTAAAGATAAACGGTCGTAAAGCCGGCTCCATGCATCAGGGAGCTTTTTACCGCTTTATTTATAATGTGAGTGACCGGGTATTTTTCGGATCGAAAAAAAAGAATGTACTTGAAGTAACTGTAAGCAAGGAAAGTGCGAATGC
>PPYF01545472.1_pt1 | contig 13958 bp, 10 predicted proteins | sample 1559871 | NCBI WGS metagenome assembly PPYF01 (sample SAMN08240021, study PRJNA423297) | Human gut metagenome, whole genome shotgun sequencing project. | reverse complement strand
CCCGGCAAAACCACGCACATCAACTTTTTCTGCATCGACAAAAAGCTCTACCTTGTGGACCTGCCGGGCTACGGCTATGCGAAGGTCTCCGTGCAGGAAAAAGAGCGCTGGGGCAAGCTGATGGAAGCGTATTTCCGTGCCGAAGGAACGCTCGACTATGGCGTCATGATCGTAGACGCCCGGCACAAGCCGACGGTAAACGACGTGACGATGGCAGACTTTTTCCTGCAGTCCGGAAAGCCTTTTATCGTCGTTGCCAACAAGCTCGACAAGCTCAAAAAGAGCGAAATCGAGCCGAACCTCGCCTGCATCCGCGAAACGCTTGCACTTCCGGAGGACGTCGCGGTCATCCCCTTCTCTGCAGAAAAGGGCGACGGACGCGAGCAGCTTCTCTCGTTTGTTCTCAAAGCTGCGGGCGAGCTGAACTGAAGTCCCCTGCAGCCCCAAAGCGAACGCTTTGGGGCTGTGATTTTTATTGCCTGTTTCTGCGAAAAAGACTTGACAATCCGGCAGGTTTCGTGTATGATAACTAAGCTGTTCGGAGCATACCGAAACTTGTCTTGTGACAGCAGATATCTGGAGTGGTATCGAAGCGGTCATAACGAGCACGACTGGAAATCGTGTGGCCGTGTTGAGCGGCCCGAGGGTTCGAATCCCTCCCACTCCGCCATAAAGAAAAGACACGCTTTCGCGTGTCTTTTCTTTATGGCGGAGTACGGTCTGCTGCGCAGACCGTACCGCCTGCGGGCGTCATCTTGCACACATTCTTCCTTTCCGAAAACGTTTGTCTCAGCGTTGAGCCAGAGAGTCCGGAGAACACATAGAAAAAGCCTGAAACCGCACTGGTTTCAGGCTTTTTGTCTTCAGGTCGGCGGTCTACTGCACCCGGTAGCCGGAAAGGACCAGCTCCACGAGGACCTGCCAGAAATCGTGCTCCTCCGCGCTGTAGTACCTTCCGTCCGAAATCTCGTGAAAAGACACGATGCGGTTTATTTCATCCAGCCATGCTTCATTCTGCATACGTTCCATCATCCCTTCTCAAACGGTTATGATCTGCATTACTGCAGTGCCGCATCATCCAGCGGGACATAGCGGGCGCTCTCGATGTAAAAATCGCCCGGATAGCACAAAAACGTGTATTCCTTGCGCGCGAAAGGCTCCGGTCCTACCCGATCCAGCACGGGATAAAAATCCACGGTGTAGGTCACTTCGTGTCCATCCGTCGTTTTGGAGACCATCTGCGTCAATACATCCTGATCCCTGCCTTCAAGATATATCGTCTGTGCGACCACCGTACCGCTTTCCGCGTCATAGCCTGCACACTTCCTGATATCAAAGGTGTACCATCTGAAATAGCAGTCAAGCGTCCGGTGAATGATGCTGGCCGGGAAATAGAACAGTCCGTCGTCCGGGTTCTGGTATTCCTCCAGTACGCTGCGGTCCGTCCACCAGAGAAACATCCGGAACAGCTCGTCGGAGGAAAGCTCACCCGGGTCGTTGAAGATAAACGCGTCGTCCGGCTGCACCGCCTCGATGCCAATTATAAACGCCAGAAAATCGCCGTCCGGCAGCGCCGACAGATCCGACGTAATCGCCTCACGCAGCGCTGTGTCGCGCAGGAAGCTCGTGTCCACGGCATCTTCCTGATTGGCTGTCTGATTCATATCCTGCCAGTATGTTTCGGAATAAACAACGATCTCGAACACACGCTGCTGCACGCGCGAGAAGCTGATCTCTGCGCGCCGCTGTCCGTTGACCGTAAATGAGAGCATATAGAAGCTATCGGCAATGAGGCTCAAGACCGCGTAATCGTCCGCACCCTCATAGCCGTAGACATACTGCGTCTGCCACCGTTTCAGTTCCCGGTCCACGCACGGGAATTTATCCAGCACCTCGTCAATCGTATCGCCGAGGCAAATACCGCGGAAGGCGGGCGCATCCTGCGCCGTTTCACAAACGATCTCGTCATTTTCTACCGTACCATCCCAGCGAAGCTCCATCAACTGCGGCGTCCGGTAGCCGTTCTGCCGGAAATAATAAAAAACGCTCTGATTGTCCAGCAGTGCATTGCCGTATGCATCGGGAACAAGAGATCCCGTGATTGCTTCCACCTGCGCCTGCGTCATGCCGGTCTGCACGCCGTTCGTGCGCGTCAGCTCCCACTCCTGCAAGGGCTGCGTCACGTCATATGCTCCATCGTTCGGCAGCGGCGTGAAGGGCGGCTCTTCGATGCTCAGCTCCGTATGACTCAGAAAAACCGGCTCGCCGTCCTGCATGGAAAAGCTGAGCGTGTATTCCCGGACCTCATGAAGATCGGGCGTGTCGCCGTTTACAATTTCCATGCGGTACCGGTCCCATTCATCCCGGCTCCTCAGCGGCTTATCATACGCCATCAGGCAGTACTGGACATAGTAAATGGTCTTCCCGCCCAGCTCCTCATCCAGCACGCCGTCGAGCCGCACAAGAAGCTCCTCCGGCGGTCCCAGCGGCACAGGCGTATAGCGTTCGCCGTCGAAAGTATAGTCGCTTCTGCGCGCGGTGTGTATCACATCCTTGACCTCAAAGTGCGTCTTGATTTCGGTTTCAACATACTCCTTGGACATATAGCCCTGCTCCTTGATCGCAGAACCGCCCTTTTCATACATCCAGTATAAATACGCAGATGCCGAGGTTGGCGCCGCGCCATGCGAAAAGACGGGCAGAATATCCAGCCGCCACTGGTGTGCAAAGTCGAACCACGCCGCCCGCGCAGTCTCGCCGACGGAAAGCTCTTCTTCCGGCGATGTGCGCTCCGGCTGCGTTATTTCCGCAGTTGGTTCCGGCACTGCTTCGGCTTGCGGCTCCGTTTTCGGCTGCGCTTCTTCCGTGGAGGATGCAGGCGCGTTCGTTTTCCGGCGCGTGAGCTCTGCAAACGAGCAGCCGGTCGCGCTTACGGTGAGCGCCAGCGCCAGAACGATGCAGATTGCGCTTGTGCGCTGCCTTTGCGTCAGGAACAAAATCCGCTCCTTGACCGGAGGACCCGCCAGACTCAAAGCGGCTTTTTTGCGCGGCGCCTGTGCGAGAATCGCCCGTGCGTAGGCGATGCGCTGTTCGGGCTGCAACCCCGCCGCAACGGCTTCATCGCACGCAAGCTCTGCGTCGCGCTTCGAGATAATCGCCGCCAGCCAGACGAGCGGATTCCACCAGTAGACGATCACTGTGATTGTCCGGCAGAATGACCACAGAAAGTCCAGATGGCGCAGGTGCGTCAGTTCGTGGCGCACGATCAGCTCCGTCGTGTCGTTTCGCAGCACGTCTTCCGTCAGGTAGACCGCCGGAATGAGACCGGCTAAACAGGGCGATTTGATACGTCTGGAGACGTAAATGTTCGTCCTTCCCCGTTTTCCGAGGAATTTCTTATCTTTGTGGAGCCGAATCGTAAACGTCAGCCATGTACCAAACAGCCAGAGACCGAGCAGCGCGCTGCCGCTGAACCAGACGATTTGCAAAATCCGCGCCGTGGTCAAAGGCTTTGCCGCCGGTTTTGCCGTCTCCTGCACGGCAGGCGTCATAGGCTGCGTCTCTGGCTTCGTTTCCGGCTGCGTCACCGTCTGTTCCGGCTGCGTCGTTGTTTGAACCGGAGCCGTGGGCTGTACAGTGGTCGTCGACGGCGCTGGAATTGTCAACGCAGTTGAAACCACCGGCGTGGTCTGCACAGTCTGCACAGGCGCAGTTCCTTCCGCCGCCGGAAGAACCGGCAGCGAAAACAGCGTCCCCGGCAGGCAGAGCTTCAGAAGAACCACCAGCCAGAGGCAATAGATCATCCGCTTCGGCACGCGGTTTTTGAACGCTGCCCGCACCAGCAGCACAGCCAGAATCAGCGCCGAGAGCGTCAGAATGTCCCGCAGCATATCAGTCCTCCCGCGGTTCTGCCGCGTCCAGAATGGCGCGAAGCTCCTGAATGTCTCGCTCACTGAGCGCGCCGCGGTCCACAAGATTTGAGACCATCATCCCGACGCTCCCGCCATAGACCTTCGATAAAAATGACTCCGTCTCCTCGGGCTCGACATCGGCATAGGTGATTGCCGCGCTGTATTTCTGAAATTTCCCACTGCTATCCATCGTGACCGTGCCCTTGGCAATGAGTCGCTTGAGCATCATAAAGATCGTTGCCCGGCTCCAGCCGGTATCCTTGTCCAGCGCTGAGACCAGCTCCGCCAGCGTCCGCGGCTGTTTCTCCCAGAGCGTTTTCATCAGCTTCCACTCCCCGTCCGATAAGTGAATCTGCGCCATATGCATTTCCTCCGTAGTTAACGTTTGTTATATTCCGAGCATATCATAAAAGCTAACAGCTGTCAACTACCAGTTTCTTCTTGTCTTTACAATTGACAAGATCCGGTGTATCATACAAATATATCCCGTCAGATATACCGACCATCTGATAGAAGCACCGGCAAAACGCCGGTCCATGTGAAAGGAGGAGGCATTCCTCATGCGCAGAACATCTCTTGTGATCATTTCGCTGCTTTTGTGCATTGCCCTGTCCGTTCCCGCGCTTGCCGCAGGCGAGCTGGACGCTTTTCAGCGTACAGCGAACGACGCGGCAGCATTTTCCGATGTTCCGGCAGGCAGCTGGTATGAAGCTGGCGTACAGGCGGTCTACCGCCGCGGCATCATGACCGGCACCGGCGCAAAAACCTTTGCCCCGACCCAAACAATTTCCTGGGCGCAGGCAATTACCATCGCCGCTCGAATTCACGCCGCCTGTACCGGCGTGGAAATCTCCGCTTCGGATGGCGCATGGTACGAACCGTATGTTTCCTACGCCGCAAAGGCAGATCTTCTGCCATCAACCTGCCCGGAGGGCGCCGCTGTTTCCTCCAGAACCATCACCCGGCAGGAGCTGGCAGGACTGTTTGCAAACGTTCTGTCCGCGCAGTCGCTGCCTGCCATCAACGACAGCGCCATTCCGGACCTTGCCGCCGTGGACGAGGAATTTCGCAGCGCGGTCCGGCTGATGTACGCCGCGGGCGTCTTTACCGGCAAAAATGGCGGCAAATTTGACCCCACGGGCTCTGCCACGCGCGCGGAGATTGCCGTCATTGTCGCCCGCCTGCTGCTTCCCGGGCAGCGCATCGGGCACGACAACCGCGTCCATCCGGTCATGTCCAGTCAGATGGGCAACTACATACAAGGAAGCCTTGCCATCGAATCCGGCAGTGTCGTCTACTTCCCCTTCCGCAACGATCAGGAACCCGACGAAACGCGCCGTATCGGCGTTCTGGCGCGGAAGGCAGACGGCAGCACAGAGACCGTCTTCACCGCAGACCAGATTCCGGACAACCTCTGGCTCGATACGGACGGCTCGTTCTACTTCCTGAACTGGGAAAAGCTGCTGCATTACTCGCCCGCAACCAATCAGCTCAAAACCGTCTACACCGCCAAAGGCAAAATCGACACCTTCCAGCTCTACGGCGGAAAAATCTATCTGCTGGAAAACTACGCCGGAGACCCCAATTTCCCCGACCAGTGGCGCTACCGCTTCGGCTATCTGGAAAACGGCAAATTCCACAATCTGATGGACGGCATCACGTTCCATCAGGTGGTTAACATGGACAATTTCCATCTGTTCGGCGGCAAGGCGTATTTCCTGTTCGGCGATAATTCCTACGTGTCAAACGGGCATCAGTTCTATAACTATACGCTCTGGTCCATCGATCTGGAAACCGGCGCGAAGGGACGCGCGGTGGACCTTGACGATTTTTACATGGACGAGGTTGCCTTCGACGGCGCAACCGGCTACGCGCTCGAGGGCGGAAAGGACCTGCCCATGTCGATTGTCCGGTTCAGCCTCTTGCAGCCGGAGCTGCGTGAGACGGTGCTGGTGCTGCCTGACGATGCATCAGACGGCTACCGTATGTCGTTGTTTGCAAACGGCAGCGACCTTTATTACTTCTCGCCGGAGGCGCACCGGGTCTGGAAAATCGGGAAGGACGGTGCCATGACGCTCACCGCACTGGCACCGTGGGGCAAGTGGGAGTATCGTTACGCAACCATCACCTCGCAGGGCACGCTGTTCCACGATGATACCACGCTGAGACTGAGTGACTCCGAAACGCTCACTGTTCAGCTGAAAAACGGAACGTATGTCAACTGCAGCGACTTTCTGAAGCTCCAATAAACCGGCAGCAAAGCAATCATAACCACCGGCCGTGCCGGTGGTTATGATTCTAACTTTTAGGTGTTTCTTGGAATAGTACGATTTGCTATTTGGAATCATTTTGGGGGGCACTTTGGTCAAAAACTTGTTTGCTTGGGTTACGCCGTCTGGATTTCCAATCGGTATTTAATGGGAAATATCCCTGATATTAACAAAACCAGAACCCATCCCCCACAGGGAAGAAGTTCGGATTTCTTATGTTTGGTGGAGACTACGGGACTCGAACCCATCTAAATGCAAGAAGCCAGTGGCATCTTGCGGCCACCAGTTCAAAAACTGGTGGCAACCATACGCTTTGCCGGGGGCAAAGCGGCCATCGAGTCCTGTAGTCTTACCCGTACATGAAAAATCCGGACTTTTTCATATCGTTGGGGTCTGCTTTCTGGGTTTTGACATTTTCAAATAAAAATGTATTTAATTCTATCATTATTTTGTTGACAGGACGAATATGTTATGCAATAATAATGAAAAGTTCACAAAGTCGGCCTTTTGGCCGCTGAAAATAAGTTCGGGCGTTTGCCCGATGAAAAGGGAAGCCGGTGTGATTCCGGGACGATCCCGTCACTGTGATAGCCAGGATGCAGCATGATGCCACTGATTTTTTGGGAAGGCGCTGCGGACGTAACTTAAGTCAGGAGACCTGCTTATTTTTGAGAATGCACTTGCGTCGGACAGGGATCATTCTGCAAAATGTAGCTGTTGCCATTTTGGGCGCTGTCTCCTTTGCGTATGTTTTTTTAGTCGGACGGAAGTCCGGCTTTTTTTTGCGCCGTATTTTGGGAACAAGTTATGAAAGGATGATAAGGTATGAAACATCGGAAAACATGGATGGCGTTGCTCCTGTGCGCTGCATTACTGCTCTCCGGCTGCGCCGGGAAGCAGGAGGATGCCAAAGAGGAGACATCCCAAAAGGTACTGAACTTCGGCTGTCAGATGTATGATGACGGGTCCGTCAACACGGCTATGGCCATCAGTTCCTCCTGGAACTGTATGCGCTATGGCATCAGCGAAGCACTGTTTCGATTTGACGACAATATGAATGTGGAGCCATGGCTGGCGGAGAGCTATACGGTCAATGACGAACACACCCAGTGGGTCATTACCCTGAAAAAGGACATCAAATTTTCCGATGGCTGCCCCCTTACTCCCTCCAGCGTAAAGGCCTATTTTGATTACCTAAAAGAGGTGGGTCCCGGCGGTTCTGCCAAGCCTCAGAAATACCTGGAATATGAGGCGGAGGTGACTGCCGATGATGCCGCCAATACCGTTACCATCGTGACCTCCAAGCCCTATGCCAATTTGCCCGGCCAGCTGGCCTATCCGGTGATGGCGATCCTGGATGTGGAGCATACAAAGGATTTTGACAACGGTGCCATCGGTACCGGTCCCTATATGATCGACAAATTCAACGGCGTGGGTGTGGGTTACGATATGAAAGCCAACCCCAACTATCGGGAAAAAGTACCCTATGACAAGATCCATATTCTCTTTATGGGCGATGCCTCTGCCAAGACCATGGCACTGCAGAGCGGCCAGGTGGACCTGGTGGAGAACATCACCAATGTTTCGGACATCCAGAACTTCCAGCAGGACGCCAATTACACGGTGGACATTGCCTCCGGTGTACGCTGCGGTTTCAGCTGGATGAACCTGAACGGTGTTCTGGGCAACAAGACCCTCCGGCAGGCCATTCTCATGGGCATTGACAATGATACCATCTGCTCCTCCAAGACCATTGGCGGGCTGTACACTGCCGGCTTCTCTGTCCTGCCCTCCACACTGAGCTATGGCTATGACAAGCTGGTAAACCCCTATAAGTATGACCCTGAGGGGGCAAAGAAACTGCTGGACGATGCGGGCATCGTGGACTCCGATGGCGACGGTTTCCGGGAACTGGACGGAAAGAAAATCGACCTACGCTATGTTTCCTATGAAAACCGGATGCTCAATGATTTTTCCAATGCGCATATGCAGTATCTGGCGGAAATCGGCATTGCCTGCACCGCGGATTTCGGCAGCTCGGACGATCAGTGGAGCAAGCTGGCGGCGGGCGAGTACGATCTCAATAATAACAACTGGACCACAGTGGGCACCGGCGATCCCTTTGAGTATATGGCAAACTGGACCACAGACGGTACCTACTGCGGCTACAGCAACCCCGAATACGATGCCCTCTATGAGCAGCTCAAGGGTGAGATGGACACTGAAAAGCGGGCAGACCTGATCCGGCAGATGCAGCAGATCGTCATCGACGACGCCCTGGTCATTGTGGACGGCTACTACAATTCCTCCATGATCTACTCCAAAAACGTGGGCTTCGCCCATATCCATACGGCGGACTACTACTGGCTGACCACAGAAATCGTACCTGCCTAAAGAAAAACGTTTCTCGCACAGCCGGGGCCAAAGCCTCGGCTGTGTATAAAGAGAGGAGAATCGGCCTTGAAGAAGAAAAAACTGGCCCTTCGGCTGGCGCAGATCCTGGTGGTGCTGGTGGGTATCAGCTTTGTGACTTTTTTGCTGACCTATCTGTCTCCAGGAGACCCTGTGCGCAATATGTATACTGCCGCAGGGATCATGCCCACGGAGGAACTGGTGGCGGAAACCAGGGAAGAACTTGGCCTCAACGATCCGCTGCCGACCCAGTATCTCCGCTGGCTGCGGAACTGTCTGCGGGGAGACTTCGGAAAATCCTATACGCTGAACAAGCCGGTGACGGAACTGCTTCTGGGGCGGCTTTGGCCTACGGTGAAGCTGACCCTGCTTTCCATGGGCCTGATGCTGCTTCTGGCAGTGCCTCTTGGTATGCTGTCCGCAGTTTATAAGGATCGGTGGATCGATTATCTGGTACGGGGGCTGACCTTTGTAGGCTGTGCCATGCCGAATTTCTGGGTGGGCCTGCTGCTGATGCTGGCGTTCTGCGTTCATATAAATGTCTTTCCCGTCATCAGTTCTGCCGGGGATCTGCGCAGTATTTTTCTGCCTGCGCTGACACTGGCCCTTGCCATGTCCTCTAAATATACCAGGCAGGTCCGCACGGCGGTTCTGGAAGAGATGAACCAGGACTATGTGGTGGGGGCCAGGGCCAGGGGCGTTCGGGAATCCGTGATTTTGTGGAGAAACGTGTTCCCCAATGCGCTGCTGCCGCTTATCACCATGTTTGGACTGTCCGTTGGCAGTCTGCTTGGTGGTACCAGTGTGGTAGAAGTGATTTTTTCCTATCCCGGATTGGGAAATCTGGCGGTTTCGGCCATCACTTCCAGCGACTATAATCTGATTCAGGGGTACGTTCTCTGGCTGGCACTGATTTACATGGTCATCAATCTTCTGGTAGATGCCTCCTATGGGGCCGTAGACCCCAGAATGCGGGCAAAGGAGCAGATACGATGAAAAAGAAAAATTTCTTCCTTGCCCATAAGCAGTTTACATTTTTCCTGATTCCGGCTCTGCTGATCATCCTGGGGGCGATATTTGCCCCGGTGGTGACCGGCGGTGCAGATCCCCTGAACGGTTCTCTGACGGAGGCCCTGGAGGCACCCAGCCGGGCGCATATTTTTGGCACCGATAAAATGGGCCGGGATATTTTCACCCGGATCATTTACGGAGCAAGGGCTTCTCTCAGTGCGACCTTTGGTGTGGTCGCTCTGATTTTCCTGGTTGGCACTGCGGCAGGCGTGACGGCCGGATATTTTGGGGGCTGGGTCGATGGGGTGATCATGCGCATTGCGGATATGATGCTGGCCTTTCCCGGCCTGGTGCTGGCTCTGGCTGTTGCCGGAATTATGGGGGCGGGCAGCCGGAATGCGATCATCGCCATTGTCCTGGTCAACTGGACCAAGTACGCAAGACTTTCCAGAAGCCTGGTTTTGAAGATCCGGGACCGGGATTATGTGTCAGCGGCCATTGTGACAGGCTCCAAAACAAAGCATATGCTTTTTTCTTATATGCTTCCCAACGCCCTGCCCACGCTGATCATTACGGCCACTACAGATATTGGCGGCATGATGCTGGAACTGGCGGCACTGTCGTTTCTGGGCTTCGGTACCAGGCCCCCCGCGCCGGAATGGGGCTATATGCTCAACGAAGGCCGTGCCTGTATGCAGTCCGCACCCTGGATGATGATCTTCCCGGGATTGGCCATTTTCCTGGTCGTTACGGTTTTTAACATGCTGGGAGATTCCGTGCGGGATATTCTTGACCCCAAGGAGGCGTAGAAAAATGCTGGAACTGGACCATGTTACCATCGCCTATGGGGAAACTCAGGCTGTGGAGGATTTTTCTTTGCATATGGAGCCTGGTGAGATCGTCAGTCTGGTGGGCGAGAGCGGCAGCGGGAAAACCAGCGTGATCCGTGGGATCCTGGGGCTGTTGCCGGGAGGCGGTGCTGTTACCCAGGGGAATATTGTATTTGACGGAAAGGATCTTCTGGATATTACCCCGGAGCAGTGGCGCACCGTCCGAGGGCGGGAGATTTCCATGATTTTTCAGGACAGCGGGGCCATGATGAATCCTACCCGCAAAATCGGTACCGTTTTTGCGGAGTATCTGCGAACCCATGAGAAACTGACAAAAAAAGAAGCCTGGAAAAAAGGAACCCAAATGCTTGCCAGAATGCGACTGCCAAGCCCTGAAAATATCATGTGCTCCTATCCCTTTCAGCTCTCCGGCGGTATGCAGCAGCGGGTGGGCATTGCCATGGCCATGAGCTATGAGCCGAAGCTGCTGCTGGCGGATGAACCCACCTCTGCGCTGGATGTGACGACCCAGGCCCAGATCGTCGGGGAGATGGCCAGACTGCGCAGGGATTATGGAACGGCAATCCTGCTGGTCACCCATAATCTGGGCGTTGCCGCCTATTTGTCAGACCGTATTCTGGTGATGCGCCATGGGCGCATCGAGGAGGCGGGGAACCGGGACACCATTCTCCAATCTTCTACCAATGCCTATACAAGAAGTCTGCTGGAATCCGTTCCGACGTTGGGAGGTGTGCGTTATGTCTGAGCCGGAAGTGATCATGGAGGCCCTGCATGTTTGCAAAAGCTATCCCGCTTCTGACGGCCGATGGCTGCGGGCAAATGAGGATGTCTCATTGCATCTGGTAAAGGGAAAAACGCTGGGTCTTGTAGGGGAATCCGGCTGCGGCAAAAGCACATTTATGCGATTCCTGGTAGCGTTGGACCGGCCGGACAGCGGGCAGATCCTGTATCGGGGCCAGGATATTACGGCCCTTCGGGGAGAGAAGCTACGGCAGACACGGCGGCACATTCAGATGGTTTTTCAGGATCCCGGCGCATCGTTCAATCCCAAAATGAGGGTGCGGGATATTGTCTGTGAGCCTTTGCTGAATTTTGGCCTGATCGCCCCAAAGGAAAGGGCAGCGGTATGCCGCAACCTCCTGGAAATGGTGGAGCTGCCCGGAGATTTTGAAGACCGTTACCCTCACAGCATGAGCGGCGGTCAGCGGCAGCGGGTAGCAATTGCCCGGGCGTTGGCCCTCCAGCCTGAGATCCTGATTTTGGATGAGGCAACGGCAGCATTGGATGTATCCGTACAGAAAAATATAATCGAACTGATCGTTAAACTTCAGAGAGAGCAGGGCCTTACCATAGGCTTTATCTGCCATGACATTGCTTTGGTGCAGAGCGTGGCCCATCAGGTGGCGGTCATGTATCTGGGCAGGGTGGTGGAGATTTTACCTGGGGAGAATTTGCGCACTCAGGCCCGGCACCCCTATACCCGTACACTCATTGATGCAGTCCTGGACCTGGATACGGACCCGAGGAAGCCTATTACGGTTATTGACTCGGAGCCACCCAGCCCCCTGGATATTCCGGCGGGCTGCCCATTTCGGGATCGTTGCAGCCAATGCTTTGAAAAGTGCGCCCAGGAAAAACCGGAAATGCGCTGGCTGTCCAAAGAACACGGCGTGGCCTGTCATCTGTTTCCTGAGGAAAGGTAGGATGGCGTGAAAAGAAACGAAAGCCTGATTTCCGGCCCCATCGGTTCTGCCCTGCTGGCCTTTGTGGTGCCGCTGATGCTCAGCAGCCTGGTGCAGCAGCTGTATGTGACGGCGGATGCGGTGATCGTTGGGCGCATTGCCGGGAAGACCGCACTGGCGGCCATTGATTCCGTGCATACGCTCTTTCGGTTTCCCATCAATTTTATGAACGGCCTTGCTGCCGGGGCGACCATCCTGATTTCCCGGCACTTTGGTGCGGAGAACCGGGACGGAGTGCGCTCCTGCATGCTCTCAGCCGGAGCCTTGGCGGTGGTACTTGGGATCCTGTGCGCAGTAGGAGGTGTTCTGCTGACACCTGTGCTTTTGCAATTCATGCAGGTCCCGGAGGATATTTATGCTCAGACCCTGGAATATACGAGAATTTATTTCGGGGGCATTTGGGCCATGATTTTATACAACATGGCCTCCGGTGTCCTGCGTGCCTTTGGAAATTCCAAAAGTCCCCTGTATATTCTGCTGGTCAGTTCGATTATCAACATTGTGGGAGACATTCTGCTGGTGGGCGGGCTGGGGATGGGAACCGCAGGTGCGGCGATCGCAACGGTTTTTGCCCAGATGGTCAGTGCGGCAATGGCACTGTGGATGGCAGGGAAAAAACTGCCGCAAAGGATCGGCGCACGGCGGCTCCGGCGGTGGCTGGAACACCTGTGGGCCATGGTACGGACCGGCATTCCGCTGGCACTGCAATCGGTGCTGTTCCCGGTGGCCAATTCCATTGTGCAGGCAGCGGTGAACACGATGGGAACAGACACCATTGCGGCCTGGGGCGTCTGCGACAAGCTGGATATGCTGATCTGGCTCCTGGCGGATGCCATGGGGCCGGCACTGACGACCTATACCGCCCAGAATATGGGGGCGGGACGTTGGGACAGGGTCTGTAAAGGCAATCGGATCGGTGCGGCCATGTCCGTGGCCGCAGTGGGGACGGTAAGCCTTGGCCTGTATTTCCTGACGGCCCCGCTGGGCGGCCTGTTTGTTCCCGTGCAGGATGCGGCGGCAGTCGTACCCCAGGCGGTTGCTTTTATGCGGCGAATGGCCCCATTTTTCCTGTTTTATGCTTTGGCAGAAAGCTTTTCCGGCGCATGCTGCGGAACGGGTGATACGGTCAGGCCCATGATCCTGACCCTTTTGTCCATCTGCCTTCTGCGGGTGCTGGGGATCCTGCTGGTGCTGCCCAGACAGCATACCATGGAATGTATCATCGATATCTATATCTCCTCCTGGATCGCTGCGGGCATCGGTTTTCTGATTCTGTGGCAGTGGGAGAAAAATAGAGTCCAAAAGACGTAGCCAAGCCCGCCCACCGGGCTTGGCTTCCCCGACCGGGAAGCTGCAGGGCGTAGCCCTGACCGATGCGGCAGCGGGGGGCGTGAAATATTGCAGAACCAGTATGTGAATCCGTACAAACGCCCCATATGATCAACGTCCACCCTTAGAATCCCACGGTTGAAAACGTGCCCCTCCCAGCGAAACCGTAGGGAACGGCCTATGTGCCGTTCCGCACGTGAAAGGACGGAACTATTTCCGATAATACAAAAAACGCCCCCCGTCATGTCATTCAGGCCTTTAGCGCCAGCGGAGTGGAGAAATCCACGCACGTGGCAGAAAAGTACCAACACAAGGTAAAATCTGCCACTCGGGAATTCCCCCATATTCACTTTGCTGCGCTGCGGAAAGATTGGAGCTGGTAGACGGACTCGAACCCCCGACCTGCTGATTACAAAGAGTAGAAAAATTCTG
>PPYF01208948.1_pt1 | contig 13961 bp, 9 predicted proteins | sample 1559871 | NCBI WGS metagenome assembly PPYF01 (sample SAMN08240021, study PRJNA423297) | Human gut metagenome, whole genome shotgun sequencing project. | reverse complement strand
ATACATATTCCCTGCTCATTGCATTTACCAACTGTACTTCCGTACCTGCCAGTCCAATGTTAGAACAGATAATGTCTATCCCCTCTGCCTGATGTCTGATATAACAGTCGGAAGGAATATCTTCATCTTTCATTACTGCATCCATAAGAGCTGCATGTGTTTCATTACTGTCATCACAATCACGATATCCAAATCCTGCGGATACATCAGACTTTGGATCGGCATCAACGATTAACACTTTCATATTCTTTTGTGCTAATCCTACTGCTAAATTAGCTGTACATGCGGACTTTCCAGTTCCCCCCTTTTGATTTACAATAGAAATTACTCTTGCCATATGATTTCCTTTCCGGCATCTGAGAGAAAAAAGTAATAATTTTTTATAAAAAATCATGTGAAGTTTGCGTTAATGAATTCGTACAGAAGCTTTACGAAAACACTGACGAACATTTTACGAAAATCCGCCCAAAAAGTTACATGAATTTATAATGCAAAATATGAAGTGAATAATATAAGAAAAACCCTTGAAAACACTGGATTTTCAAGGGTTTTATGGGTCTTATTAAAGATTTGCAAATATCAGATTAGTTTCCCATCTGCTTTGCTACTTCTGCTGCAAAGTCTTCTTCTTTCTTTTCGATACCTTCGCCAGTCTCGAAACGAACAAATCCTTTTACAGTGATGTTAGCGCCGTTAGCTTTTGCAACTTCTTCGATGTATTTGCCTACAGACTGTTTTCCGTCTTCTGCTTTTACATATACCTGATCCATCAGACAGATTTCTTTCAGCTCTTTGTTGATACGTCCGTTGATCATACCCTGGATAACCTTTTCCGGTTTCTGGGATTCTTTCGGATCGTTCATGATCTGTGCCAGAAGAATCTCTTTCTCATGCTCAATATACTCTGCGCTTACTTCGGAGCTGTTTGTGTACTGAGGTTTCAGAGCTGCAATCTGCATAGCTACATTTTTTGCCATCTCTTTTACAGCGTCATTTACAACATCTGTCTCTACATCAACCAGAACACCGATTTTTCCACCCATATGAGTATAAGAAGCTACAAAACCATTTGCTTCTTCTACCTGCTGGAAACGACGAATCTTCATGTTTTCACCGATAACAGAAATCTGTCCAGCCAGCTCTTCATTTACAGTCTTGCTGGTATCAAATTTCCAAGGCTCAGCTAAGAATGCATCAATATCAGCTGCTGTAGTCTCCAGAGCCTGCTCTGTAACCTGTGCAACATATCCCTGGAATTTTTCGTTCTTTGCTACGAAGTCTGTCTCAGCATTTACTTCAACAGCTACTGCTTTTTTGCCATCCTCAGAAACTTTCAGCATAACGATACCTTCTGCTGCGATTCTGCCAGCTTTTTTCTGTGCGGTAGCAAGTCCTTTTTCTCTCAGAAATTCCATAGCTTTTTCCATGTCACCTTCTGTAGCTGTAAGAGCTTTCTTACAGTCCATCATACCTGCGCCGCTCATTTCTCTCAATTCTTTTACCATTGCTGCTGTAATAGCCATTGTGATTTCCTCCTAATCAAGGTAATGAATACATTACTCTTCTACTGTCTCTTCAACTGCTTCCTCAACGAATTCTTCTTCGCCAGTTGTTCCCTGATTTGCTTCGATAACAGCGTCTGCCATCTTGGAAACGATCAGTTTTACTGCGCGGATTGCATCGTCGTTACCTGGAATTACATAATCCAGTTCTTCCGGATCACAGTTGGTATCGCAGATACCGATCAGCGGAATACCCAGTGTGTGTGCTTCCTGAACACAGATTCTTTCTTTTTTCGGGTCTACAATAAAGATTGCATCCGGAATTCTCTTCATTTCTTTGATTCCGCCCAGATTTTTCTGCAGTTTATCCAGCTCTTTCTTCAGAGCGATAACTTCTTTCTTAGGCAGAACTTCAAATGTTCCGTCTGCTTCCATAGCTTCGATTTCTTTCAGTCTTTCAATTCTGCTCTGGATTGTCTTGAAGTTGGTCAGCATACCACCCAGCCATCTCTCGTTAACATAGAACATTCCACAACGCTCTGCTTCTGCCTTGATTGCATCCTGAGCCTGTTTTTTTGTTCCTACGAACAGGATTGTGCCGCCTTCTGCCGCAATATCAGATACTGCTTTGTAAGCGTCATCTACCATTCCAACGGATTTCTGAAGGTCAATGATGTAGATTCCGTTTCTCTCTGTGTAGATGTACTCAGCCATTTTCGGGTTCCATCTTCTTGTCTGGTGTCCAAAATGTACACCTGCTTCCAGTAACTGTTTCATTGAAATAACACTCATGATTTCAATCTCCTTTTTTGGTTTTAATCTTCCCCGTACTTCTTATTCTTTTCGAGACCTGACTTGCAGGCACCTTCTCGGAATCGATACGGGTGTTTTATGCAACATTCGAATTATATCATAAAGATATAAGTGTTACAAGCACTTTTTAGGATTTTCAGCGGAAAATCCGTCGTTTCATCCGATGTAGAACAACTGATCCGCAAAGAAGTATCCACTTTCCTATTTGCCTTATTTCTCCAAGTCCTCCGCTCTCTCCTCTTCCTAAAAATATTTTTTCTCTTTCTTTCTCTGCGCCCCCTTTGACAGATTCTCCTCTTTTCTCTTTTTCCGTTGTTTCCCGTAGCACCATTTTATCGGTTTCTTTATTTTGTGAAAAACTTTCTTCCTTTTTACTGCTCTCCACAATATTTTCTTTCTCCGTCGCTTTCTTTTGTCGAAAATATAGCAGGCTGTTTTTCATCTGTTCAGCTCCTTCCTGTTCCTTTTTGCTGCTTATGCAAAATTCTATGGAAAGTTTTCTATACTGCTTCTGTTCATCATAAAAGTGTAAATTACTTCTCCTGTTTCCTGCCTGGTCTGCTGTAACCAGATGAATCGTATATCGACCTTCTTTCTGGAACACCTGCGGCAGAAACCGATACTGATAGATCCATTTTCCACTGTCCTGTTTCACATCCATGGTATAATCTACTGTCTCCTGCAGCACTTTCGGACGCCCCTCCCAGATACACATAACTGTACGATGAGTCACCTCACTTCTGTTCTCTTCCGTTACAAGAAGTTCGAAAGTTTCAGATAAATTTTCTTTTTTCTCCCCCTGTTCGATTCTGAATACCGAGCCTCGCTGGTTGATCAAAAAATTCACTTCCGCTTTCGCAACATTTCCATTTCGATCCCATGCCTGAATCAGCAGACGATACACATCATCTCGATTGTCCTTCTCTTCCGTCTTCCAAAAGAATTGCCCTTCTTTCGTCTTTTCCAATGGAATTGCTCCCTGACGCTCTCCATACAAGATTCCCTCCGATTTCTCCCAGTCTAACCATGCATCCTGTATTGTTGCCAAAAACGAAACTTGACCGCTATAACTTTTTCCCTCCTCCACACCGGAAATCATGATCTTCGGCGCCTGTCGATCGTCCTTCCATGGAATCGGCGGGTCTTCCTGTTCTGTTTCCGGCTCCTTCTCCGGCACTGGCTCCTCTTCTTCCGCTTTATCCTCTTCCGGCTCCTCCTGCGGTGTTTCTTTTCCTTCCACGGTCACGCTGCATTCATTCTGATATCCTGCTCTGTCCTCAAATACCAGTGTCACCGTTATATCTTTCTCATCGGTAACTGTAACTTCCACAAAATTTTCCCATGTGTATATTCTGTCATTCTTCTGATCCAGCCATTCTTCCCAAAAGACTCTGCCATCCTTTTTCAGCCATATCTTTCGGATTCCTGACCAATGATCCCATACCCCCATCTTCAACAGCGCCCCTTCGGAAGTCTCTTCCGTGATCTCCATGCGAAGTCCACTATGCTCTCTGTGTATTTGCAGCGATTCAATACAAAAAATCTCCGGCTGCTCCCAAACCAGTTCATTTCCGCTGTAATCTTCTATCTTCCATATAAGGTGCCCGCAAAAATCCTGCGGCAGCAAAATCCATCCTTCTCCCTCCATTTTCTGCTGAAAAATCATTTCTCCGCTAGTACTGTCTACCCCTTCACAAAGAATTTTTTCTATTCCCGTTTCGTCCTGAGAGACGAGCCTTGCCTTAAGCCTGTCTCTGGAAAAGAATGCTCCCTTTTCCGGCACCGCCTGTTCCCCTGTATTTTCATGCAGCACTTCTGCTTCCAGAATCACAGGCGCGTTCTGATCCAAAGCCACCTCCTGCTGAACTGAAAAATCAGAGTCTGCATTTTCTTCTTCCCATCTGCCGATTACCTGACACTGTATCGGTTTGGCAAATCGAATTTCCCAACACCTCTCCTCTTCCTGTAATATCATTATCCCTTTTTCTGAAAATTGCTCTTCCTCTATCTCCTCCCATTCACCGCCTGTATTTTTCTGCCGTATCTGAATTTCTATGTTTGAAAGTTCCTCAGAAGAAACTTCTTCCTTCTCCTCCTGTTCCTCCTCATTTTTCTCTTCCAGCAGCCGGATTCCAAATTCCTGATTATAATACCAGACTCCTTCCCTTTCCAAATGCGGAGATTCCACCCACTCTATCCGCAGTGGTTCAGAAATCTCTGCTCCATATATGGGATCTCCTGTAAAAAAAGCTCCACATCCGCCTGCTAAAACCAGTGTATACAAAAGCTTTTCCACTTTTTTGCTCTTTTTCCCAAATCGCATTTTTCTCTTGTTTTTGGCTTTCCATAAATATTTTCCCATAGAAATCGCTCGCAAAAAAGAAATACCCATACCAATCCACGCCGCTCCTCTCAGATACTCGGAGGTCGTGCGCATTCTCTCTGCGATTACCCGAAGTTCCATACCCTCTCCTTTCTCTCTTCAGGTCTTTTCTTCTGCCACATCCATCAGTTCCAGCAATCCTTCCCCTTCCCGGATCACTGTTTCCAATTCCCCATCCTTGGTTCGTATCTCTTCCAGACAGTTTTTCAATTCCTGTCCCTCAATGCCACATTCCTGAAAGACGGCAAGATATTGTAGGATCTGTCCTGCCACTTCTTTACAGACAAGCCTCTCCAATTCCGCCGATCTTGGTATGTCCAGCATTTTCTGCAGATCCTTCCAATATCTGCGGATAAGCTCTTGCTCTGGATGAGTAAGCTCTCCCTCCTGCATCTTTATCCTTCCGTGATACGCTGCAATCGACGCCAGACACATACTCATTTGTCGCTCCTCTCCGGTAATTTTCTCGCATTTTCCCGCCTGCTCCAGCCATGGGAACGCATACTGTTTATTTCCATACCCCTCCCATTCAAAATAGCAGGCAAGTCCCAACTCATACGATAATCTTCCATAGGCTTCTTCCGACTGAGCAAGACACTCCTCATAAGAAATTCCCTGCCCGCTTTCTTTCCCCAGAAGTTCCAAAAAGGTTTTATATTCCTCCTGAGAAAATCCGTCCTGGCGATATTCTTCCAACAAAGCAGCATATCCATCCGGTTTCCAGGGATTCAGGTCTATCGCTTTCAAAAATGCCCCAACTCTCTCTTCTGTTTCCATTCCTCGTCTTCCCGCTGTCATATAGCGTTCATATCCTTCCCGGAATAAAATCTCTGCCTGCTGCGAAAAAATCCTCGAAAGAACCAGCAGCCCTATTGACAAACTGCAAACTGTCCCAAAACAGAAAATTTTCATTTTATATGAATTTCCTTTACCGGAGCATTTTAATTCTCTTTTCACCGCCTGAGCGCTCTGATATCTCTCCTTAGGAATCCGCCGGATGCATTTTTCTATAATCTTCTCCAAATCCGAGATCGGTTTGTCTGAAAATGTCCCTGAAAAATTCTTCCCATAGTACATCTCATACAAAATAATTCCCAGACTGTACAAGTCTGATCTCGCATCCCCGCTTTCCCAATCTTCTTTCTGTTCCGGAGCCGCATATCTTTCTGTTCCCCAGCACACTCTGTCCGGTTTATCAAGGAAGCGGGAAGCTCCAAAGTCAATTAGAACAATCCTTCCGGTTTTTTCCAGCATCAGATTTTCCGGTTTCAAATCTCCATAAAGAATCGGCGCTTTCTGCCCATGCAAATAACTCAACACCTCGCAGATCTGAACACCCAAATCAACTACTTTTTTCTGTGAAAAACGATGCCCGGTAGACATAAGTTCCCGAAGCGTATATCCCTCCACATATTCCATCACGAAATAAATGAATTCCTCATCTTCCAGAATATCAAAAATCTCAGCAATATTTCTATGATGAAGCCGTTTGAGCAGCAAGCTTTCCTTTTCCCAGAGCCTCTGTCCTGAAAATTTTGCTTTTCGAATCGCTTTCACTGCTCTTTTCCGCTGAATTCTTTCATCCATGGCAAGGAAAACCGTACTGGTTCCTCCTATTCCCAGAACTTCCATAAGAAAATATCTTTCCTGCAGACAGATTCCTGTCCCAAGCTGCAATTCCTCACCTCCTGTTCTCTTTTTTCTCTTGTGAAATCATCGGGAGAACTCCCTGAATTGATAAAATATGAACTGATAACATTCATTATAAAACGCAAGTCGAATCTTGTCAAGCAAATTTCAACTTGCGTTTTCCTTTTTATTTTCTTTTATTTGCAAAGATCCAATATGCAGGTATCACACACAGCAAAAGTTCCAGCAAAATTCCAATTCCCACTCCAAACGGAAGGCTTTCCTGTAATTTTGCCCACCAGATACCGCCAAACAGACTCCACAGATTTGCCGCCATATGCGCCAGAATCGAAGTCCACAGCGTTCCTGTTCTGTGATAAATAACTGCCAGAAGGCTTCCTAGCAGAGATGCATACAAAAATTGCACCATATTTCCATGATAAAGTCCAAAGATAAGAGAAGATAAAACAATCGCCGTTACCGTCTTCATTTCATCCTTCATCCTCCGAAAGACCAGACCACGAAATACCAGTTCTTCTGTAACAGGCGCAAAAATACCCACTGCCAGAAACAGAACCCACATCGGCTGCCCCGCCATGGAAACACTTGTCATTTCCTGATACGAGGGGAAGATATCATTCAGATGGAAAATTATGATCAGATCATTCAGTAACTGGCTTCCCGCCACCGCCAAAACAATCACTGAAAACCATACCACCGGCGGACTCCATACGAAATCTATCCCTCTTCCCAGAGAACCTTCTTTTCTTCTGGTCTGATCTTTTCTGTAAAGCCCAAAACAGATCAGTCCCGCCGTCACTGAAGTCAGCATCAACTGCTGCAACGTGGAATCCAGTAATTTTTGTTGGATGATCAGCGGATTTTCTATCAGGGAACTACTGTCCATCCGCCACGTATAATATGCCAGAAATATCAAAATCGAAACAATCGCCGCTCCATAATGAATCAGGACCGGATAGATCAGCCGCCAGATAAACAATGCGGTATTTTTACTTCCAGCAAAAGCTGCATCGGAGTTTTCAGACGGAACTGCCACTGATTTTCTTTCCTCATTCCCCGATCTGGTGATTTTTTTCTTTCTTTGCATCCGCAAAGGTTTTCTTACAGATTCTACATACTCTGTCGTTTCTTCATCGTTAGGGCTGGCAAGAATCCCCAGATCCTCCACGTCTTCCGCAATATAAACAGCGCCTGCTTTTTCCAGTTCTTCACGGGTTCCATATCCGTAAGCTACACCTACACACTGTATTCCGCAGCTTTTTGCTCCCAATACATCGTGTTCTTTGTCTCCCACCATAAGAACCTTGTCCCGTTCATTTTCCATATGGAGACGATGCAAAGCTTCCTCGATCACTTCCGCCTTATCCGTTCTTCTTCCGTCCAGCTCGCTGCCGGTGATCACTTGAAAATACTGTGCAATATTAAAATATTCCAGAATCTGTTTTACAAAAACTTCCGGTTTTGATGACGCCACTCCCAGAATTTTATCATTGATTTTCAGTACCTCCAAAAGCTCTGGAATCTGGGGGTATAACTTATTTTCAAAGATTCCCACACCGGTATATCTTTCCCGGTAGTACGCCACCGCCTGCTCTGCCTGTTCTTCATCAAATCCGCAAAATCTCATAAACTGTTCTTTTAAAGGCGGACCCACAAAGCAGCGCAGCCGATCCAGATTTTCTTCTGTATGACCCATTTTTTCCAATGCATATTGTACACTTTTGGTGATACCTTCACCTGACTCCGTCAAAGTACCATCCAGATCAAATAATATAACTTGTGACATAAATGACTGCTCTCTTTCCGCTTATAAATTTGCAAACTGCCTAAGCTGAGCCTCAAAAACTCTACGAAGAATGAAAGTACCGGTCAATGCCGTTGGCAATTCCCTGGACCATCATACTCTGATATTCCTCCGTCTGCATTTTCGTATCTTCTTCCGGATTGGTCATATATCCCATCTCCACGATTGTTGCCGGAATGGTACACCAGTTCAGACCGCTCATGGTATCTGTCTGATAAACACCCTGATTTTTCGCTCCCGTCGTCTCACAAAAGGACTCAATAATAATCTCCGACAGTTTCTGACACTGTTCCACCAATTCCCCTCCCATGTAGGGATTGACAGAGGAGGGCGCCATAGTCAAAGCCCCCGCAACGGAACTGTTTTCCGAACCATTTGCATGAATCCTCACTAAAATATCCGCTCCCGATTCTGCTGCCAGCTGCGCTCTCTGGGCGTTGCTGATATCCACGTCATGGGTCTCACGGATCATATAAACCTCATATCCCCGGTTCAGAAGCTCTTCTTTTAACTTCAATCCCACTGCAAGGTTCAGTTCATATTCTGCAACCCCCGTGGTTCTTCCAGACGTACCGGACGCTACCTTTGCCTTCATCTCTGAAGCTCCAGGTCCCACTGGTTCCTGCTCACTGTTTCCCTTCGCCTGATGTCCCGGGTCAATCGCAACCTTCCAGCCAGTTTCCAAAATCTCCGGCTCTTCCGGCGTAAGAACCGGAACAGCTTCTTCTTCCTGAACAAGCTCCTCCGCTTCTTCCGTTTCCGTAGGTTCTGGCTCCAAAGAAGGCTCCGGCGTCAAAGCGCTCTCCTCGCTTTCCTGCTCGGTACGCTCTTTTCTCTCACTGCTTTTTTCCATCTCCCCGCATCCTGTAAGAATCCCAAAAACAAACAGGACAAAAAGCAGCAGGATACATAAAAAACTATGTTTTCTTTCCATTTCTTTAATACGCTTACATTCTCTCCGGAGCGCCAAATCCCAACATCTCAATGCATGCTTCCAAAACATTTCTCACCAGCACCAACAAAGCGATAAAGGACTTTTTCTGCTCCTGATCTTCCTCTGCAAGAATCTTTGTCTCGTGATAAAAACGATTAAATGCATTCGCCAGTTCATAAATATAGGAACAGATCTTGTGCGGCGCCTTTTCCTCAAAAGCATTCACAACCACACTGTTAAATCTTGCCGTTTCCAGCATCAGCGCTTTTTCACTGGCGCTTACCGGCGCTTTCATCACTGCTTCTTCCGCTTTCTGTCCTTCTTCCTCATATCTGCTCAAAATAGATTTGATACGAACTGTTGTATACAAAATATACGGTCCTGTATTTCCTTCAAAAGAGGTAAATCTTTCAATATCAAAAATGTAATCCTTAGACGCCTGATTGGAAAGATCGCCGTATTTAATCGCGGATAATCCTACGATTTTCGCAGTAGCTCTTGCATCTTCTTCCTTGATGCTCCGATTATCTACGATCTTTTTGTACATTTCTTCATTGATCTCCCGGATCAGGTTCTCCAGACGCATAACTCCGCCATCTCTGGTTTTAAACGGCTTTCCGTCCTTTCCATTCATGGTGCCAAAGCCCAGGAAAGATAATTTGGTATCTTCTTTCACCATTCCTGCTTTTCTTGCGCAGCGGAATACCTGTACAAAATGCATCTCCTGACGTTTATCCACCACATATAAGATCTCATCCGGCTGATACTTCTCCATGCGCTCTACGATTGTAGCCAGATCTGTTGTGGTATATAAAGCAGCTCCGTCAGACTTAAGAATCATACAGGGCGGTACTTCCTTGGTATCTGTCTCTTCCTTCACATCCACCACCACTGCTCCCTGATCTTCGTATGCCAGTCCTCTGTCTTTCAGATCTTTTACCATGGGCGCGATATAATCCTGAACGTCGGACTCTCCGTTCCACAGATCAAAATCCACATTCAGATTTGCATAGTTTCTCTTCAGATCGGCAACAGAAACACGCAAAATATGCTGCCACAAAGCGCGATAACCTCTGTTTCCCATCTGAAGCTGATGAGTCGCTTCCAAAGCTTCTGCCTTATACGCCTCATCCTCTTTTGATTTTCCATTAGCGCAAGGGTAAATCTCCTCCAGTTCTCCAATGGTGAATGGCGCTTCCTCCGGATATTCTCCCTGATAATTTTCATCAAAGTACACCAGATCTGGCTGTCTTTTTCGAAGTTCGGTGATGATCAGACCCATCTGTAATCCCCAGTCTCCCAGATGCACATCTCCAATGATCTCATGTCCCAGAAATCTTCCCATTCTCTTGATGCTCTCGCCGATAATCGCAGACCGCAGATGTCCTACATGGAGAGGTTTTGCCACATTCGGTCCACCATAATCCAAAACCATCTTTTTCGATTTCTTCGCTTTCTCCACACCCAGATTCTCTGCTGTTTTCATATTCTGCAAATACTGAGCCAAAAAGTCGCCGGATACCTTCAGATTGATAAATCCCGGATTCACCGCTTCCGCCATCTCCAGAGCTTTGGATTCTGCAAGATGTTCCACCACATCTTTTGCGATCATAGCCGGCGCTTTTCTATACTCTTTTGCAGCAGCCATAGCTCCATTGCACTGATATTCACACAAATCAGGACGATTGGAAAGTGTTACTCTTCCATAAGACGCATCATATCCTGCTTTCTGAAATGCATTCTTTACTTCTTCTGTAATTAACTCAATGATTGTATTCATGTTTTCCTCCAGTTACTTTTCACTTCTCATTTTCCCATTATATCATTATCTCCAAAGAATGGCAATCGAAAAACCCAGTCGAAAAAATTCGACCGGGTTCCGCAATGTTCCTGTTCTCTCCGCTCACAGCACACGTCTGATTACTGTCTTTCTTTACACCAGCAGCTTTTCTCGCTCTTTCGGGGAAACTGTCACTGTTCGACTCTCCCCTTTGCTCTTTGTGTAACAATATTTCAAAATATCGCTTCTTCTGATAATCCCAATGAAGTTATCTGCATCATCCACTACCGGAACAAAATTCTGTCTCATGGCGACTTCCACCAGATCTTCCATATCACAATCAATACTCACCGGCATATATTTCCACCGGAGAGGAACACGGCTGATCGCACAATCCTCTGCATTCTTAAGATTCAGAGAATACTTTTCTTTAATATAGCGCAGAAGATCTCCTTCCGTCACCGTTCCCACATACTTTCCATGCTTATTCAGCATGGGAATCGCCGTATACTTATGATATTCAATCTTCTCCAGTACCTGCCGAAGCGTATCGTCGTTACATACATGTGCCACTTCACTCTTTGGTGTCAAAAAAAATAATATATTCATACAAAAACCCCCGTTAAATTCACTGATGTCATTATATACCATTTCCCTGCTCTTTTGGTGAAATCGCTGTGAAAAAAATATTATTTTTTTCTTAAGTATCCTTTTTTCCTATCTTACTCATGGCGCAGCGCATCGATCGGGTTCAGATTTGCCGCCTTAATAGATGGAAGCAAACCGAAAATAATACCGATAGCCATGGAAAACACAACCGCCAGAACACTTGCCGGCACGCTGATGGAAACCGGAGTCTGAGACATCTTGGCAATAACCTGAGACAGTATGATTCCTGCGATCACGCCCAAGATTCCTCCTATACTTGTAAGCACCGCTGCCTCTGTCAAAAACTGCCAGAGAATCTTTTTCTTTCTCGCACCAATCGCTTTTTTCAGACCAATCTCACTGGTCCTCTCTGTCACTGATACCAGCATGATATTCATAACGCCGATACCGCCCACCAGAAGAGAAATGCTTGCGATCCACAACAGCTGCTTATTTGTATTTTCACTGACTTTCTGCAAATCTTTCACTGTTTTCAAAAGATCTGCCGCTTTATAAGAGATACTGTTATCTGCTTCTCCTTCCTGAGAAGCTCCCGCTGATACCACCAGTTCGTTCATAATATCTTCTACTTTTTTTCCGATACTGCTCATACTGTCTGTGTCTTCTGCCATGACACTCACATCCATCGGTTCGTCAAAATTATAGATAATCGGCCAGGTAACCTGAGGGATCAGAAGCATCCCCTGAGAATTTTGATTATACATATAATAATCTTCCATACTGTTGATCACCGGCTCGAATGCATCAGATTTTCGAATACATCCTACAATGGTAAAAGGTTCTCCCCGCACTTCCATTGTTTTCCCCACAGGATCTTCTCCCGGAAAAAGTGTCTGCACCGCCACATCATCCAGCAGCGCCACTTTGCGGATACCAGTATAATCAGCCTCCACAAATCCTCTTCCGTTTTGTACCACATATCCTTTGGTCTTCAGAAAGTCCTGATCTACTCCGTAAATACTTCCTCCATCCAGAGAAACGTCCTGATACGTTATCCCATCCGCATAGCTTCTTCTATTATAAAAAGTTGCGCTTTTTACACCATCCAGAGCCCGGATTTTTTTCTTCTGTTCTTTCTGAACCACCATAACTCCCTCAGGGTTTCCCTGATCCATATAGTACTCGCCTTCCCCCTGATAGAGTTTTACATCCACGTTATTATTTCCTGCCCCGATCAGATTCTGCTTAATCTGTTCATTCGTTCCACGAATAGTTGAAACGATGGAAATAATCGATGCAATTCCAATAATAATTCCCAGCATGGTAAGAAATGACCGCATTTTATGAGACCAGATTCCTCCAAAAGCCAGCCTTATATTTTCAAACATTCTTTTCCCTCCTACCTGTACAGATCCTGCATAGATCCTTCTTCTGTCTTAGCTCCTTCTTTCACTTTTTTGCCATAAGGAAATGCAATCTTATCTTCCATCGTCAAACCGCTGGAAATCTCATACTGAGATCCATACCAAATACGCGCAACCTGCACCGGTCTCTTTTCCAGACGTCCTTTTCCATCCTCTGCCATAACGTAATACTGACCATTTTCTGTCCTGACAAAAGCTTTTTCAATCGTGATTCCTGCACCGGATAAATCACCGCCGTCATCCCCAAAAGTCAGCTCTGCATAACTGTTATTTTTCAGTCCCTCCGCATTTTGGATATATGCGGTAAAAGGATACATGGACGCATTTGCATTATTATAGTCATTACCTTCCGATGGATACGGAGAAATTTCCTTTACTTCAGCGGTAAAGTTTACTCCCGTGTCATAGGAAAAACCATTTAAAATCTGTCCCACCTGAAGCTTATCCAGCTGCATCTCACTGATATTTCCCTGAATGTAAAGCCCTTCACTGCTCACCACCTGAATCAGCGGTTTTCCATCGGTATTCTTCTTTTTCGGGTCTCCCACGGTCTTTACCACGCCGTTCAGCGTACTGGTTATTGTCTGATTTTTCAGCTCTTTATTGATCTTTTTCAATTCCAGATCTGCTTCTTTCAGATCCAGCTGATAATCTCTGATCTCTTTTTCTTTCTCTTTAATCTGTTTTTGAATCTCTTCCTTCGTCATACTTCCCTCAGGAACAGATCCCACCGTTCCCATGGAACCCATAGCTCCATCCACCGTATTCTCATTTGCCAGAGGAATAACCTTCCGATAAACAGCGGATGAGGCTGTCATTGGATTGACCGGTGCATCTGTCGGCGTTTCTGGCGTCGGTGTCGCTTCTGGTGTTCCAGACGGCTCCGGTGTTGTCGTTGGTTCCGGTGTCGCTGGCGGCTCTGGTGTTGTCGTTGGCTCCGGCGTCGCTGACGGCTCTGGTGTTGTCGTTGGTTCCGGTGTTCCTGTTGGTTCCGGCGTTGTCGTTGGTTCCGGCGTTCCCGTTGGTTCTGGCGTTGGCGTTGGCTCCGCTTTCTTTTCTTCC
>PPYF01028214.1_pt1 | contig 13961 bp, 16 predicted proteins | sample 1559871 | NCBI WGS metagenome assembly PPYF01 (sample SAMN08240021, study PRJNA423297) | Human gut metagenome, whole genome shotgun sequencing project. | reverse complement strand
ACAAAACGGGTTATCTCTAAAAGCCGCCAACAGATTTTCCATACGCAAAAGGGAATGCCGCAGCATTCCCTTTGTCATACGATGTTTCACAATCAGCCGTTCGCTCTTCCGAGGTACTCGCCTGTTCTTGTGTCGATCTTTATTACTTCTCCCTGGTTGATGAAAAGAGGAACCTGCACCTGAGCTCCTGTCTCAACAGTAGCGGGTTTAGTAGCTCCTGTAGCCGTGTTTCCGGCAAATCCGGGCTCTGTATCAGTGATCTCAAGCTCTACGAATAAAGGAGGCTCGATTCCGAATACTTCTCCCTCGTAGGAAAGGATCTTAACCATCTCGTTCTCTTTTACGAACTTAAGAGTATCTCCGACCTCAGACGCGTTTACCGCGATCTGCTCGAAGTTTTCCATATTCATGAAGTAATAAAGGTCGCCGTCGTTGTAGAGATACTGCATCTCAAGTCTGTCGATATGTGCCTTGGGCATTTTTTCGGTAGGTCTGAATGTTTTTTCAACAACAGCTCCCGTTTTAAGATTTTTGATCTTTGTACGCACGAAAGCGGCTCCCTTTCCGGGTTTAACATGCTGGAACTCAAGGATGATATAAATATCTCCCTCGTATTCGATTGTTACGCCGTTTCTGAATTCACCTGCAGAAATCATTAATTTTCCTCCTCATAATAAAGCCGTCTGTTACCGGCCGCAGAAATTTACTCTTAAATATTCCTCGAAAGGTCTCATATAAGTTTAAATTATTTTTTGTTATTTTTCAATACATTTTTTTAATAATTTTGTTCTTATTCTCTGTTTTTCAGTCGTCAAGTATGTTTTTCACTGCCTCGAGCGCCAGAAGATAGCCTTTCCATCCGAATCCGCATATCTGACCGGTGCATACGGGCACGGTTACGGAGGTGTGTCTGAACTCCTCTCTCTTATGTATATTTGACATATGTATCTCCACAACCGGCAGATCGACCGACGCCAAAGCGTCCCTTATGGCATAGCTGTAATGGGTATAAGCCCCGGGATTGATTATTATGGCGTCAAACATTCCAAGGCAGGACTGTATCCTGTCTATTATCGCTCCCTCGTGGTTTGACTGAAAAATTTCCGTCTCAAGGCCAAGCTCAGCCGATTTCTCCAATATCCTGTCGTTTATCTCGTCATAGGAGAGACTGCCGTAAACGCCCTTCTCCCTTATGCCCGTAAAGTTTATGTTCGGACCATGTATAAGGCATATCTTTTTCATATCATATTCATCCTTTCCAGCTCGTCCCTTATGGCGTAAGCCGCTCTGGGCGTCCTCATTCCCGTTACTTCCACTATGATGTCGCTGCGGCTCTCATACATAGGGCGTCTTTCCTCCATAAGCGCTTTTATTTTTTTCAGTTTGTCCCCGCCCTCAAGAAGGGGTCTTGTTCTGTCGTTTTTCAGATTGTTATAAATATGCTCCGGGGAAGCCTTTATATAAAGCACATTGCCGCTGAGCTTAAGCAGGCGCATATTTTCGGCGTTTTTTATGACTCCTCCGCCGGTGGCTATGACAATCCCACCTGTTTTTGAAAGCTCGGCGCAAAGATCAGTCTCCATCTGCCTGAAGGCGGCCTCTCCTTTTTCCCGGAATATTTCGGAGACGCGCATGCCGTTTCTTTTTTCTATCTCCGCGTCCATATCAAAAAACTCATATTCGCAAAGCCTCGCGAGCCTTCTGCCGATAGACGTCTTTCCGCAGCCCATAAATCCGACAAGTATAATGTTTTTTCCTTTTTTATTGTTTTCGGGTCGTCCGTTTCCCTCATTCATTTTTCAGGCCCTCCCACGGTAAAATTCCGTCAGCTTTTTCTTGAGTTCCAGCGCCTTTTCCGGCTCCGCCTTCATATCGTTCCAAATCTCAAAGGAAGCGAGCCCCTGATAAAACAGCATATCAAAGCCGTTTACCGCCGCCGCTCCCATTTCTTTCGCTTCCCTCATAAGCCTCGTCTCCCAGGGAGTGTATATGATGTCCACGACGATCCCGACGTTTTTAAAAAACTCCTTTTCCGCCACGGGCGTCTCGTCCGAGCCCATGCCTACGGAGGTCGTCTGTATGAATATTTCCGGCTCGGCTATGTCCATAAGTCCGTCATAGCCGATAACCTCCACTTCCGTATCGTAATATTTTCTGACCCTTTCGGCAAGAGCCTCCGCCTTTTCCGCCGTGCGGTTGACTATGATAAGTTTCGCCGCTTTTTCCTCTCCGGCAAGTATGGCCGCCGAATTGGCCGCTCCTCCCGCTCCGGCAAGGACGACATTCCTGCCTTTCAGGGACGTTTTTCTCTCGTCGAAGCATTTTTTCAGGCCGATAATGTCAGTGTTATAGCCCTCGTAGCCGTTTTCCGTCAGCTTAAGAGTGTTGACGGCTCCTATCCTCGCCGCAGTCTCGTCCACGGAGGCAAGGGCGTCCATCACCTCTATTTTATGGGGCACGGTGACGTTGAATCCTCTTATGTTCATCGCTCTTCCGCCCTCAACGGCGGCGCGCACCCGTCCGCTCTCCACCTTAAACGGAACATACACCATATTTACGCCCATCTCTCGCCCTATGGTATTTTGAAGAACGGGGGAAAATGATTTCTCCACCCGGTCGCCTATTATTCCGTATACGGCGGTTTTTCCTTCTACAAGCTCAACGCACATTTACGCCCCTCCTTCTGAAATACATTATCATTACTATTTTTTCCAGCGGCCTCTTTATTTTTGTAATAAGCTGGTCTCTGCCGCATATCGGGGCCGTCATAACGGAAAGAGCCCCGGCCCTGTGTCCGCACCACACGTCCGTAAACACCTGGTCTCCGACCACGGCGGTCTCCCCCGCCGTACAGCCCATGGCTCTCATGGCCTTTTTCAGCCCCTTTGTGCCCGGTTTACCCGACCGCCAGAAGGCATAGGCTCCTATTTTCCTGTTGAACAGCCTGACCCTTTTTTCCTTGTTGTTGGAAAGAAGGCATATCTTAAAGCCCTCGTCCATTATTTTTTTCAGCGTCTCCAGCGCCCAGCCGTCGGGCTCGGCCACGTCGTAGGGCGCGATGGTGTTGTCTATGTCAAAGGCAAGCGCCTTTATCCCTCTTTTTTTCAGCTCCCCAAGGGGTATGTCCGCTATGGAGCTCACATATATGTCCGGATATAATCTTTCAAGCATAAGTTACCTCGGTCGTTACTTTCTCAATATTTTGTCCGCCACATAAAGGCCGTTGGCCGCAGCCTGCGAAAGTGAGCGGGTGAATCCGGCTCCGTCCCCTATGGCGTAAATGTCCTTGCATCCTTTTATCTCAAAATCCTCGGTCTGAGGTCTTGCCGAATAATATTTACATTCGACTCCGTAGAGCAGAGTGTCATAGTTGGCCGTTCCCGGAGCGATATTATCCAGAGCGTGCAGCGTCTCTATGATATTGTCGAGCTGTCTTTTGGGCATACACAGGCTCAGATCCCCGGGCACAGCCTTCATCGTCGGCCTTGTGGATGACTGGGCAAGCCTCTTTTCCTCCGTCCTTCTTCCGTTTTCCAAATCTCCGAGCCTCTGTACCAGCACCCCGCCTCCGGCGATCAGGTTGGCAAGGCTGGCCACGTTTCTGGCATAGCTTATGGGGTCGTTGAACGGCTGGGTAAATCTTATGGTGGAAAGAAGGGCGAAGTTGGAGTTTTCCGTCTTTCTGGAAGCGTCCCTGTAGGAGTGGCCGTTGACCGTGAGCACGCCGTCTGTGTTTTCCGTTACCACTCCTCCCCTCTCGTTAAAGCAGAACATACGGGTCGTGTCTCCGTAGCCCTTGCTTCTGTACCATATTTTCGGCTCGTAAATTTTCTTTGAGAATCCGTCCCAGATTATGGCCGGGAGCTCTACCCTTACTCCGATGTCAACCTGGTTGTTTTTCAGCTCCACATCGTTCTCGTGGCACCATTTCGCGAAGAAGCGGCTGCCAAACCTGCCGACGGCGAATATGATATATTTCGCCTCGGTATGATATTCTTTGTGATCCCTTACCATGGTGACGGTTCTTGTGTCCCTGTCCACTCCGGTCACCTCGGTATCCGTAAGCACTTCGCAGCGGGTCTTGAGATCGTTTATAAGTTTGCGCATCGTGTCAAAATTGCTGTCCGTTCCCAGATGCTTGAGCTGAGCCTGCGACATATGCAGGTCATGTTTGAGACATTCCCTTTTAAGCTCGTCGCTGGGCATAAATCTTTCGGTGGTAGCCCCGAATTTAACAAGTATTTTGTCAGCCTGCTCTATATAGTCGATGACCGTCTCCGGCTCCAAAAATTCCGTCAGCCATCCTCCGTATTCCGTTGAAATAACATATTTGCCGTCGGAGAACGCGCCTGCTCCGGCCATGCCCTCCATTATGGCGCATGTTTCGCATTTAAGGCAGTGATCGACCTTTTTCGTGAGCATGGGGCATATCCTTTTTTCTATTTCATGCCCTCTCTCGATCACCATCACCTTAAGCTCCGGATTCCCTTCCAGAAGCCTGTAGGCTGTCATTATTCCGCCTATTCCTCCGCCGATTACGGCAACGTCCACATTTTTGCTTATTTCCATTTATATATCCTCCATAATGTTCAAAAGATTCGATTATCCCGCTCCGCAACAAAAGAAATCCGCAGAGAATTTCTGCGGACGCTTTTTTGATTCGTGACCCGTTTGGGTTTAAATTTTCGTCACGGCGCACCGGACGATTATGACATGCAATATTATCCCTATGGCGAAAACCGCGTAAAAATACCATTTCTTTGTCTTATGATGGAAAAGCCTCATCCCGGCGAACCCGCCGACGCCTCCCCCAAGCAGGCTGACCGCGGCAAGGGTCGCCTCCCTGATGCGCCACTGTCCCCTTTTCGCCCTGACCTTGTCAATTCCCATCATCGCGAAAAGCAATATGTTAACGGCGGCGTAATAGAGCGCCATCACTTTGAAAAGCGGCTCCATCAGATCATATTCCTCCAGTCAAGATCTCCTCTGTCAAGGGCAAGAAGAAGTATCTCCGCCGTGGCAAGATTGCTGGCAAGGGGTATGTTATGTACGTCGCAGAGACGAAGTATGCTGTTTATATCAGGCTCATAGCTTTTTGGCGACACGGGATCCCTAAGGAATATTACCAGGTCTATGTCGTTGTTGGCTACCTGAGCGCCGAGCTGCTGCTCTCCTCCGAGATGTCCCGCCAGATATTTGTGTACGGAAAGATTGGCCGTTTCCTCCACAAGCCTTCCCGTTCCTCCCGTGGCGAAAAGGTTATGCTTTATAAGTATGTTCCTGTAAGCGATGCACAGGTTTTCCATAAGTTTTTTCTTATTATCATGAGCGATAAGTGCTATATTCATTTAATATTCCCCCTCAAAAAGCGTCCTTGAGCGACGCAGATCGATATTCAAGACAAGTCCGATTGCTGCCATATTTGTCCAGAGAGAGCTTCCTCCCGAGCTTACAAAGGGCAGGGACATACCGGTATTTGGCATTATTCCCGTAGCCACGCCCACGTTTATGAACGTCTGGAACAAAAGCATTCCCGCTACTCCCGAGGCTATGAGCCTTTCCTTAAGATTGCGGCTTTCCATGGCGATAAATATACATCTTACGATTATGAAAAACAGCAGTCCCAAAACGGCCATACAGCCGATAAATCCAAATTCCTCGCCTATAACGGAAAAGATAAAGTCGTTCTGCGGCTCGGGCAGGTATGAAAGCTGGTTGAGCGTTCCCTGATAAAGCCCCTTGCCGGTGAGCTGCCCGCTGGATATGGCGCTTATGGATTTCATTGTCTGGTAGTATGTTTCCGAGCTGGGGTCCTGGATCACAAGGTCCTTTATACGGGTTATCATATAGTCCTTGAATATCAGATCCACAAAAATAGGGTCCTCTCGTATCGAGTCCAAAATTATAACCGCCACTACCGGAACCGTTACAATAAGTATCTTGCCTATGAACCTGTAGTCAAGCTCCGCCACGAACATCTGCACGCAGAATATGAATAAAATTACGAGGCAGGCGCTCAGGGCGGGCTGGACAAACACCAGAACCACCGGAACTATGACAAGAGCGCATAAACGCGCCACTATACTTATATTATTAATCGAATCCTTTTTTTTGTCAATAAAATTCGCCATGCAAAAGATCATAATGACCTTGGAAAACTCCGACGGCTGTATCCTGACGGGGCCGAAGCCTATCCATCTTACGGCGTTGTTTGAGCTTTGTCCCACAAGTATGACAGCAACAAGAAGGAGTATGTTTACCACATAAAGCACCCGGTCGAACCTTGAAAGATAGTCAAGATCAAAAAATGCCACGATAAACATTATGACCAGTCCCGTGGCGAAAAACACCATCTGGGAATAATAGTTTGAGGCGTCCTCCCCAAGGTTGACATGCAGCGCGCTTCCCACGCATATTATGCCGAAAACGCACAGCGCGCATACCGCCGCCACAAGCCATTTGTCTATATTCATAAATTTTGCTTTATTAACATTTATCATATTTCCGCTCTCCCAAAAGAAAAAAGGACGCAAATACATGCGTCCCGAAAACCAGGTTCCGACCCGGGCCTTTTCATACCGTTTTTGCCGTTCTCATACCCCTCACGGGTATGTTGGCGTAAAGCACAGGCACGTCCATTCCGCGGGTGAGCCTTATGTCCAGCTCGTCCTCGTCTATTTCCATATAGCCCGAAATGACGTTAAGTATGTCTGTTTTCAGCATTTCAAGCACCGTATAGGAGCAGCCGGCCCTGTCCCGCACAAGCAGGCTCTTAAGCCTGTCCCGGGCAACGCCGCCGCTTCCGGCCGCATTATTTTTTAATAAACCGAGAATATCCATAACATCCACATCCTTAACAGATCAATCGATCAATGGGCAAACATTTTTCTTATCTTTCCGAAAAAGCCTTCGTCCTCGTCAAGTCTCATAAGAGGCACATCTTCCCCGAGTATCCTCGCGGTAATGTTCCTGTAGGCTTTTCCGGCTCTTGACGAGTCGTCGCAGACCGCGGGCTCTCCCCTGTTGGTCGTCACGACTATGCTCTCGTCGTCCGGCACGGCGCCTATGACGTCCACCGAAAGTATCTCCTTTACGTCGTCCACGCTCATCATGTCCCCGCGTCTTACCATATCGGGCTTCACGCGGTTTACGATGAGGGCGGGATTATTAAGGCCGTTGGCCTCAAGAAGGCCGATTATCCTGTCGGCGTCCCTCACCGCGCTTACCTCCGGCGTCGTGACCACAAGAGCCCTGTCCGCTCCGGCGATGGCGTTTTTAAATCCCTGCTCTATTCCGGCCGGGCAGTCGATTATTATGTAGTCGAAACCCATGTCCCTTATGTTCTGGCAGAGCTTTTTCATCTGCTCCGGAGATACGGCGTCCTTGTCCCTCGTCTGCGCCGCCGGGAGAAGGAAAAGCCCCGGATAGCGCTTGTCCTTTATGAGCGCCTGCTTGAGCCTGCAGGTGCCCTCTATTACGTCCACAAGATCGTAAACTATCCTGTTTTCCAGTCCCATGACAACGTCAAGATTCCTCAATCCTATGTCCGAATCAACAAGTACGACCTTTTTCCCCTCCAGAGCGAGGCCGCATCCTATGTTCGCCGAGGTCGTCGTTTTTCCGACGCCTCCCTTTCCGCTTGTTACAACTATTACTTCACTCATGTGTTATCCTCCTGGCAAAAACATATTCGCGCTGTAAGCGATTAGATTAGCTTATTTGTATTTTAGCAAAAATATACATGAGCAGGTGATAGTTTCGTAAGCAAATAAATACATATTTTTACAAATATTTTACCGTGGATATTATGTTTTCAAGGATCGTATTCAATTATATTTTCCGGCTGCCGCCGGTGAGTTTATCACTCCGTAAGGTAGTTCTCCATATATCCGCTTTCGGACTCGTAATTAAGTCCCATATATTCGGCGATTATATTTCTCGCTGTCACCGCCGCGGGCGATCCCGTAACGTCTCCGAACGGTATCATGACCGTCAGAGCGATCTGCGGGTCCTCATAGGGCGCGAAGCCGACGAACCACACATGGGAGCTGAGGTTTTTGTTCTCCTCCGCCGTACCGGACTTAGCCGCCACGGTTATGGGGAAGTTCCTGAACACGGTTCTTAGCGTTCCCCTGTCTCCCTGGGTAACAAGCCGCATACCCTCGTATACCGCCTGAAGGTTCTCCGCCCCGATCTCAAGCACGTTCTCGACGGTCTCCTCCGTTTCTTTCGTGACGGTTCCGTCGGCGCTCTTTACGCTGTCAATCAGGTGCATTTTATATCTTGTGCCGCCGTTGGCCAATGTGGCCACATATTTATTCATGCTGGCGGCGGAGAAGCTGTTTACGGACTGGCCGATGGCCGCCCTGATGGTGTCTCCCGAAGTCCAGGAGATCTGGCTGGCGGAAGCCTCGGGATTCTGCCATTTTATTATTTCCTCCTTATAGGCGGGGGACGCCATGGACGGCGCGCTTTCGCCTATTTCCACTCCCGTGGGCGAGTTGAGCCCAAAGGCGTCGTAATATTCGTCCAAAACGGTTATGCCCTTCAAACTTCTTGGGTTGTCCGGCTCTCCGCTGAGCTGGAAGCCTACCTCATAGAAGAAATAGTTGCAGGACACCTCCAAAGCCTCGGATACGTTTACATATCCGTGGGTGGAGCCGTTCAGCGAGTATATGAGGCAGTTGGCGTAGGGCGTTCCGGCCTTTTTGTATACTCCCTCGTCCCGTATTTCCGTTTGCGGCGTTATAACTCCGCTTTCAAGCCCGGCAATGGCCGTTACCATCTTGAGCGTCGAGCCGGGAGCCTTTTTCTGCATAAGAGGTCTGTTGACAAGGGGCGTAGTAGGATCCTCGAGCAGTTTATTGTAATATTCGTTGTTGAACGTATTTACAAGCTCGTTATTGTCATAGGCCGGATAGGTCACAAGCGCCAGCACCTCTCCCGAGTTGACGTCCGAGACGACTACCGAACCGGTGCAGGGCTCAAGCCCCGTTTCCGCCGGTTCCAGATCCCCGGCCTCAAGCCTGTCTATTATGACCTGGAGCGGAGTGAGCTCTCCCGTAAGTATCCTTGCCCTGTAATTATCGTCCACGTCGGTTATGACGCCCTGCTCCATCAGAACGTAAATAAGCGTGGTATATGAAACGCTTCCCGAATCCACGGCGTTGGAAAGCGCCTGTTTTGCCGCCGTCCTCTGATCCGGGTCGGTAACGTCTATGTCCTCGTCATATTGAAGAATTATATTTTTGAGCTGCGTCTGATATCCTTCCTCGGCCTCCATTATGGAGCTTACGGAAATGTTGTTGGAATCTATCATCGATATGAACAGCTGCTTTATCGTTACGGGCACATCCTTCTCTTCTTCGGATGTGAGCCTTGTTATTATGGCGTCGGCCAGCGATTCTTTAAGATAGTTATACGCCGCGATCTGCAATTCCTTGTCAATGGTCAGAAATACATCCTGTCCGGACACCGGGGCTTCGGTCTCAAGGGTGCTTATTTTTCGTCCCATATTGTCGACCTCTACCATCATTTTGCCGTCCTGTCCGTTCAGTTCTATTTCCATGACCTTCTCTATGCCGGTCTTTCCGACTATATCGCCGCCGTCGTAGCCATACTGGGCATAATCCTGAAGCTCCTGGTCGGATATCGATCCGATATAGCCGATGATATTGGAGAATATTTTTCCCTCGTCGTAAATCCTCATGGATTCGGTTTCCACGGAAACGCCGGGGAATTTATCAAGATTCTCCTCCACCGCGGCTATGACCCTGTCGCTTATGTCCCTTGCCACCGTGACGGGCTGGTACTTCCTGTACCTCTGAAGGTAGAGAGCGTATCTGACCGAGGCCAGCTTTCTCTGCATCGAGGCGGATATGTTCTCCGGTATGCCAAACAATTCTATAAGATAGTCCATGGACTCTTCCGCGTTATACTCAAGTTCCTCTCCGGACATTGTCACCGAAATTTTCCACTCGTTTATCTCATCCTCGTCGTCAATGAGGAAGTAATATGGCTGATTCTCGGATATCGGCAGCTCGTCCACGATCTCCCCGCCGCTGGTCTCTATGGTGATTATAAGGTTCATAAGCATTATGTTCCTGTCGCTTGAGCCAAGGGCGAGGGAAATAAGCGACCGTTTTTCTTCATCGCTCATATCCGAGTCCAAAAGGCCGAATCTGCCGTAAAGATACTCAAGTGTCTCGCCGGCGTTATAGCCCATCTGTCTGCCGGACAGTCCCGCGGAGCTTTTCCAGTCCTCAAGCTCGTTTCCCGATATGGTGAACTCATAAGGCTCAGAGGAAGATATGGGCAGTATATCCCCTACCATATATCCGTTCTTCACAAGTTTATTGTAAAGGCTTGCCGCCTCGGCGTCGGAGTCCTCAAAATCAACGGTTATGCTGTCGTCTATTTCCACGGAAAAAGCGGCCTCGTTAGTCGCCAGGGGTCTGCCGTATCTGTCGTATATGTTTCCCCTGGCCGCCGGTATGGAGACCTCCCTCGTAACGCTGGAGGTAAGATTTTCCGCTTCCTCCTCGCCGTGGACGATCTGCATAAAAAACAGCCGTCCAACAAGTATGGTAAATATAAAAGCCGCCGCCGCCAACAGCACAAAAAGCCTGTTGCGCAAAAGCTCGGCCAGTCGTTCCTTAAATGTATCCAAATATATCCATCCCTTTACGAAAAGCCCAAAAGGATTTTCAGGCGTATCTAAAACAGTCTCCTGTGTTCCTTTTCCTTCTTCTCGACCCTGTTGTTCACGCTGTACAGCAGTCTGTAAACGACAAGGGCCGCCACGCCCGTATATACGGACTGGGGTATTATAACGCCGATAAGATAGTACAAAACATCATAATTATTATTGAGCAGAAATCCCGTGAAAAATATCACGAGCCCCGTCAGCAGATTTGCCACGACCGAAAGGGTGACGGGAAGTATGAAATTCTCCCTGTAAAAGTTTCTGTGGCATATTCCGGCGAGATAGCCCGTAAGGAATCCCATAAGGGCGTAAAATCCCAAAGAGCTTCCGAAAAAAATATCATAAAGCAGCCCGCCGAAAAATCCGGCCGCGGCTCCCGTGTCCTGTCCTCTCAAAAGGGCGTAGGAAACGGTTATTATTATCATGGTATCCGGTATGACGCCCCTTATCTCTATAAGACGAAGGACGGTGGACTGGAGTATGAAATTTATGATTATCACAAGAGCTGTGACAACAGCGTTAAGCATATATTTTACCTCTCATTCCGTCTTGACTACTCCGTCTTAGGGAGAGTTTCAAGCGTCTCCTGTATGACCACAAGGGCGTCAAGGTGTTTCATATCGGCGGAGGGCTCGATCACGGCGTATCTTGTAAGGCCGTTCTCGTCGTTGTGTATCTCCCTGACAAAACCGATGCTTATTCCCGCGGGATAGTACTCGCTGAGCCCGGATGTAACGATCTCGTCGCCCTCCATTATCTCCGCGTCCGAGTCTATATATTCCATCTTGCAAAGGCCCTGCTCCATAAGCTCCCTGTCGCCTACCACAACGCCCAGATCTCCCGTTCTGAGGCTCTGCGCTGACACAGACGAGCGGCTGTCAAGTATGCTGTATACGGTGGAATATGTGGCTCCCGCCTTTGTTATCCTGCCCACAAGGCCCCCGGCGCTGAGCACCGGCATATCGGCGTCAACTCCGTCGGTGGTGCCCTTATTAATAAGGAAGCTGTCGTACCACACGCCCGTGTCCTTGGCGATCACTCTGGCTCCCGTTGTCTCGTGGTCCCTGTATTTCTGTTCCATTTCCAGCAGAGCCGAGAGCTGGCGGTTGTCCTCCTCATAGAGGGAAAGCCTTTCGTTTTCAGCCTGAAGCTCCGCTATCTGCGCCTTAAGCTCCCTGTTTTCGTCGGCAAGCTCGTGCCTGTGGACGATTTCGCTGGCCGAGTCGCTCACCCAGCCCGTTACCGACGCCACGGCGCCCTGCAGCGGCGTTATTACAAAGCCCGCCGCGTCCCCCAGGAAGCCGGCGTTTATCCTGCTTCCGGCGGTAAAGAATGATATGACGGCCAGAGCGATGACCGCCAATGTTATAAGCTGTCTTTTGTATTCGTTAAAAAATTTCACCCGTGTCTCACCTTGGATCGTTTAATAAAATCAGAATTTCGGCTTTCTGGGAGATACAAGCACTCCCTTGAGCTTATCTATTTTCTCAAGCACTATTCCCGTGCCCTTTACAACGCAGTTGAGCGGTTCGTCGGCGATATTGACCGGCATCCCCGTTTCCTCGGCAATAAGCCTGTCAAGGCCGGAAAGAAGCGCGCCTCCGCCCGTCAGGGTGATGCCCGTTTCCATAACGTCGGCGGCAAGCTCGGGAGGAGTTGCCTCAAGCGTCTGCCTTATTGTGTCTATTATTTCATGGATAGGGTCATGGATAGCCTTGAGCATCTCGTCGCTTGTAATCGTGACCGTTTTCGGAAGTCCGGTCACAAGATCCCTGCCCCTTATATCCATTTCCTCAAGCACATCCTTTGGATAGGCCGAGCCTATGGTAAGTTTTATTTCCTCCGCCGTCCTGTCCCCGATGGCAAGGTTGTATTCCTTCTTTATATAAGCGGCGATATAGGCGTCAAGGTCGTCCCCAGCCACCCTGAGAGATGTGCTGGTGACGATTCCGCCGAGCGATATGACGGCCACCTCGCTGGTTCCTCCGCCGATGTCAACGATCATGCTTCCTGTGGGCTCCTCCACGGGAAGTCCGGCTCCGATGGACGCCGCCATGGGCTCCTCGATGAGATAGGCCTCCCTGTCACGGGCTCCCGCCGCTATGGCCGCCTCGACCACGGCTCTCTTTTCAACCTCGGTAACTCCCGAGGGCACGCATATTATTACCCTTGGCTTAGGGCCGAAAAGCGACCTTGTGTAAGCCTTGTCTATAAAATACCTGAGCATGGCCTGAGTTATGGCAAAATCAGCGATAACTCCATCCTTCACCGGACGGATGGCAATAATGTTGCCCGGCGTTCTTCCTATCATTTCCTTTGCCTCGTTTCCGACGGCAAGAACCTCGTTCGTATTTGTGTTCACCGCCACAACCGACGGCTCGTTTACAACTATTCCTTTTCCCCTGACATAAACAAGGGTGTTGGCTGTGCCAAGATCTATTCCCATATCTTTACCAAACATATAGCAGCCCCTCTCCGAAAAAATCAAACAAAATCAAGTCTCTCTATCTTATATAAAACCACCTTATACAGGCGTCAGTCTATTCAAAAAAGCATTTGAGTATACTAAACCCAGTATATTTTATATTAACCTTTTTTCGGCTTTTTTTCAATACAAGATTGAGGACTTATGTAAATTTAATGATTCCGCCAAAAACGTAGTCCTGGGCGGACTTTTTGGACACGGGTTTTTTTACATATTATTTACAGTTTTATACGAATTATTGACATCAATATATATTTGGGTTATTTTCAAATCAGAAAATCTGTCTAACGGCACAAATAAAAGGAGGGATATCATGCGTCGTCTTAAACAATACCTGCTGGGCAGGCGGGAGGTGTTCACTACCTTTGACGTGAACCAGCTTTCATCGGTCATAAATATTTTCCGCGAGAACGGCGTCAGTTACGAGATCTTTTCCCGCTACACCGGTTCGGTCAGCAGGAGAGCCGGCTCCCTCCGTTCCTTCTTCGAGGATACCGAGTGCCAGACGCAGTACTATGTCTATGTGGCTAAAGCCGACGCCGAACGCGCCAGGTATCTTATAAGAGAGAATTATAAGGGAGAATAGGAGGCGGTATTATGTTTTTTTCGTGGAGCGAGGTCTACACAAGTATGGACGCCGATGAGTTTTACGCTCTCTGCAATTTCCTTGAGAACGAAGGTCTGAAAATAAAGACAAAGATAATCGACAATTTGAGAAACAGGATTCTTACGGAGTCGCTTTTGGGAACACAGGACAGGCCGGTCATGTAT
>PPYF01613425.1_pt1 | contig 13963 bp, 14 predicted proteins | sample 1559871 | NCBI WGS metagenome assembly PPYF01 (sample SAMN08240021, study PRJNA423297) | Human gut metagenome, whole genome shotgun sequencing project. | reverse complement strand
CAGGGGATAACCGCTAATATCCACCTTATATATTTATCTGGACAACCGAAGGCTGGAAATAAATAAACGTTTCTATTACACTTGCCGCGTTGTATCTTTTAATTTGCTATTTGGAATTTTTTAATTTTATGTCTTCAATGTTACACAAACTGAATAATATCCGTTCACTGCGTGCCCTGTCCCGTGAATTCTCCATTGACGTGCTTGAAGAGATGCTGGAAAAGCTCAGGATCGTCACTGAAGAAAAACGTACGCAACAGCAGCAGGCAGCTCAGCAGCAGGCTGAATATCAGGAGAAAGTGAATACCTGGCTTGAACTGATGCGCGCCGACGGTATTTCTCCTGACGAGCTGGTGGCCGATGACTTTAAGCGAGGGGCTTTAGCAGACGCCGAAGTCTCCCTCTTCCTGATACGGCGTGACCTCGTCCGACTTCAGCGAATAGCGCTCTCCCTGCTCCTGTGCGGCCTGAACCACCACCAGTTGCTCCCCTTGCACTTCCACCACTTTCAGTTTTGGTCCGCCCGCTCGGGGTTGTACCAGATCGCCGACAGCAAACATAATTCACTCCTCACTGTTAACACCATGGATAAACCTAAACCATAGCTCAACGCCCGCTCACTGAACACCGGGCGTGCTGTTTTTTGTTAAAACAATTTGGAGTTATATGTATTAACATTGTTAATGTTTTGCTGGCGCCATACCGCTGCTGAGAAAGGGGGACGGCGAGGGTAGGGTTACCACCAATCAGGTCAGGAAAGACACCATGAAGTATATCATTCTGTTGATCATTGTTATTGCTGTACTGTATGTCCATTACCGCGGACGGGTGCGCTATCGTTTCTGGCGGCAGCTCTCCGACCATTCCACATTTACCGCGCCGCTGAATGGATTTATGTATTTATTTTCCCGCGTGCCGAATACGCCTTATCTGCGGCCGGAGATGTTTCCCGAGCTGGCGATATTGCAGCAAAACTGGCAGGTTATTCGCGACGAAGGTCTCCACCTTCAGCAGCTGGAGCAGATTAAAGCGGCCGATAAATATAACGATGCCGGGTTTAACTCATTTTTCAAAACCGGCTGGAAACGCTTTTATCTGAAATGGTATGAGGATGCCCATCCTTCCGCCAGCCAGCTCTGTCCGCAAACTACCGCGCTGCTGCGCGATATCCCGTCGGTGAAAGCGGCCATGTTTGCCACTCTGCCGGACGGTAGCCGTCTGCCGCGCCATCGCGACCCCTACGCCGGCTCGCTACGCTTTCATCTGGGCCTGGCAACGCCGAACGATGACCGCTGCTTTATCGAGGTGGATGGCCAGCGTTACAGCTGGCGCGATGGAGAAGGCGTGCTGTTTGATGAGACCTATATCCACTATGCGGAAAATACCAGTGGTGAGAATCGCCTGATTCTGTTCTGCGATATTGAACGGCCGATGCGCTACCGCTGGGCGCAGAAAGTTAACCACTGGCTGGGACGCCATCTGATGAGCGCCGCTTCGGCGCCCAACGATATCGGCGATCGCACCGGCGGGATTAACCGGGCGTTTCGCTATATTTACCAGATCCGTATTGTTGGTAAGCGGTTGAAAAAATGGAATAAGACGGTCTATTACATCGTCAAATGGCTGCTCTTCGGCGGCATTGCCTGGCTTATCTGGAGCGCGTTTTAACCCCCTGGCGCCAGTTCCACGGCATGGTCGCCAGCAGACGCGCCATGCCGCAAAAGCCGGTTACGCCGGCGAAGGTGAGCCCGGCGCCGACCGCGCCGCTGAGCAGGAAAAAGCCGCCGTTAACGGTATAGCCCAGCAGCACCCCCAGTAAAATCAGGACGCCAGCGGCAATTTGCACCTGGCGCATCAGCGGCAGCGGCTGCGATGAATCTTCCACTACCGGCAACCCCGCGGCTTTCCACGCCTGAAATCCTCCTGCCAGCAGACAAGGCTGCGCCGGCGCGGCGGCCGCGGCCAGACGAATCGCATTATTCTGCGTCCGGGAACCCGCCTGGCAGTGAAAGATGACCGTCTCTCCGGCCCGGGCATTGAGGGGCGCACCGCTGGTCAGAGTGGCGAGCGGCACCAGCTCGGCATCGGGGATATGTTCGCGCGCATATTCATCCGCATCGCGGATATCAATCAGTCTGGCGCCCTGGGCAATCTGCGCCTGGGCCTCGGCGGGAGTTAAGGTGGCGATGGTCATAGGATCCTCACGGGCAATAGAGCGTTTTCAGCGTATTGATCACCTGCTGTACCGCAGGGTGGGTGATGAAATAGTGGATACGCTGGGCGTCGCGCTCGCTGTCGATCAGCCCCTCGTCACGCATCCGCGCGAGGTGTTGCGAGGTGGCGGAGGGGCTCAGCCCTGTAGCCCGGGCGAGTTCGCCGGCGCTGGCCCTGGGCGCATCGCACAGCATGCACAGGATCAGCAATCGGTGAGGATTGCTCATCGCTTTCATCAGCGCGGCGGCTTCTCCGGCGCGGGCCTGCAGGTCTTCAGGTGTGGTCATTTATTTTAGCTTTGTCTAAATTTAGATAACTCTAAAATAAAAAGGCCGCCAGCGCCAGCACAATTTCTCCACGACTCAGGCCGGAACGGCGAGCCGGGCAATCTGCGCCCGGGCGCTGGCGATCCCGGCGTCGCGACCATGCGGGCGATTGTCCAGCCCTTCGGCATAGATAAATTCCACCTCCTGGATCCCCATCAGCCCCAGTACCGCGCGCAGATAGGGCGTGACGGCGTCGGTAGTTTCTCCCTGGTGAATACCGCCGCGGCTGCTGACGACCACCGCCCGGACGCCCTCCACCAGCCCCTGCGGCCAGCTCTCGGTGTAGCGAAAGGTTTCCCGCGCCCGCGCCACGAGGTCGAACCATTTTTTTAGATCGGTCGGGACGTTGAGGTTATACATCGGCCCGCCGCCTGGCGCGCCGCGAGAAATTCGTTAATCAACTGATTGGTCAGGGATGTTTCGCCATTAATGCTGGATTTTAAAACCAGAACGTTAGCCATGATGAGTGCCTCAAATGAAAGATAGAAGCAAAGACTAACACTGTCTTTTTTGTCTCAGGAGTGACATTATTTTTCCCTATTGTATCCCGTAAGGAACCAATCTGTGCGCGACGATCTGAATGCGATCCCGGTATTTGTCACCGTGGTCGAGAGCGGCAACTTTGCCAGCGCGGCGGCGATCCTCCATGTGACGCGTTCGGCGGTGGGAAAAACCATTGCCCGGCTGGAAGCGCGTCTCGGCGTGGCGTTATTCCAGCGTACCACCCGACGGCAACTGCTGACGGAAGAGGGGGAGCAATTCTATCTCCAGTGCCGGGAAGCGCTGGAGCGCATCCGCGAGGCCGAAGAGACGCTGCAGCGCGGCAAAGATGAGGTGCAGGGGCGGCTGCGGGTGTCGCTGCCGGTGCTGTTTGGCCAGCGCTGCGTGGCACCGCTGCTGTTCCGCCTCAGCCAGCGCTATCCGTTACTGAAGCTCGAGCTCCACTACAGCGACCGGCAGGTCAATCTGCTGGAGGAGGGGTTTGATCTTGCGGTGCGTATCGGGAGCCTGGCAGATACCGGGTCGCTGCGGGCCCGGGCGCTGGGAGAGCACGGCATGGTGCTGTGCGCGGCGGCGGAGTACCTGCGCCAGCAGCCAGCGCCGCAGACTATCGCCGGGTTGAACGAGCACCGTACCCTCGGCTATCTGCACAACGGCCAGCTGCAAAAATGGCAACTGTATGACCCGCAGCAGGGCGAAGTGCGCTTCATAACCGCCATCTATGGCGGCGGAGGTTTTCCGACAGCGTGCAAGCTACCGGCGCGCTTTACGCCATAGCCTCAGCGACGAGGCCGTCCGGCACGGGCGGCACGGCGGTACAACGTGCTGCGGGCGATACCCAGTATCTGCGCCGCCCGGCTGACGTTGCCGTTGACCCTGGCCAGGGTATCGACAATCAACTGCTCATCATGGGCCTGCAATCCCCCGCGCGGCAACGGCGCAGGCGCGGCGCGATACGCCTCCGGCAGCGCGTCGGGCGTCAGCGTGTCGCCCTCATCGGCGAGAGCCAGCATTACCTTCAGGACGCTCTGCAGCTGGCGTACGTTTCCCGGCCACGGCAGCTGGCTGAGGTGAACCAGCAGCGCGTTTGAAAGCGTCACCCGGCGTGAAGCACCGCCCAGGTCGTGCCACAGGGTGGCGATAAAGGTTTCCAGCGCCGGCCACTCGCGCAGCGGAGGCAGCGCCAGGGCGTATTCCCGCAGGCGCCACAGCAGATCTTCACGGAATTCTCCGGCGCTGACCCGCTGGGTCAGGTTGCGGTGGGTGGCGCAGATCAAGGCGAAATTCACCGGCACGCTGCGACTGGCGCCCAGCGGAGCGACCTCTTTCTCCTGCAGGACGCGCAGGAGGCGGGTCTGCAGCGCCAGCGGCATATCGCCGATCTCATCAAGAAACAGCACCCCGCCGTCAGCCTCGCGGATTTTACCGATATAGCCATTTTTGCTGGCGCCGGTAAACGCCCCCGGCTGGTAGCCGAAGAGCTCGGATTCGATCAGCGATTCCGGAATGGCGGCGCAGTTAATGGCGACAAATTTACCGCTGCGCCAGCGGCTGTGCCGGTGCAACGTGCGGCTGACATACTCTTTGCCGCTGCCGGTTTCTCCTTCAATGCACAGGGCGATGCCGGCGTTGAGCAGCCGCAGCAGCTTTTCGCCTTCGCGCGGACTGGTAAAGGGGAGATGCATGGCCGGCGGGGCGCTTACCGCCACCCGGCGGCGGGTGGGCGCCCGCAGGCGATAATGGTAGCGGCCATGCGGCGTGGTCAGCGGCAGCGGGACGCTGACCGCCGTTTGCGTCAGCGTCGGAAAAAGCGAGGCAAAGGTGAGCTGGCCAAACTGCGCCGCGCTCAGGCCGAACTCGCGCATCGCCAGCCGGTTGCCGGCGGTGAGGACGTTGTCGGAAAAGACCAGCAGCAGCTCCTCGACGCTGTCGAGTTTGTCCACCTGCCGGTGCAGGCTCATCAGCCACTGCTCAGGATGCAGACTCTGTTTCACCCACAGATATTCAATTTGCTTTGCCGCCGCTTTTACCCAGCCAAAGGTGTGCTGGTGGGGAAAATTCGCCGGGCCGGAGATATCCAGCACCCCGGCGATGCTTCCGTCCGGTCGCTGGAGCGGCATCGCCGCGCAGTACAGATTCTGGTTGCGGGTAAGAAAGTGCTGACGGCCATCGATCTCGCAGCCATCGTCAATCGCCAGCGCGGTGCCGATGGCGTTGGTCCCGCGCCCGCTTTCACTCCACAGATTGCCGGGAGCCAGCGCCACGCGCTGGGCCTTTTGCAGCGCCTGGGTATCGCCGAGAGTATGCAGCACCAGGCCGTCGGGGTCGGAAAGGATCACCACCGACTGCAGGTCTGCGACCTGGCGCGACAGGGCTTCCACCACCGGCTGCGCCAGCTGCTGCAGGCCGCGGTGGCTGGCGAGCCGGTCCGCCAGCTCGCCGGCGCCGAGGCGGGGAAAATCCTCGGTGGCGGGATCCAGCCCGTAGCGCTGGCAGCGAGACCACGAATCGCTCAGCAGGGGATTCGCATTAACCTCTGGTGCGAGAAGAAAGGGATTGCCTGCCACAGGGCACCTCTGGGTCGATGTTGCTGTGTTGCAATATTGTAGCCATTTGGTTTATTTGGTGTTGCGATTTGCAACACATAAGTGGAAACCCGTGCGACAGATGGCTGACCATCTGCTCGGTTAGTGAAGGCAACGTATTAATAAATAAAAATATTTAAAGAAAATAAAAAACTGGCATAACCCCTGCACAGTGAGAAGCGTTCGGCGGCAAATTTAAAAAATCAATATGCCGCTGCGTCTCAACCCTACAGAAGGAGATTTGCGATGCGTTATGCACATCCTGGCCAGCCCGGCGCCGTGGTTTCATTTAAATCGGCTTACGGCAACTTTATTGACGGTAGATTTGTCGAGCCGCTGAGCGGTGAATTCTTTATGAATACTTCGCCGGTCGACGGCAGCAACATTGCGCAGTTTCCCCGCTCGGATGCCAGAGACATTGACTTCGCCCTCGACGCCGCCCATCGCGCGGCGCCGGCGTGGGGTAAAACCTCAGTGCAACAGCGCTCCAGGCTGCTGCTACAGGTCGCCGATCGTATTGAACAGCATCTGGAATATCTGGCGGTGGCGGAGAGCTGGGACAATGGGAAACCGATCCGCGAAACCCTGAATGCTGACCTGCCGCTGGCGGTGGATCATTTTCGCTACTTCGCCGGCTGCCTGCGCGCTCAGGAGGGAAGCACCGCCGAGATTGACGAAACCACGGTGGCCTATCATTTCCATGAACCGCTGGGGGTGGTCGGGCAGATTATCCCGTGGAACTTCCCGCTGCTGATGGCCGCGTGGAAGCTGGCCCCGGCCCTGGCGGCGGGGAACTGCGTGGTGCTCAAACCGGCGGAACAGACGCCGCTAAGCATTACCCTGCTGCTGGAGCTGATCGGCGATCTGTTCCCGGCCGGGGTGCTTAACGTGGTGCAGGGTTTCGGCAAAGAGGCGGGCGAGGCGCTGGCCACCAGCAAGCGTATCGCCAAGCTGGCGTTTACCGGCTCCACGCCGGTCGGGCGGCATATTCTCGCCTGCGCGGCGGAAAATATTATCCCCTGCACCGTCGAGCTGGGGGGGAAATCGCCCAACATCTACTTCGCCGACGTGATGGACGGAGAAGAGGAATTTATTGAGAAGGCGGTGGAGGGGCTGGTGCTCGGCTTCTTCAACCAGGGTGAGGTCTGTACCTGCCCGTCGCGGGCGCTGATCCATGAGTCCATCTATGAGCCCTTTATGGCACGGGTCATGGAGAAGGTGGCGCAGATCCGCCGCGGCGATCCGTTAGATACCGACACCATGATCGGCGCTCAGGCTTCCCGCCAGCAGTTCGACAAGATCCTCTCCTATATTCAGATTGCCCGGGAAGAGGGTGGGCAAATTCTGACCGGCGGCGAGCGGGCGGCTATCGCGCCGGCGCTGGATAATGGCTTTTATATTCAGCCTACGCTGATTAAAGGTCGCAACGATATGCGCTCCTTCCAGGAGGAGATCTTTGGGCCGGTGATCGGGGTGACCACCTTTAAGGACGAAGCGGAAGCGCTGGCTATCGCCAATGAGACCCAGTTTGGTCTCGGCGCCGGGGTGTGGACGCGGGATACCAACCTCGCCTATCGCATGGGTCGCGGCATTAAAGCCGGTCGCGTGTGGACCAACTGCTATCATGTCTACCCGGCGCATGCGGCGTTCGGCGGCTATAAACAGTCCGGCGTCGGGCGGGAAACGCACAAGATGGCGCTGGATGCCTATCAGCAAACCAAAAACCTGCTGGTGAGCTACGGCACCGCGCCGCTGGGCTTGTTCTGAAGTCCATCTCATTTCTGACCGATCCTCAGTCCGCAATCCATTCGGGTTGCGGATTTTTTTTTACTTCAAAATAACCATGTGAAGATGGTGGCTATTTTGCCGGCGGCAGCGCCCATGTATTTATGTCACTTATGTATTGGCTTTCACTTGAAAATAAAAACACTTCCATAATAAGGGATTAGCGGGTGGAGGTGGCGCACCCTGGCGTCGTTTGTGTAGAAATTATGAATATTAATACCAGGAAAATTCCTAATTTTTGTGTACGCTCTGACGAGCGCACAATAAAACAAGACGAATTTTTGAACAATTGTCTTTAAATTTGTTAATTGAATTGATCTGTTGTTGTTTAAAGGTATTTGAATTTCTTTTGTATAGATATGTAAATTAACATTGAAAAGCCATTTCAAAAATTAAATATATGGCGAGCATAGCTATTAACTTATAGTTAACATCTTCCCGGGTTGCCTTTTGATACTTCGGGTAATATATTTATTTCGCACATCAAAATAACTCTTTTTTCTTCTGTTTGTTATTCATGGCCATCTATTGGCGAAATAAGGCAGAGTAGAGGGGGATGTGCCTAATATCCTGCGGAAGGAACGCAACGTACATTTACAGGGAGGAGCTGACGAGCCGTTTCGCGATAGCTTTAGGGCTATTGTCGATGATGGAAAATATGTTCGTTAACGATGAGATAAATAATGAAAAAACAACCTCGCTTTATAACCATCCTCATAGGAGCGCTGCTTTCTGGCGTAGCCTTGCAGGCTACCGCGGCCAACACTATCAATCCTGACTCGGGCACCAGTTCGGAAGGCGCCGGCGGGCAGGTCATCTTCAATGGGTCAATCACCGACAGCTCTTGCAACGTCGATAGTAGTTCTAATGGCCAGAAGGTTGATCTGGGCAAATGGGCCAGCAACTATTTTACCGGCACTGGTTTTGAAACCACCAAAACCCCCTTCCATATCAAAGTGAAAGATTGCCCGGCCAGCGTGACTACGGTCGCCGTGCTGTTTGACGGCGCGCGCGATCAGTCTGATAACTCCCTGCTGGCCATCAATCCCGTCGAGTACTGGCTCTGTTATTCACTGCTTTATTTTGTTGTCTGTTCAACTTTTACCTGATGGTAAGTCATGATGAAGAAAATAATTGCCGTTGCGGCTTTTCTGCTGTGCACCACGGCAGCGCAGGCCGGTATTGTCATGGGTGGAACCCGTGTGATTTATCAGGAAGGGAAGCGTGAAGCAGCTATTTCAGTCACCAATGCCGATACCCATACGCCCTATCTGGTGCAGTCGTGGGTGGAAAATTACGCGGAAAACGATAAGGCCAGGGTGCCCTTCATTGTAACGCCGCCCTTGTTCCGTCTCGATCCGGAGCAAAATAACGTTCTGCGGATTAACTTTATTGGCGCCTCGCTGCCCCGCGACCGTGAATCGGTCTTCTGGCTGAACGTCAAAAGTATCGCCCCGACGCCTCAGGGCGAGGTGAATAAGCTGCAGGTGAATATTAAATCGAAATTCAAAATCTTCTATCGCCCCAACGACCTGGCGGGCGACCCGGCAAAGGCCTGGCAGCAGCTGAAGTTTAGCCAGTCCGGCGGTCGGCTGACGGTGATAAATCCCACTCCCTACTTCGTCTCTTTTTACGCCGTCGAGGTGGGCGGGCAAAGCATCGACGATCCCGGCATGGTGGCTCCCTTCGGCGAGAAAACGTGGCCGGTGAGCGGGCACGGCACCGTCAAATGGCGGGCGATTAACGACTACGGCGGCGTCAGCGATTTCGCACAGCAGTAATTCCCCTTTTTGATGAGCTTACCGGACGGCGCCAGCATGAAAAGAATAACAACAGCCAGGGTGCGGGAGTATGCCTTGTTGCCCGTTACCGCCGGGCGGGCGGTGGCGCTGGCGACGGTGCCGACGATGATGTTTTGTCTCAGTCCGTTGAGCCGGGCGCTGGCCGACGACTATTTTGACCCGGCGGCGCTGGAGTTTGCTGACCCGCAGCAGCAAACCTCCGATCTGCACTACTTCGCCAAACCCGGCGGCCAGCAGCCGGGGACTTATCCTGTCACCGTGGTGGTTAATGACCAGGAGCTGGGTCAGGCTGATATCACGTTTGTTGACGATGGCGGGCAGCTGCGCCCGGTGCTGACGCCCGGTCAGCTGGCGGAGTATGGCGTCAACGTCAGCGCGTTTCCCGCCTTTCAAGCGCTGCATGAAGGCGAAACCTTCACCCGGATCGAGAAGTTTATTCCCGACGCCAGCAGTCGGTTCAGCTTCGCTAACCAGCGCCTGACGCTGAGTATTCCCCAGGCGGCGATGAACGTGCAAAGCCGCGGCTATGTCGATCCGTCGCGCTGGGACGATGGCGTGCCGGCCGCGTTTGTCGATTACTATTTTTCCGGCGCGCAAATAAAGAACGCCGACGAAGGGGAGAGCAGCCGCTCAAACTATCTCAATTTACGCAGCGGCCTCAACCTGGGCGCCTGGCGACTGCGCAACATCTCCTCAATGCAGTATGACCAGCAGCGCCGGCACTGGGATACCCAGAGCACCTGGCTGCAGCGCGATGTCCGCTCGCTGAAGAGCTTGCTGCGGATCGGCGATACCTATACCACCGGCGATGTGTTTGACAGCATACAGTTTCGCGGCGTCCAGCTGATGTCTGACGATGAAATGCTCCCGGACAGCCAGCGCGGCTTTGCCCCCACCATTCGTGGCGTGGCGCACAGCAATGCCAAAGTGACCGTCTCTCAGCACGGGTATGTGATCTACGAGACCTTTGTGTCGCCGGGGGCGTTCGCCATCAGCGATCTCTACCCCACCTCGCAGAGCGGCGATCTGGAGGTGAAGGTGACCGAGAGCAATGGCGCGGTGCGTACCTTTACCCAGCCCTATTCCGCGGTGCCATATATGCTGCGCGAAGGGCGCGGCAAATTCAGTCTCAGCGCCGGCCGCTACCACTCCGGGGGGGAGTCGGTGCGCTCGCCGGAATTTCTGCAGGGCACTTTGTACTACGGTTTGACGGCGGGATTCACCCTCTACGGTGGTACGCAGCTGGCCCGGGACTATCAGGCGTGGGCGCTGGGCCTGGGCCGCGGTTTTGGCGAGTTCGGATCGCTGGGAGGGGATGTCACCCAGGCTGTCACCCGTACGCCGTCGGGCAAGCGCTATACGGGCCATTCGCTGCGCGCTCAGTATCAGAAAAATTTTGTCAGCTCGGGCACTGCGTTCAGCCTCGCCAGCTATCGCTACTCGTCAAGCGGCTATTACGATTTTGCCGAAGCCAGCGCCCTTGAAAGCGCCCAGGGGCAAGTAGACAACCGGCGTCGCCGGGAAGAGCTGTCGGTGTCGCAAAGCCTTGGTGGCCTGGGCAGTCTGGCGGTTTCCGCCTGGTCGCAGGAGTACTGGCATCGGCAGAGTCGGGATGAGACGGTGCACCTTGGGTTCTACAGCGCCTGGAAAGGGATCTCCTGGGGCGTGGGCTATTACTACACCCGCACCAGCGGCCAGCAAAAAAATGACCGCTCCTGGTCATTCAATATCAATATTCCGCTGGGTGGTCCGCTGTCCGACAGCGCGGTGAGCTACAACACCACCTCGGACAGCAATGGCTATACCTCGCAGCAGATGTCGCTGTATGGCGCGGTGCCGACGCGGCCAAATCTGTTCTACTCGGTTCAGCAAGGTTATGGCAACCAGGGACGAGGCAGCAACAGCAGCGCCTCCCTGGACTACCACGGCGGCTTCGGCAACGCCCAGATCGGCTATCGCCATGACGCCGCCAGCAACCAGTTGACCTGGGGAGGCGCCGGCTCGGTGGTCGCGCATCCGCACGGCGTCACCTTCGGCCAGACGGTGGGTGAGAGCTTCGCCATCGTCCGGGCGCCGGGGGCCGCCGGCAGTCGCAGAGCTGCACGCTGCATTTTCATCTTCCGGATAACCCACAGCAGAGTCTGAATACGGTGAAAACCGTCTCCGGACTGTGCCAGACACGCTGAGGCGGCTATGAAATCTGTTTTTCGTCTACTTCCTTTCCTCTTTCTGCTGGGGCTGAGCGCCTATCTTCCCGGCGTGCGGGCTGAAACCTGCCGCGCAAATATCGGCCAGACCACGGTCAATATTCCTAATATCAAGTATTTACCCACGCTGCCGGTCAATACACAGATGACCAGCGCGATGGCGGATAACGGCAGCGGGATCCCTTTTTCCTGCGACCTGCAGCTGCCGACGGCGAGCGCCAAACGCATCGTCTATAAGCAGCTGAAAACCGGCGGCTCGCCGATGGTGATTAACGGACAGCATGTCTACCCCAGCGCTATCGACGGCATTGGTTACGCCCTCAGCTTCCAGTGCGCCGGCGGCCCGATGCGTGCCATCGATGGCAGCCACTCCGCCGGCGGCGAGTCGGTGGTGGTATGCGACAGTGCGACGCTCCCGGCGCTGATGACGCAGCAGCAAACCACGGTGAGGATTGCGGTAACCTTCTATAAAACCGGAACGGTGCAACTGGCGGACGGGACGCATACCAACTCGCCGCCGCTGCCGCAGGTGGGGGAGATGACCATTGAACAGCAGACCAGCGCAAGCGCCAGCTTTGTCGCCAGCGCGCCGGTCAGCATCGATATCGCCGCCCTGAATGTGGACATTGGCAGCAGCGGCAGCTGCCAGGTAGCGACATCGACGATCCAGGTCAGTCTGGGTACGGTTAACCGGGGGGAGTTTCATGGCAAAGGGACTACCGGCGGCCAGGCGAAGCGCTTTTCGATTCCGGTCTTCTGTCCGACGCCGACCGACGTGCGCATCGGCTTTTTCGGCGTCAGCGTGGAGAGCGATACCCTGGCCCTGAGCCAGGCCAGCAACAGCGCCAGCGGCGTCGGCGTGAAGCTGACCTACGGCAATAACCCCGGTGCGGCAGTGCCCGACGGCACCAGCGTTAAGATCAATGAGGCCAGCAACTTGCCGATCCTGAAAAGGGTGACCGGCGCCAGCGCCGGTACCGCCGAGGCGATCAATTTCAACGCCCAGTATGTGCAGACTGACGCCACGGTGGGAGCCGGTACGGCCAACAGCATGGTGACTTTCGCCCTGGAGTATAACTAGCCTGGGGCGGCGTTATTCAAAGGTCACGGTGATTTTGGCGGTCGCGGAAAAAGGCCCCAGCTTCGGCGTTCTCGACAACCAGAGCAGCCCCGCCGTATAGGTGCTCGCGAGGGTCGCGCCCGTTGCCAGCGTAAAGTGAATCGGAGCATTCATCTCAATAAGGGGATGCATGCTGGCGTTTGGCGAGATGGCAATGCCGAAGCCGCTGTCCGGCTGCGGCAAAATAATGGCGCTCTCCTGTATCGTATTAGTGGTGCTAAACGTAGCAAGCATAGGTTCGGTCCCGCAATCACTGCCGTTACCCTGCTTGACCAGACCATAGGTGACGGTAAAGGGGCGTGTTTTTTCATAGTAGCCCGGTCGGGCGTTACCGGCAGGAATATCGCCAAAGTTAATTTCGCTTGGCGAAATAGATACCGTGGGGACGCAGGCCATTGTTCTGATACGGTTCAGGCCGGTAATGAAAAGATTATAGTTGGCGCCAGCGGTGCCGTTGCGTAGACCGCCTTGGCCATCTACCTGAAAAAGCGACAATTTTAGGTTATCGTCTATTTTACCTTCCCCGGTCACTCTGCGGCCCGTCGAGATGATATAGACCTGGTAAACCAGGCTGAATGTCTGCCCAATGGCCGGGGACTTACAGGTATTCCCGCTTTTATCACACAGCGTCGCCGGGCCAATCTCCACCGATTTTTTATTTTGTAGCAGATAGTCGATGCCGTTGTAAGTAATGCCTACCTGGATAAAGTCGGGCAAGCTGCTGGCTTTATTTTCCGGATCCAGCCAGAAATAGGCGCTTTCACCGTTCGGAAAATTATCGGTATCTTCGCAACTGAAGGTGGCGGTAATAGGGCTGGAGACCCATATCTTTTTATTGGCAATAAGCTCGCTGCTGGAGACTTTAATGATGCTCTCGATATTCACGACTTCGCTGATCGTGGACGAGGTGGTCTTGCAGGTCAGCGCCTGCGCCGGGAAGGCGCTCAGCATGAACAGAACGGAAAGCCATGTCAGAAATAACGTATCGCTAAGTCGGCGCATAATTACCTCGAGGGGGTTACTGTGCAGATTAAGGATAATTCACGCCAGGCCGTCGCCTGCTGAGGCTTCTGGCGCAGTTCGGGCAGGGTGATTTCGCAGCTTTGCTGGTGCGTTTCGCCCCATTTTATCTGCAGTTTTTCGCCTGAATCGACTCCGCTGACATAGACATCTCCTCCCGGGCCGACCAGACCATTGCTGATCCCACTGGCGCGATAGAGCTCGGCGCCCAATGGTGGATAGCTGCCGTCGGCGAGGGTGGTGTGGATCAGCACGCTATATCCCCGGAACGTATCAAAGCGCACCCGGGTAATTGCCCCGCGGGTAGGCACGGTATCCGCCACTGCGTTAGGGACATCAAGAAAGGCATCGAAGTCCTGAGGGTTGAGCGCGACAGAATTGACCCGATAGGGAACGCTTTGTG
>PPYF01188449.1_pt1 | contig 13963 bp, 29 predicted proteins | sample 1559871 | NCBI WGS metagenome assembly PPYF01 (sample SAMN08240021, study PRJNA423297) | Human gut metagenome, whole genome shotgun sequencing project. | reverse complement strand
TATGTAGACCAGCGAATGCATCAGGGTTGCTTTCCGACCACGGAATAGCATCTATCCGCCATGTTTTCTCGTACTGTTTGTCAGCACTAAATAAAGCCGTAGCAGTGTATGTAAATAATTCCTTGCCTATAAACAGGTTGTACCACTTACTCAACTCCGCCCATGTTTTAGACGATAACTGTTTTTCTGTATTAGCAGTTACTACACCTCTTGTATTTTCGTGTGTGGCCATAGCAAACAAAATAAGAAACGATACTAATGTTGATTTTCCGATGCCATGACCTGATGCAATTGCAATTTTAATTGCCTTTGAAAGGCTTTTACCTTTCTTTAATTCATCCCCAATCTTTTTTAAGATTTTAATTTGCCATTCATCAGGGCCGTCAAAGTTCTCGAGCGGTGTTCCTTTTTCTCCCCAAGGGAATGCGAAATATACAAAGCCTAATGGATCATGCGTGAACGAACCCAATGCATCAATCAGTTGTGCCTTGTTGTACTTCATCTGATTTCACCCTTGCTTGCTTCATTCGGTCTGAAATATCAATCTCTATTTCTGCATCAAGTTTCACCTTATCGGTAAATAGCATGTGCCGTTTACCCAACAACTCGGCTGCTTTAGTTCTATCCGCAATCGATGCATCCAAGCCAAACGCATCTTTTTCTTCGCCATTCATTACCTTAGTTAGGTACTCCAACACTTCATCAGCAGTTGCGATTGTGTTTTTACTACGCTTTTCCATTACACCATCTATGTATTTACGCACCTTTACTTTTCTTAACAGCTGACTTCCCTTGCTTGATGCACTTTTCTCTGCATATCCAGCCTTGATAGCACTCTGCGTTGCATTGGTAGTCTTGATATACTCATCTGCAAATATACGTTCTTTTTCTGTTAAGTTGTTAGCATCCGCCATATATCAATCACCACCTTTATATGTTCTAACTAAAAATAGCAGTACTTCATGTTGCTTAGTACTGCTATACTCACTTTCTTTCTTATAGAGTTGTCCTTGTTTAAAGGTCTTGCCCTTTTTGTACTTATGAGGGAATGTCAGTTTGTACTCTTCCTCTGTGTACATTCGATTGACGATATATACCTTACAGGGCTTATCGAATTTACTCCATGTTTGCCGTACATCGACTACATACCGCCTACCATTCATTTGTAATGCTTTAAGTAGTTTCTTTATCGTTGGTTGATAATTCACATTAAGCACCACACAATACCGACTATAATCAATACACCGCACACAATGGCTAGGCAATCAATAATGCTTAACACGTTATCCTCACGATGTTCAAACGCATATTTTGCTTTTGCCTGTAGGTCTTTGTTATCTAAATCTTGTGCAGCTTTTTTGAATAACGCTCTATCTTTAATGAATTGTTTAATCGCTTTAATCATTTTAGTACTTCACCGCCTTTCCTCTTTAGCTTCCCATTAGATCTTACACACAAACCGCATGTACTTTTTCTTGCATTTCCCTGTGTGATGTATGTTTGGCATAATCCGTCATACTCAATGACATTAGCCGTGCATTTCCCTTTCTTGTTGTTCAAGCATTTACTCTTACAACACATAATTTCAGTCATCATTTCTCCCCTTTTGATAACTTTATACAAAAAATGAGATATATCGCCGTGGATATACCTCATTATGTGATAGTTTTATTCATTTTTATTGCATACTCAAAACCAAAGTTATATAGTTGGCTATTCGCCAACACGAGTATATGAATTGTAATCATGGTTAGCTCACTCTGTCTAACTCTCGCACAATACTCGGTTCCCAATGGAACATATAGCTTTAGTTTTCAGTATGCAATTGCACTCTCTAAACTAATACCGCCAGTTGTTTGTAGTATGTAACATTTTTTCGCTTAAGGTTTTATCTCATGAAACGTATAGTTGGTTGTTATTGCAATATTGGAAAGGATTATATGTGCGGTATTAGTTTACAAAATGCAATATAAGAGGTGCGGTACAGTTAGAAAATAATATAGATTGTAATGACTTATAAACAATACTCGTTGATTTTCAAATACAAAATATAAAACCGCACCTCAATTGCTATTTAGTTTTTAGAATTGCTCATTGGCAACTCTTACACCTTATATTCTACTATATATAGACTTGGACTTATACGGACATTTGCGGACATTTGCGGACATTTTCGGACAACTTTTCGCCACATTCAATCAATGCTCGTTGCTTATATCGTTTCGCCTGTTTAGTTGAGTAATTTCCAATCATCTTGTACGCATCTTCCGTTGTGGTATTCAATATGTACTCATATCTTAGAATGACCGCTCCTAGTTTTTCATCTAGGCTATCAATCAATGTGATCGCATCGCATTTTAACTCTGATAATTCATCAATACGCTTATCACGTTCTGCTACTGTATCAATAAATCTAGCTACGCTCCCCTCTAACCCTTGCGGAGTTCCACCGCCTGTTACTCGGTCTTTTGAGTAATCAATCGCACCTATAGATGTAAGGTTCGCTCTTAACTGATTGATTTCTTCTTTAATTGATGCAATCTGTACATCAATTAACTTAACAGGTTGTAGGTACTCAACCGCCTTTTCTATTAGTTGTTTTTCTTCATATTCTTCCAAGCATTCCACCTCACTATTTAAACGCTAGTTCCGCATACTCCCAACTAACAGGTTTATAAGCTATTACATTACTCCAAGATGTTCTTCCACCACACCACGTATACACTTTTCCATCTTCATATTTGGCAAAATATCTACACTTCCACACATTTTCACTTCTATTCTTTACAAAATCGGTGTATCAACTTCCACTTTTGACCAATCAACAACACCTAGATATGCTGCAATATCAATCTGTTGATTTTCTTCTGTAAAACACGTACTTCTTATATCAACTTTATTTGACCATTGCGAAATACATTCACGGTCTTTGTAAAAGAATATCGTTCCGTTTTCTATTTCCGCTTTTTTGTATCCTAGATCATACATGCGTTTGAATAACTCATCTGTAAATTGTTTATCGTTCATGTTCCCATTCTCCTTTATCTTCATTCCATTTGTACCATTTTATATTTCCAAACTCTAACTCGCTTGTTTGATGCACTTCACCGATACAAAACTCATCATCGCCACTTTCACAAGCCAGTTGCTTTAGAAATTCAAATGCACTTTCCCATGTATCATGTGGTGCTATGTAATAATCAGAATGTTCTGTATATCCGCTATAACCTAACATTTGTTATCACCTTGTTTCACTTTCCATTGCTTTAACGCATTATTCCATTCTTCTTTGCGTGCATTTTCAATAAATTCCGCATACTCAAAGAGTGCATTTCTTCGTACAAGTCTTGTATATTCCTCTAATGACATCCGTCCTTTTCTCAAATCGAACATGCTCATCATTATTGCAATTTTTACACCGCCTATACAATATTCCGAAAAAATACCCTCTGCTCTACTTTTAATAACAGGCTTATATATATCATTACCATGTACTATTGTTAATGCACTTGATAATAGTTCAATATCCATCATAGTTACCTCTTATGATAAGGCGGATATTTCACCGCCTATACCTTATCCAATCAACACTTTAATTAAAATCGCAAGCCCAAATATCAATACCGCTAGTGATACACCCATGATCGCATTGAAGAATAACTCTTGTGCAAATCGGATTGCCTTTCTATTATTTCCTGCATCCCTATTAGCCATTGCCTTGAAATCTTTTGTTTTTGTTTGTAGCTTGTCTACATCACCTGCATATTTCCCTATTGGTGTACACATTTATTTACCAGCCTTTAATTCTTCAACTTCCGCTACTAATTGATTTACCAACTCTTCAAGTTGTTTGATTTTGCCTTTGTGGTTGGTTTCGTATTCACTACCCTTACCAAGTCTAAAGGATACACCTGCATTAATCATTTTGTTGGCTAATGTAGCACCTACACTAAACATAACGTGTTCTGTTGGTGCATAGAACATACCGAGGGCTACATCATTTGCGTTTTTGTAGTGGCCGTAACCTACCGCAAATGTTAATTTATCATCAGAATTGTAGCCAAGATAGTGCAACGCACTTAGTGCAGCATTAGATGCACCAGCTTTTGCCACTTCATGCATCACGTTTGAGATTTGACCTACTGTATTACGCTCTAAATCCATAATGCGTGTTTCGTGATTATTAATTCTATCTGTATTATTCAAAATGGCTTGGCTATTTTGCCCTACACGCTCGTTTGTAGCGGTTAGAGAGTTATTAATCGTTGTAAATCCGTTATCCACCTTAGAGGTCAAATTAGAGATATTTGTGGTATTTCGTGTAACTCGTTTATCTAAACAGTTCACATCCTTTTGTAGTTTCGCAATGTGTGTGCCGTTTGTTTCAATCTCGTCATATGCTGCGAATAACTGACTGCCATTAACTGCATCTAAACTGCTTGGGTCTACACGGCCAGCACTTACATTATGCAGTTGTCGGTTGTAGTTGCTAATTCCACTGTATGTATCACTTTTCTTACTACCAAAGGATACTACGCTATTAGGACTTTCACCTGCGAACACATGAGTTACCCCATTTAATACAACTTGTCGAACACCTACAGGGTTATCCGTTTGACTGTTTGTGCCGATCGCTACGGAATTTTGAACAGGTGCTGATGCATTGTTGCCAATAACTACTGCATCAATACCACGCACTACACTGTGTGTGCCTACTACTACTGCACCTTGATTGTCTACAGTATTGTTAGCACCTAATACAGTTTGTTCTTTATTGTTGCCTACATAATTGTTGTACCCAATTACACTTGCTTGGTCAGCTTCAATTGTTCCATTGCCACCACCGATTACAACGCTATCATTTCCTGTTACTTTATTATCACGGCCAATTGCAATTGTATTTGTGCCTGTAACTACTGTATTTGCCCCTACGGCTACAGAATTGTAACCGCTTACTACTGGTGCTTGTGTGTTAGGCTCTACAGGGCCTGTAACCACACCATTTGCAAACACATTGCCACCAATTACACCCATAATCATTGTTGCTAATACTAATTTGTTCATATTTGTTTTCTCCTTTTACTGTCTTTCTACTGTCTACTTACTGTCTTTTCTGTCTATCTACTGTCTTTTTCATTTGCCAGTACTACCATATCCACCATCGCCACGTTCTGTTTCGCTGAGTGTTTGTGCTTCTTCTACATCTACCACTGCGATTGGTACGATGATTAATTGTGCGATGCGATCACCTCTAAATATTGTGTAATCATTACAGGATACATTTTCATATGCGATGCTTAATTCTCCTCTATAATCTGCATCGATAATTCCTACGCTATTTGCACATCTTAGAGGTGTTTTGCTCATACTGCTTCTTGGTACTAATAGCCCCATATGTCCTTTAGGTATTTCTACTGCTATCCCTAATGGTATTTTCTTTTGACTGTCAGCAGGTACTTTAATCTGAAAAGGGCAATATAAATCTAATCCAGCTGCATCCTTACTACCTCTAGTCGGTAGTTGTGCGTATTCATTTAATAGTTTCACTAACATTATTCCATTCTCCCCAATTCTTCGCTCTAACAACTCTATTGCTAGATATATTCAACTCATCCATAATTTGCCTGTTTGTTAAACCTTTCTTGCATAGTTCAATAACCTTATCAGTCAATGCAAATTCATCTTGTATGCTTCTTTTTGTAGGCAATCCCCTGCCTTTGTCAGTAACAATATGTATAGCCTCGCTTATATCCAGTTCGCCCCATACTACCGATGCTAACGCTAGCCAATTTTTGCAATTGTGCGGGATACCATATGTTGATGTATTAACTGCCATTACTCAATCCGCTTTCTTTATACAACTCAAACCAGTCATCTGCCATCATGGTGATTAACCATTTAGCATTATTCTTTCTATGTGCCACGATTGGCATAACGTTCTTATGTTTGCTATCATGAATTGCTTGTGCCATTGCTTTATCAATATTTAATGCTTGCACACGCTTTACTTCGATATGGATATTAGGTAGTCCAACACAATCGCTGGCATCACCTGTATTTCCACAATATTGTTGCGTTCGTCTTACATCAAACCCATGTTCCTTGCATAGATTGGCAAATTCACGTTCTCCATCTGCACCTTTTCGTTTACTATTTACTTTCTTTTTCTTCTTTTCCACTGGCAATATGTATCACCTCTCACTCTGCAAATTCCATCAAATTTGTTTGTACTTTAACATCGCTCAACATTTCATCTTTTGCTTTTGCATACATTCTTCTATCAATTTCAAAACCATATGCACTTCTACCTAATTCCATCGCCGCCCTTAATGTGCTACCGCTACCAGCTACAGGGTCAATGATTACATCGCCCTCATCTGTAAATATTTCTATTAAGCGTTTCAGTACGTTAACAGGCTTTTGCGTTGGGTGGATGTTAGGAACGATATTCTTGTTATCACGTTTCCATTCGAAGTGATCAAATATCATTTTTTTGTTGTTATTGAATTTAGGCAATTTTTCACGATATAAAATCAATGCATATTCAGTAGCACCAACTATCCGCATATTAGCTTTCAAAACTTGTGCGGAATAGTTTTTGTTAAACGTGATAGGAATGTAATTCTTGAACCCATGTTTTTGTGCATATTCAATTACCATTGGCATTTGTTGAAATGAACAGAATACAATCATGCATGGTGCTTTCCCTCGTTCCTTAGGCTCTTTTTTTAATAGCCGATTGCAAAAGTGAAAGTATTCTGCAATGTTGAAATTATAATCGGAGTTAAAGAACGCTTTACCTGCTTTTTTACTTTCGCCATTCTTGTTATCCCCCCCTACATACCACATAGGGTTACTTGCATATGCATTATTGCCTAGATTGTATGGAATGTCAGCAATTACTAATTGTGCCTTTGGTATTCCATATCGCTTAAAATTTTGAAAATTATCATTAAATAACTCTACTTTCATCGTTACCTCTTTTCAAAAGGATTAATGGTTTCACAGATTATAAATTCTCTATTATCATATCCATGTCGTATTTCCCATTCACGAAATACCTTTGTTAATTCATCTTCCAGTTCCTGTATATGTTCTTTCTTTACATCCAGCAAATAATCTTCCGAATATTCCGCTATTTCATCGTCAAGATCACTATATACAATCTCTTCAATAACTCGTTCAGCATTAACAGTAGGAACATAATAATAAGGATTTCCAACTCTAATCATCGGTACTTCTTCTGCTGGATACGTTTTAGCAAAATCATTTACACAATCTTCTATGCTTTTTTCTGGATACCCTACGCATCCATCGATTACCCAGCACCATTCATTCTCGTTTTTAACTAACATTGTTATTCATCTACCTCTTCAACCTCTTCAACCTCTACTTCATCAATCCAATCATTCATATCACCATCATCTACATCTGTTGCACGTTCGATTAAATCGGCTAGTTGGTTAGCCATTTCTTGGCTTTCACACTCTACAATTTTTTCAAAACCAATTTTTGCGTATCCTGTAATTTTAAATTGTTTCATTTTTCTCACCTCTTAGAACGGAATATTTCCATCAGTACCATTATTTTCAAAGCTATCAAAGTTACTACCACTATCAAATTCACCATCTAGCTTTCTACCAACAAAATCGGCTACTACTTCGGTTACGTAGCGTTTCTGTCCATCTTGCGTATCGTATGACCGAGTTTGAATACGGCCATTTACGAGTAGCCTTTCCCCTTTCTTGCAATTGCCAACCGCCTCACCAGTTTTGCCCCATGCTACGCAATTAATAAAAGCAGTTTGTTCTTTCGTTTCACTGGTTGTAGAGTCAACATAAGTATTTGTAGCAGCTACTGTGAAAGTCGCTACGGCTCTACCTGTTTTTGTAAAACGTAATTCTGGATCACGTGCCAGATTGCCTAGAATTTGTACACTATTCATTAAATTAACTTCCTTTCAATATTAATCTTGCCTTTGTATGTTCTTATCATGTCATGCATGCATTCAAACTCTTTTGCGTTCGCTTTCATTAACATTGACATTTGCTCTGTTGCTTCCTGCTCAGTTTCCACATTGAGTGGTATTTCGATTAGGATTGCCATTTTGTGTTTTTTCTTCATTACTAGTACTCACTTATATAATTTGCTTCTACGTTGCACTCATCAACACTCACATCGTAGCTAGGGTGAATGTGGCAATCGACTGTTGCCTCATCACGCATGATTTCAAGTAAATTTTCAATCTTGGTTCTTGCTTGTGCCTCGTTGGTTGCTAGTACTGTAAAGCTAACATCGAATGATACATTCACGCTGGCTTCAAATGATTTAATTCGTTCTTTCATCTATCCCCCTATTACCTGTTTTAACAGCGCTTTCCCTTTATCAGATATTTTGCTTTTGTTGATTATTTCTGTTACATCTACTGGTTATTTTGCCACCTCTACCAAGTTTCCTGTACGTGTCATTTCAATTTGCTTTTGACCGCTCATGATCATCGCTTGTTCTTTTTCTGCTTTCTCCCTAACCTTGAGCAATATGTGATTATCCTTGATTGAATTTGCCATACGTTGACGATGCATTTCTCGTTTTTCCTCTTGCTCGTATTGTTTAATAAATTGAGCCCTACAAGAGGCCTCGTTATATTCATCGCCCATTAGAGGGTTAAACGATGACCATATCGATTTAGCACACTTTAATGTCAAGCCGTCTAGGTGTTCTAATCCATGTTCATATCCGTATGTACTAGCACACTTAATCACTCGTTCCCATGCACTTTGAGCAGTTGGAAGTTCCTCATGTGCATTCACGTATGCACTTAATGCGGAACATTCCTCTCTCAACTCCGCAATGCTAGGTAAAAATTTACATCGATTAATCAAGTTGGCTACGGCTTGTGTTAGTGTTACAGGATTAACATCAGCAAGCATCGTACAATACAACTTGAAACGCTCTTTTGTCATATCAGTAGACCACGCTATCTGTAACATCGATAGTGATTGAGCTATCATTTCCTTGTTGTTCATTTCTGTATTCCTCCATTACCTCTTTAACAACATTGATTGCATTATCTTTACTGTTTTTCTTTTTGCCATAATTATTGCTAGCCCATCGTCTAACAGTTGCCTGCCAATCTTTCATTGAATTTCTTCCTACTTTCCAGCCATTGCTTTCATAGTAGTCAATGAATTGTTGTGCATTGATAGAGATATTTTTTTCAGAACAGTATTGTTCGATATCTGAGATAGTAGGTTTAACAAAACGCTTTCGTTTTTGTTTTGTGCTTGCACATTTATTATCTATCTCTTTATCTAACTCTTTCTCTATCTCTAACTCTTTCTCTATCTCTGGTGGAGATTTCTCGGAGATTTGTCGGAGATTTGTCTGGACATTTGTCCTATCTGTTTCTATTCGTTGCCTATATTCACGCTTTCTGTCTGCTTCGCTACTGCCTTTACCTATGAAGTTTTGAATATCTAGCATGTAAATTGCACCATTATCCAACACATCAATAAGTCCTAAATCTTTAAAAATAGATAATGCTTGCTTGATTGTGCCTACTTGATGTCCTGTTACGCTTGCTAACATATCCGCACTGTACGGAATACGTTCATTTACTACCAACTTTCCGTCATTCTTTAGGCTTCGTAGGTAGAGTTTTAAAAGAATATTACTGTACAAGTAGCCGTCTTTCATGCTTTCTAATATCTTCAACTCATCACTGTCAAAGAAATTATCTTTCAGCCGTAGATAGTAATACTTTTTGTTGTCGCTCATAGGCTAGTCCTTGTTTAGCTTTTCGATAAACTCATCTGCACTTAACGGCTTGCCTAGTGATACAATTCGTGCTAACACACTAGCAATTTCATCGGTTTCATTTTCTTCTGTATCTAATACGCTATCAACCATTGCATAAATCGCGTCTAGTTCTGAGATTATCCGATTATTAAACGTATTACTGTTTTGGTCTTTTTTGTAATATTCAATGCGATTTTCTACGTATGCTCTAATCATTATTAACTCGTTCATATTTATCTGTCCTTTCTTCAATGATCGCTTCTAGCTTCCGTTTTGTTTCTTTAGCAAATACTCCATGTGCTAAATTTTCATGACAATATCTACATAAACACGCTAGGTTGTTTAATTCGCTTGTACCGCCTCTACCTCTTGGCAATATGTGATGTACTTCCGTTGCAGGTGCGCCACATATTACGCAACATGGATAGCCGTCTATACTATCCCTTTCTACGGCTTGTGGCCTCGTTTTTTTGTAGAGTTTATCATCAAGTCTTTTTCTCTTGTTCATTCCCCCACTCCTTAACTAGCGATTGTATGTAATCGCTATCATCAAGTTTTATTCCAAGCTGGTTGCACTCATCAACCAAGCAATCAATAAGCCTTTGCATCTCTGCAACTGTATATACTGACGAGCCGTGGTAGCACATTATATTGTGATACCCCTTTATGCTTTTACATTCGCCAGCATCTTCGGCTAGCCAGCCAAGCCCATGACCTCGCCATATTTGTATGTAGCGTTCAACTGCATCCTCTCTAACTGGAACATATGTAAAATGTCCACAATCTTTTATAGCTTTTTTGTACACATCTTCTTTTGTTGTGTAGCTATTTTTACTTAGTTCAAGTGCAATCTTCTGTGCTATAAGCCAGCAATAAGAATTGGCATTTAGACTTCTTGATTTAGTTTTACGTTTGATTTCTACTGTGTATTCTTTGTCAGCAGTAATCTTTGATAGATCATTGTCATGCGGTGCTGGTATTACTACCATTACACCTAACTGGCTTCTTAACAATTCGATGTTATTTGTTGTCCATTTCATAGAGTTGTTAGCCACGCTTTAAATTGTTGTAACTCTTGCAAATCTAAAAATTCAGTTGACGATTTATTAAATGTTGTTTTCATATAAGAAATAGCATTTTCTTTTGTTACATTTTTGATTTTTGCTAATTCAGAAATTTCGTGTTTAATACCCTTGGTTAATTCAGTTTCGTTATTGCTTTGTGCATCATCATCTTCATCCCAAGCCACACCTAAAATAGAGGATAAGGAATATCTTCGTGCATACGTTACAACACTACCAACACCTTGAGGGTCTTTTTTCATCAATGGTAGCGTTAAAGGGTCGCTTTCCAACCATTCACCGCTTTCATGTAATAACATGGTGGTTACAGATACTACATCAGTACCTGTAAAAGGCACTTGCAAAAAAGATAATCCATTATTCGCTAATACAGGTCTAACAGCCTGTAGTAAACTATCTAGCGTTACATATTTTGATTTTAGAAATGCATTTTCTTTTGTTCTGTTTGGATCAGATACTTCTGATTGGAATTTCGCTAATGCTTTTGCTATTTCTGTTATGGTTTCACTTCTATTCATTAAATTTCGCTCCATTCAACACCTAATCGAATTAATGTATCGGTAATTGCTTTACGTTGTCTTGAATTGATATTCTTTACAACATAAGTTACTGTTTCTACTTCCTCTTTGATTACCTCTGTTACTTGTGGTTGTTCTGTGAATATTGGTTCCGTTTGTTGAGGTTCTTTCGCTTTCATTTCAATTTCAAGTCGCTTTTCAAATTCATTGGAAAGTACATTATCCAATTCACCGAACGGAATATTATCAACACGATGTTTAATTTCTTCGTATTGGATAGGTGTATCTAGTGCGTAGTTTTGATTAAATAAATCAATTTTCATCTTAATCATTTCTACTTTTTCAGCCTGCATACGTTTTAGATCATCATCGTTTTGTTGCTGTTCTAAAACGTTTTTAACCATTTCATCAATAGCTAGTGCAACATCTGACATTTTGGCGGTTTTGTTTTCCAACCATTTGTGATTAGGTACAATTCTTATTTTGTATTCGTCTCTAATCCCCAATGCTTGTACCTTGTCATTCATCATGGCGATGACTGTGTCCCTACGTTTCAACATTTCTTGTTGTTCAAATTCATTGATCTGATTTGCGATAGGGTTTTCAACTCTACTTACAACTGCAAGCACTTGTTCTAGTTCTGCAGTGAATGTATTATACGGAATTTTTAATTCACGTTTTTTATCAGTACCAAATCGTGTTAGTTTAGTGCGAATAGAAACAATCTCTTTTAATACAGATTTCATTTCTTTTAGGTTATCTTCAGTAACAACTAACCCATTGTATTTTTCTAATTTCTCTTCAAGGTACTTCGCAAGTTCTGCGTTATTCCATGTCATAGTTAAATTACTATCAATCACTTGTGGTTCGATTGCTGGTTGTACGATTACATCAACTGTTTCCATATATTTTGTTTCTCCTTATACTTTGTGTTAAAATACAAGTAGAGTAATAGCAAAATCACTCTACACGCACGCTTATGGCTTTGGTCGGTCTAGCGTGCTTTTTTTATTTCTCTCACCCAGAAATTTGAAAGGATGAGTAGGGTCAACCCCAATGATATTTGTAAAAATGCTGTGTAAAAATCAATTCTATCGATTTCTACAGAACCTACTGTTCCTATTATCATTAGGAACGCTATTGTTCTTACCATCCAAATCAGTTTCATAATTCATTACCTACAATCACTAGCATTTGGCTGGTGATTTTTTTAATTTCACTTTTTAAACGATTGTTTTCTTTTTCCAATCGTTCCACCTCGTTTTTTAATTTTCTGTAACCAATAGCCGAGTATTCAATTTCAACTCCTGCTAGTGCTTCAACCTCTTTTTTGCTAAACCTTACACCGCTTACATTCGGTAGTTGTTTTAGCTTGCCTTTATTTCTTAGGTCATATACTGCAGTTAGTGAAATTTGAAATAGTTCCGCTACTTGGTTAGCCGTATATACTAGGCTTTCCATTTTATTCACCTAAAAATTTATTAATAAAATACTGTTGTCCTTTTCCTGTTACCTTTGTAGTTTTATTAACCGATGTATGACCATCAGCATGACTTACAACAGTTTCTTTGATTTGGAATAGTCCCATTTCCATCGCTTTTTGTGTAGGACTGTTATAATCAGAACCTTTACGTTTTATTAAATATGAGTTTTCACGTAACCAATTAAACAATCGTTTTTGCCCCATATCTTTTACTCCGTTTTGGTGAAGTAATTTTGCTAAATCACCTACTAAGATAGATGTATGACTGGCTGCTACACTATCAGCGAACAAAACTTTTGGCTTTTGCTCTTCAATCAAAGCTTTTGCTTTATTATGTTCTTCAACCTCATTAGCATATGCTCTTAATGCATCTGGCAATGTGCGAGGTATATCTGCAACGTATTGTCCCGTTTTACGTATTTGAGGGATAACATCATGTGTGATCCAACGCTTAAATTCTTTAGCTTCTGGCTTTCTACTTGAAAGCACCAAACTATATAAGCCATATTCATTAACAACAGATTTTTCTGGATTTCCCGGAGTACCGTCATTTAAAATGACACTACTCTTTTCATCATCGTCCAATCGGATTAACGCTTGTCTTGAATTGTTAATTTCAAGACAATTACATACATCTTTAGCAACAAACCAAGCTTCTTGACCTTGCATTACAATGCGTACATTACCAAATTGATTGCTTTTAAAAATTTGTAATTCACTCATGTATTCACCCTTTCTTTTTTCTACTTAAAGTAGACTAATAAGGCAAAATAATATCATCCATAGTTACTGAATACAATCTACATAATTCAGTTAAATTTCCGTAGTCGATTTCTGTTTTACCATTCTCCCAATTGTTGATTGTAACTTTAGATTTCTTCATTTTCTTTGCCACATTTTCTTGAGATAGATTTGCATTAACTCTTGCTGCTTTCAATGAAATTTTTAATCGCTTCAATTTATCACCCCTTTCTTATGCTATTAGTATAGTTTACTTAAAGTAGAATGTCAATACTAAAAGTAAACTTTTTTAAAAAATAGTATTGAAGTTTACTACTTTAAATATTAATATAGAAATATAC